>Ga0137308_100986_pt1 | contig 34141 bp, 31 predicted proteins | sample Inofrocosms_June_FD_97181 | JGI IMG/M metagenome (GOLD analysis project Ga0137308, IMG submission 97181) | Mouse cecal microbial communities from Vienna, Austria - N-Acetylneuraminic and N-Acetylglucosamine D2O microcosms_June | ecosystem: Host-associated > Mammals > Digestive system > Large...
TTCCCCCGGCTGGACGAAAAAACGCAAAAGAAATGGCTTGATAAGTTCTATGCGGATGAGGACTTTACGTTTTTCTCTGTCGCTATGCGTCGGCTTGACACAAATTCCGCTCTGTTTACCGGCTTCGCCGAAAAAGCGTATGTTGATGGAAAAATGGCGTTTTTTTCCAATCTGATAGACTGCATGGACGAAACGGAACTGGAACTTTGGCTGGATCGGGCACTGGAGGATGGAAACTGGGCGTTCCAATCCATGCTCTATAATAAGCTGAACCGGGACGATGAATTTGACGAGCTGAAAGAGAAGCAGGAGAAAGACTGGGCCGAAGCGCAGGTGGCGGAATATGAGAAGGCAGGCGTCACGATGGTCGATGAAAAGACCTATTATTATCAAGGACAGCTGATCAATATCTTTCTGGACATCCGGAAGGAAGGCTCCTTCTATACTCTGAATATGAACCCGAAGGGAACCGTCAATATTAAAATCATCCGGGATGCGAACGGCAATATCACAGGCGCCGCCTATATGACCGAGGCGGAAGTGGCTGAGCTGTTGGGGGATATGGATGACCCGGATGATACAACTGATGTGGAACTGATCCCTGTTGACTTCAAGACCGTAGCGGCAGGAGAAACGATCTTTCTGGGGGAATATACATTGTCCGAGGGGGACGAAATCCTGTACGGCATTTCAGTGAAAACAGGAAACCAAATAAAGGTTTTTTTCGCTAAGGACGGGCAGGAAGATGTGGCCTATTGGTCTGTGGATAACCTGCGGCAGCCGGGCGGATCGCTGGAATGTATTGCGGATTTTATCGTCGGGCCTCCGACAACACAGCCCGGAACCTATAAGCTGTATCTCCAGGCTCCGGACGGCGCTTTGGGAAATGTAAGGGGTAGCGTTTCAATTGCGTCAGCAGACGCATCCTGATAATAATTCAGCACCTCTGCCAGGGCGGCGGCATAATAAAAAAACGTTGTTTCGGCGGCTGGTATCTATGCGCACAAACAAAAGAACAAGCAGCCTTGCGGCGGTTTTGAAATATCAAATTCAAAGCCGCCGCTTTCTTTAGATAAAATATCGGATGATTCTGCAAGGCTCCGCACAATGACTGGTATTGCCATGGAGCTTCGTAAAGCGGGATTACATAAGTCGAAGGTTGTTCTGGCAGTTGGGCTTCCGATTGAAGGCAAGTCAATCTTCCATCAGTTTATATGGAGTTGATCCGTGGAATGCTGCGTGAAAAGATACATTCTCTGGAATTGGAACTTTCTGAACGTGGCTGTAGCCTTGATTACATCAATATCATCTATGTAGGTGGTGGTGCGCTGATGACCCGTGACCATGCAGGAAAACCATATTTATTCGTTTCAATATGGAAGATGAAGCAGATAAAAAATTATACCTGAAACTATCAGAGAAAGCAGGCGGTTCATCTTCCCTTACTGCTTATGTGAAAAAAACCTTAAAAGCCTATGATGGAAGAAGCAGGATTACCAGAAGCGTGTGGGAGAATTCCAGAAGAACTTAAGGGGGTACTTGACCTATAGGATGAGACTAAAAATAACGGATAAAGGAATATTTTACAGGGTATGTACAGGCACTCCAATCGGGGTGCCTTGTTGTATATCTGCTGTCAGGTGCAGGCAAGGTGCTGTAGAATCGGTAAATTTAAAAAATATTTCCGGTTAAAAGTTGTATATGTGCAAGTAGATACAACAGATATGCAGGATATAGTCTTATTAAGAGGAATGGTTATGTATTTCGTGATGCTAAAAAGGAGAATATGAAGGAACATTTAAAGGGGAATACAAAGTGCCTTTAAAAGCACCTTTATATGACTGGATTTAAGAAAGCCAGAATTGTTAAACTGATTATATTAAGCTTAGAAGCGGAGGTGTTTATTGTGATCGATATTGATCTGGATGATGTAAATGAAGTGGCAATCTATGAAGCTTTCAACGTTGATGGGAATGAATCCGAGGCTTTGAACGACAGCTATCTGGAATTATATGAACTTATTGGACGTGATGCCATGTTAAAGTTATTCAAATATTTTCGTGGCGATAAGATTGACTGTCCTATGAGGCTGTATCGTCCTGAATTTATCGCAGACTTGGCGAAGCAGACAACAGACAGGCGTGAACGTGCCAAGATAGCAAGAGACGGAGGGTATACGGCAAAATTTATAGAGGGTGTGCTGCATAAACGGAGGAATGAGAATGAAACGGAATGATGTAATAAAAAATGAATACAAACGATTATCAATTGGAGGATAGAATGACAAGAATTGTAAAATATGATATTTTGAGAATCATCGCAAGCTTTTCCATAGTCCTGTTACATGTATCTGCAAGCTACTGGAGTGTGGTGGATCTACATGGAAAGGAATTTCTGGTTATGACAATTTATAACAGCATGACCCGTTTTGCAGTACCGGTTTTCTTTATGCTCAGCGGTCTTTTCCTTGTTTCACCCTGCAGGGAAAACCCCATGGCAGGAAAAAGGATTCTGAAACTGGTAATGCTTTTTTATGTCTGGTCAGCTTTTTATGCCTTTCAGAGGATTGTGGTCGATACGCTTAAGGGAGATTTCTCTATGGAAGTCTGGAGAGCGGCATTAGAGCGTTTTATCTTTGGGCATGTACATATGTGGTTCCTTCAGATTCTGTGTGGATTTTATCTGCGCTGGGCATTATTTTTGTCGTGGCAGGACACTTGGGATATGAATATCGGAGACTGCATATGGAAGAAATGCAGGGTGTTGCTGCTTCCTTATTTTTTATGGAATCTTTTTTATGGGGTTTTAGCGCAAGTGCTTCATGGGATCGGATTTTCACTTGGGGAAGTCCTGCCGTTCCGGACGCTTTTTCTTTCGCCTTTTATAGACGGGCATCAGTTTTTATACAATTTTTCAGCGTGGTTTGTCCCGACATTGTTTTTGGTTGAGATAATCAATGTGCTGATGCGTAAAATTTTAGGGGTTCTACGTTTGAAATATGAATGGCTGATCTTCATTGTTTCTCTGGTTGTGGGCATGGTGACAATCCAATTGGCAATAGGTGGCCATGTATGGGGGATTTATAAGTTTCCGGGAAGGCTTTTGCTCATGTTTCCGGGATTTCAGATGGGAAAGATTTATAAAGAGAAGATAGAGACATATGATACGCTGCCGGATGGGATTTATTTTCTGATCGTCATAGGAGTACAGATATTGATTTCTATTTTTAATGCAGGGCTGGCATTTGGTGTTGTATGGGTTACAAGTTTTGCAAACGGGTTTGCGATTCCTTATCTTACGGTGGTCACGGGAATCGCATTCTGGTTGCGGATAGCCAAACTTATAAGTGAAATGCCTGTCGGTTCAGGAAAACTGGTTACAGTTGGGCGCAATACCTATTCCATTATGATGCACCATGTAGCGGTATTTATGTTGATCAAAGGGATTTTCTATTTGTGTAGCAGCCTGACACCTTTATGTGCCGAATTTGACAGAGAGCTGTTTTTTCATGATATTAATTATGTTTATCTGGCAGGAGGAACGGAAGCAAGTAAATGGATCTATCTTCTGTCTGGAATTGCAGTACCTTTGTTAATTAATGAAATGTTATAGCGTTGAAATACGCAAGCTATAACAAGAAAGGAGACAACAGAAATGAACGAAAGTAAAAACATTACAATTGATGATGAAAAGGGAAGCGCAAAGACTGAACGAATCCCAATTTACCAGAAGATGGCCCTTACAATCCGTGAGGCCGCAGAATACAGCAATATCGGCATCAACAAGATTGATTCAATGCTCAAACAGCCCGGGGGTCCTTTTGTGCTATACATTTGGAACACGAAAATTGGTTAAACGGAAAGAATTTGAGCGGTACATCCGTCAAAAAGCTGTGATATAGTCCACGGCCGTTAATTGCCTCAAAATAATATTGATGAAAGGGAGCCTGGCATGATATAATATTTAATTATGTTGGACTCTTTTTCTTTATCAAAGGAGAATCACAAAAGGTGATTGCCGCTGTTTGATGAAAGGAGTTCATATATGGGAAAAAATCTTAAAGGCAGAGAATGTGGAAAGGGAATCTGCCAGAGGAAAGACGGGAAATATTCGGCACGTTATAGTGCCAAAGATGGCAGCTGCCGTGAAAAACATTTTGATACGCTGCCGGAAGCGAGGAACTGGCTTGCTGATGCACAGTACGAAGATAAGCATAACATGGTAACTGTGGCCGCTGATGTCACGGTAAATGGATGGTATGATTACTGGGTGTACAACCTGTTTTGCGGTCTTGCGCCTAATGCCGGAGGAGAACCGGCAAAAAACAGTTCCTATGACACGCATCTGTACAAACTGTGTGATGAAGCCGAAATCGAAAGGTCTTGCATGCATGCCCTTCGGCATACGTATGCCACCCGGACGATAGAGGCCGGAATGCAGCCTAAAGTGCTTCAGAAGCTGTTGGGGCATGCAAGCATTAAAACCACCATGGACCGTTATGTGCATGTCACTGATGAATCGCTGACGCAGGCTGTCCGCCAGTTTGAACTATCCCATGCGATATGAAACACCACGTAAAATTACATATTTCCACACCAAATTGGTGCGGAATTGGTGCGGTAATAAAACAGAATTTTTCTGAAAACGCATAAAATCAAGCTTTTTAAGGAGGATATAGAGTAAAATGAAACTAGGAATCGTAGGTTTGCCCAACGTAGGAAAGAGTACTTTATTCAATTCACTGACGAAGGCCGGAGCGGAATCGGCCAACTACCCCTTCTGTACCATTGACCCAAATGTGGGAGTGGTCGCCGTGCCGGACGAGCGTTTGAAGCTTCTGGGGGATATGTATCACTCGAAGAAGGTAACGCCCGCCGTGATTGAGTTCGTGGATATTGCGGGCCTGGTAAAGGGCGCAAGCAAGGGAGAGGGGCTGGGAAACCAGTTTCTTGCCAATATCCGGGAGGTGGACGCCGTGGTTCACGTGGTGCGCTGCTTTGAGGATGAGAATGTGATCCACGTGGACGGAAGTGTTGACCCGCTGCGGGATATTGAGACCATCAATCTCGAGCTGATTTTTTCAGATCTGGAGATATTGGAGCGCAGAATTGCCAAGACGGGAAAGGCGGCCAGGATGGACAAATCCCTGGCAAAGGAGGCTGCGCTTCTGGAAGCTTTAAAGGCCCATCTCGAGGAGGGAAAGCTGGCGAGGAGCTTTGTGACGGAAGATGAGGATGAGATCGCCCTTCTTTCTTCCTATAACCTTCTCACCGGCAAGCCCGTTATCTTTGCGGCGAATGTGTCGGAGGAGGATCTTGCGGATGACGGTGCGGGAAATACCGGTGTGCAGGCCGTGAAGGAGTTTGCGGCGGGAAACGGCAGTGAGGTGTTTGTGATCTGTGCCCAGATCGAGCAGGAGATCGCGGAGCTTGACGAGGAGGAAAAGGCCATGTTCCTGGAGGATCTGGGACTTTCGGAGTCGGGCCTTGAGAAGCTGATCCGGGCAAGCTACGGCCTTCTGGGGCTTCACAGCTTCCTGACGGCGGGAGAGGACGAGACGAGAGCCTGGACCATCAAGGTGGGAACCAAGGCGCCCCAGGCGGCGGGAAAAATACATACCGATTTCGAGAGAGGCTTTATCAAGGCGGAGGTTGTCAATTACCGGGATCTGTTAGAGCAGGGCTCTCTTGCGGCAGCCAGGGAAAAAGGACTGGTAGGTATGGAGGGCAAGGAGTATGTGGTAAAGGATGGGGATGTAATCCTCTTTCGGTTTAATGTGTAAGACTGGAAGAAAATGCGTATGCGCCGCTTTGCGGCGCTCTGTCTTTGTCCGTCTGCTGTATGGGACTTTCAAAATAAAATACAAAATTTATATCCGAGAACCGGCACAATATGTAGTGCCGGTTCTTTTTCGTGATACCACATGTGGAGAAAAACGGCGTTTTAGAGCCTTGTAACGAAATGCAGGGCGATTTTTGACGCTTATTTTTCCTTGATTAATGCATCAGATTAAGGTAAAATAGCATTCAAGTGGTGGAAAGTGGATGAAAGTGCAACAAAGTGGAGTAAAGTGGTAACGCTTTCCGTGGCAGACCACTGCGGCTGGCAAAGCAGGGTGAGCAGGCGGGTGAATGCATATGTTTATGGGTGAATACAACCATACAATAGATGCGAAAGGCAGACTCATCATTCCTTCAAAATTTCGCGAGGTACTTGGAGACGAATTTGTGGTTACAAAAGGAATGGATGGCTGTCTCTTTGTCTTTGACAATCCCGAATGGCAGAACTTTGCGGAAAAGCTGCGTTCCCTTCCCATGATTGACAAGGAAGTAAGACAGTTTACCCGTTTTTTCCTGGCAGGAGCGGCCAGTGTCGAAGTGGACAAGCAGGGGAGAATCCTGCTTCCGGCGGTTCTTCGGGAATTTGCGGATATCACCAAGGATGCCGTGCTGATCGGCGTGGGAAACCGGATAGAGATCTGGAGCAGGGACAGATGGGAAGGAACGGTTACTTATCAGGATATGGAAGAGATTACGAGACACATGGCAGAGCTGGGTATTGGAATTTAGGATGAGTGGGGCGGCTAAGGTATGGCAATGGAATTCAATCACAGATCGGTTCTGCTGGAGGAGACAATAGAGGGACTTGCGATAAAGCCGGACGGAATCTACGTGGACGGCACTTTGGGCGGCGGCGGCCATTCTCAGGAAATTGCCGCGCGCCTTGGTAAGGGCAGACTGGTGGGAATCGACCAGGATGAGGCCGCAATCGTGGCGGCGGGACAACGTCTTGAAAAATACACGGATAAGGTGACGATCGTAAGGAGCAATTATCGGAATACAAAGAGTGTGCTGGACATGCTGGGGATCCGAAGCATTGACGGAATGCTGCTGGATCTTGGAGTCTCATCCTATCAGCTTGATGCGCCGGAGCGGGGATTTTCTTACCGCTATGACACACCTCTTGACATGCGGATGGATGCGAGAGGGACGCTGACGGCAAAGGATATCGTAAATCACTATGAGGAGAGAGAGCTGTACCGCATCATAAAGGATTACGGAGAAGAAAAATGCGCTAAAAATATAGCAAGGAATATTGTGAGGGCAAGACAGGAAAAGCCTGTGGAGACGACAGGCGAACTGAATGAGATTATCAGGGCATCCATACCCGCCAAAATGAGGGGGGAGAAGGGACATCCTTCCAAGAGAACCTTTCAGGCCATCCGGATCGAATGTAACCGGGAGCTTGAGGTGTTGAGAGACTCCCTTGATGAACTGATCGATCTGTTGAATCCCGGGGGAAGACTCTGTATCATTACCTTTCATTCCCTGGAGGATCGAATCGTGAAAACCGCCTTTAAGAGGGCGGAAAATCCATGTACCTGTCCGTCGTCCTTTCCCGTCTGTATCTGCGGAAAGAAGAGCAGGGGGAAGGTGATAACAGGAAAACCGATCCTTCCGGGAGAGGAAGAGCGAAGCGGTAATCCCCGGGCAAAAAGCGCAAAACTGCGGATATTTGAAAAATCTGAGTAAGGACGGTTAATTATGGCGACAGCAAATAGGAGATCTGTATATACGAATTCTTCGCATCGGAACATTTCGTATACGAGCCCTTCGTATCGGAATCAATCGTATGCAAATATACCGCACGCAGGACAAAACCAGGTATACGTTCAGGGGAGCGCGGCAAGAAAACTGCAGGTGATGCCAAGGCAGCAGGAACAGACCGTAAAGAAAGCTAATCATGCGGTGCACAGAAACAGGGACAAGGCGCTGCATATGAATGTGGGATACGTGTTGTTTCTGGTTGCGGCCATGGTGATGGCAGGGATGGTGCTTACCGGCTATCTTACCCTGCAGTCGGATATCACTAACAGTATAAAAAACGTCGCACGGCTGGAAAGCGAACTCAATTCGATGAAGCTGGACAATGATGAGAGATACAGCAGAATCAACAGCGATATCAATCTGGAGGAGGTCAGGAGAGTGGCAATTCAGGAGCTGGGAATGCAGTATGCAAAGGAGGGGCAGATCATTATTTTTAACGGAGAGGATAATGATTATGTGAGACAAACGGGAGATCTTCCCGATTAAAGAGGTTTTTAGATGGATAAAGCAAAATCCCACGGTAGATTTACAATAAAGATGCAGAAAAAGCTGGTGGTCATGTTCCTGCTGGTAGCGCTTGCTTTTGCGGGCCTGTCCTACCAGCTGTTTTCCATCACAAGGGACAGGGGAGAACGGTATAAAAAGCAGGTTCTGTCCCAGCAAAGATACGACAGCAAGGACATTCCCTACAAGAGAGGAACGATTTACGACGCAAACGGCAGTGTGCTGGCGTCCAGCGAGAAGGTGTACAACGTGATCCTGGATGCGGTTGCGCTGCTTGACAAGGAGGAATATCTGGAACCGACCCTGAACGCCCTGAGAAGTCAGTTTGGAATCGATATATCGGAGGTGAGAAGCTACCTTGCCGAGATGGGGGAGGTTTCCCGGTACAAGGTTTTGGCCAAAAGGCTTTCCTATGAGGAAATCACCGGCTTTATAGATCTGCAGAACGAGGAGAATTCCCTCGTCAAGGGAATCTGGTTTGAGGAGGAGTACAAGAGAGTCTATCCCGGCAACACTCTGGCCTGTGACGTTATAGGTTTTACCACCAATGATTATGACGGCCAGTACGGACTTGAGGAATACTACAATGATGTTCTATCCGGAACCCCGGGAAGGGAGTACGGGTATCTGAATGATGACGGCGAGCTGGAGAGAAGGACGATTGCGGCAGAAGATGGCAATTCCTTGATCACAACCATTGACGCCAACATTCAGAGTATTGTGGAAAAATATCTTCTGAAATTTAACGAGGAGCTCAAGGACAACTTTCATCCCGGAAACGGTGCGGAGAATGTGGGCTGCATTATTATGAAGGTGGATTCCGGGGAAATTCTCGCCATGGCTAGCTATCCGAACTATGACCTGAATGATACCAGGAACACGGACGCTCTGATCGGAATGAACCTTCTTGACGAGAATGGGAAGAGAGTCGACTATGTCACGCAAGAAAATCTTTCCACGCTGGATACGGAAGAGATGATGTACCTTCATCTGGATGCGCTCTGGAAAAATTTTTGTATCTCGGATACCTACGAGCCGGGTTCCGTCTCCAAGCCGTTTACGGTTGCGGCAGCCATCGAGAGCGGCAGTATCGTTGGGACGGAGAGCTATAACTGCGAAGGCGTTGTGGAAATCGGCGGAAAAAAAATCAAATGCCACAACCGCTGGGGAGACGGTTATTTGACCGTGCAGGAGGGTGTGGAGCGCTCCTGCAATATTGCCATGATCCGGGTGGGACAGGCGATGGGAATTAATAATTTCGTGAAATTCCAGCATATTTTTAATTTTGGCCTGAAGACGAATATTGACCTGCAGGGAGAGGCGAGAACGGACAAAGTGATTTATTATGAAAATAACATGGGCCCTACGGAGCTGGCAACGAATACCTTCGGACAGGGCTATAATACCACTATGATTCAGACGATCACGGCGTTTTGTTCCCTGATCAACGGCGGGTACTATTATGAGCCTCATATGGTGAGCAAGATCGTGAGCCCCACGGGGGCCACGGTGCAGAATATTGAGCCAAGACTGTTAAAGCAGACCATATCCGAGGAGACCTCCAAAACCATTGTGGAGTTCTGCAACACGGTAGTGACCGGAGAACACGGAACCGGAAAAACGGCAAGGCCGGCCGGTTACATGATCGGAGGAAAGACGGGGACGGCGGAGACGCTGCCGAGAGGAAACGACGAGTATGTGGTATCCTTTATGGGGTATGCCCCGGCGGACGACCCACAGATCGCAATCTATGTGGTGGTGGACAGGCCGAATATGCCTCATTATCAGAGAGACGATGCCAAATTTGCCACAAAGATTGTGCGTAATATCCTGACGGAGGTGCTGCCTTATCTGGGAATCTTTATGACGGAGGAGCTATCGGAAAAGGAGATGCAGGAGCTGGAGGCGCTGCAGATCGAGATCATGACACCTCCTGAGGACGTGCAGACCGAAGGGGAAGAAGGGGAGGGACCGACGCCGGAAGGCGGCGGGGGCGAAGGCTCCGGTGAAGGGGCAAACCCGCAGGGCGGGGAATCTCCGGCCCCGACGCCCGGGGTGGAGATCTGGAAAACCTTCCCTATTGACCCGGTAACCGGGTATGCGGTGGACCCAAACACCGGGGATTTTGTGGATCCCGTGACGGGAGCCGTGCACGGTTCCAGCTTTGAGGGCGGGACGGCCGAAGGAGATAGCCAGGAAGGCGGTGAGAGCGGCGGACAGGAAGAGGAAGGGGCGCAGTTTCCAACCCCGCAGCCACAGCCATAAAGGAGACTGCGGCAGATAGATGACCGGAGGGTCAGGGAAAACAACAGAGAATTATGGGGGAATGGAATAACCTCGTAGAATGGGTAATAAATTATAATAATACCTTTTCTATGAGGTTTCTATGATAAAGAACAAGACCTATAACCGAAAGAAAATTGTGACGGTTTTCTTTCTGTGTTTTGCCGTTTTTGCAGCTCTGATGGGAAGGCTCTTTTACCTGATGGTCTTTCACTCCGATTATTACATGGAGAAGGCGAAACAGCTTCATGAGAGGGAGAGGAGCATTAAGGCCGCAAGAGGCAGAATCATAGATGCAAACGGGACGGTGATTGCCGATAACAAGACAGTCTGCACGATATCCGTCATTCACAGCCAGATTAAGGAACCCGACAAGATTGTGGAGGTCTTAAGCAGAGAGCTGGAGCTCTCGGAGGACTACGTAAGGAAGCGTGTGGAGAAGTATTCCTCCATAGAGAGGATTAAAAGCAATGTGGACAAAGAAAAGGGGGATGCCATCCGGGCCTACAATCTGGCGGGTGTCAAGGTGGATGAGGATTATAAGCGGTACTATCCTTACGACAGCCTTGCCTCCAAGGTGCTTGGATTTACCGGGGGAGACAATCAGGGAATTATCGGGCTTGAGGTAAAATACGAGGAATATCTGAAAGGACAGGAGGGAACGATCCTTACCATAACGGATGCCAGGGGGATTGAGATTGACGAGGCGGGGGAGGAGCGGATTGAGCCTGTTCCGGGAAACGACCTCTACATCAGCCTTGACATGAATATTCAGAGCTATGCCACGCAGCTGGCAAAACAGACGATGGAGACAAAGGAGGCGGAGAGGGTATCGATTATTGTGATGAATCCGCAAAACGGCGAGATCATGGCTATGGTGGATGTGCCGGAGTTTGACTTAAACCACCCGTACGATCTTCCGGAAGGAACGGATACGGAAAACATATCGGAGGAAAAGAAACAGGAGCTCTTAAACGCCGTGTGGAGAAACGGCTGTATCAACGACACCTATGAGCCGGGATCCACCTTTAAGGTTATCACGGCTGCCGCAGGTCTTGAGGAGGGCGTGGTCACGGTGGAGGACCGCTTTTCCTGTCCCGGCTATATCATGGTGGAGGATCGAAGGATCCGGTGCCATAAGACCAGCGGCCATGGCGCCGAAAATTTTGTGGAGGGCACCATGAACAGCTGCAATCCGGTGTTTATCACGGTCGGCCTGCGGCTGGGAGTGGACAATTACTATAAATATTTTAAACAGTTCGGCCTGCTGGAGAAAACCGGGGTGGATCTGCCGGGGGAGGCGGGAACGATCATGCACCGAAAAGAGGACATGAAGGCCGTGGAGCTCGCAACGGTATCCTTCGGGCAGTCCTTTCAGATCACTCCCATACAGCTTGCCGCCACGGTTTCTTCAATTATTAATGGAGGCAGAAGAATAACCCCCCACTTTGCGGTTATGACAGCCGACCGGGAGGAAAAGCAGATGAAAAGCTTCACCTATCCGGTGACGAAAAGTATTGTCTCGGAAGAGACCTCCGCAACCATGCGGATGATTCTGGAACAGGTGGTGGCGGCCGGATCCGGAAAAAACGGGCATGTGGAGGGAGCCAGGGTGGGAGGAAAGACAGCCACCAGCCAGACCCTTCCGAGAGGAAGCGGGCGCTATATCGCCTCTTTTGTGGGATTCGCGCCGGCAGATAATCCGAAGGTGCTTGCCCTTGCCATCATACATAATCCACAGGGAGTGTATTACGGCGGACAGGTGGCGGCGCCAGTGGTAAGGCAGCTTTTTGAAAATATTCTTCCTTATTTGGGGGAAATGGATTATAATTGAGAGGTGCGGTCATGGAAGCTTCCTTAATCCTGAAGCCATTATTGATTTCTTTTGTTATAAGCATTGCCGCAGGGCCTGTCATTATCCCCTTTCTCAAAAAATTGAAAGTGGGCCAGACAGTGAGGGATGACGGTCCGAGAACCCACCTAAAGAAGATGGGAACGCCTACCATGGGCGGTCTGTTGTTCCTGGCCAGTATGGCGGTTACCGCCATACCATATGTGAAGGAGCACGGAAAGATCGTGCCGGTTCTATTTATGACGCTGGGGTTTGCGCTGATAGGCTTTCTGGACGATTATATCAAGGTGGTTCTGCGGCGCTCCATGGGGCTCAAGGCATGGCAGAAGATGCTGCTGCAGCTTCTGGTGACGGGAGTTTTTGCTTACTATATGGTAAATATGTCGGGAATTTCGCTGGCTATGCGAATTCCTTTTTTGAAAGGGCACTATATTGATTTTGGGGCTCTGAATCTGCCGGTGCTCTTTGTGGTGGTGACGGGGACCGTAAACGGAACTAACTTTACGGATGGCCTGGACGGCCTGGTGAGCAGTGTGACGGTGCTGACTGCGGTTTTCTTTACGGTGGCTGCGGTGGGGACAAAGGCGGATATCTATCCAATAACCTGTGCCGTGGCCGGCGCACTGCTGGGGTTTTTGCTGTTCAACGTCCATCCGGCCAGCGTGTTTATGGGGGATACCGGTTCCCTGGCCCTCGGCGGCTTTCTGGCCGCATCGGCCTACCTCATGCAGATGCCGCTTTATCTGCCGATTGTAGGATTTGTTTACGTGGCCGAGGTGCTTTCGGTGATGATTCAGGTAGTGTACTTTAGGTGCAGCAAAGGGAAGCGTTTTTTTAGGATGGCTCCATTGCATCATCACTTTGAGCTGGGCGGGTATACGGAAAATCAAATCGTCGCTGGTTTTTCCGTTGTGACGGCGCTGTTTTGCCTGCTTGCGCTCTACGGCCTGCGGGGTTAAGCAAAATATACGGAAAGGGATACAGATATGGATTTTCAGGACAAAAAAGTGCTGGTGGTCGGCACTGGCATAAGTGGAATCGGTGCGGCGGGGCTTCTCGTGAAGATGGGCGCCTGTCCGGTTCTCTTTGACAGCAATGATAAGCTTAAGAGGGAAGATATATTAAAAAGGGCCGGAAATGAACCGAGTCTTATAGTTCTGCTGGGCAGTGTGCCCGATGAGCTCAAAGAAGAGATCGGGCTTGTGGTAGTAAGCCCCGGGGTGCCGTCGGATTCCCTGTTTATTGACGAGTTCCGGCAGAGGGGGATTCCCGTGTGGGGAGAGATCGAGCTTGCCTATGCCTGCGGGAAAGGAAACGTGGTGGCAATCACCGGGACAAACGGAAAGACTACCACCACTACGCTTACCGGACAGATTATGAAAGCTTACTATTCTTCCGTCTTTGTGGTGGGAAATATAGGAACCCCCTATACGGAGGCGGCGTTAAGTACAAAGGAGGACTCCGTGGTGGTTGCGGAGATCAGCAGCTTTCAGCTGGAGACGACAGTAAATTTTGCCCCTGAAGTTTCCGCAATCCTAAATATTACACCGGATCATCTGAACCGGCATCACACGATGGAATGTTATGTTTCCGTTAAGGAGTCCATTGCAGCAAGACAGACGAAGAATCAGACCTGCGTTCTTAATTATGAGGATCCTTATACCAGAGATTTTGGCAGACGGTGCCCGGCAAAGGTGGTATATTTTTCATCAAAAAGAGAGCTTCCCGAGGGGATTTACCTGAAGGGAGAGGACATATGGCTTTCTGGAGATGGGAAAAAGGAAAGGCTTTTGAATGTTCATGAGATAAAGCTAGTGGGAATCTGCAACGTGGAAAATGTCATGGCAGCCATAGCGATCAGCCTGTCCATGAAGGTTCCCATGGATATCATTCTGGAGACGGTCCGCGGCTTTAAGGCGGTGGAGCACAGGATTGAATTTGTGGCTGCCAAAAACGGAGTGGATTATTATAATGATTCCAAAGGAACCAATCCGGATGCGGCTATCCAGGGAATTCGGGCCATGACAAAACCCACGGTGCTGATCGGAGGCGGCTATGACAAGCAGAGCGAGTATGATGAGTGGATCGAGGCCTTTGAGGGAAAGGTCAAGGCTCTCGTGCTCATTGGACAGACAAGGGAAAAAATTGCGGAATGCGCCAAAAGACATGGGGTGAAAAAGATAGTTCTTGCGGACACCTTTGCGGAGGCTTTTGCAATCTGCGTGGACACGGCAGAACCGGGAGATGCGGTTTTGCTCTCACCGGCCTGTGCCAGCTGGGGAATGTTTCCCAACTATGAGGCAAGGGGAAAGCTTTTTAAAGAGTTAGTAGAGAAGATTGGAGTATAAAGTTAGTGGCTGACAGAAGGAACAGATACAATAGGAGGAGGGCGAGAGTGCAGGAGGAATCTTTTTTTGATTACACCCTGCTTTTTGACGTGCTTTTTTTACTTGCATTCGGCCTAGTGGTGCTGTATTCCACCAGTTCCTACATAGCGAGTCTGGAACATGAGGGGGATTCGGCGTATTATCTGAAACGACAGATGGGAGCGACTGTTCTTGGCATGGTAGTCATGATGGTTGTGGCAAATATTCCCTATCATTTTTGGGAACGATTTGCCGTGCTTGGGTACGTAGTGTCAGTAGTATTGATCCTTTTGGTTCTCACGCCTCTTGGAATCGAGAGAAACGGCGCAAGGAGATGGCTGAACATTTTGGGCGTGTCTCTCCAGCCTGCGGAGGTGGCAAAGCTTGCTATGATATTGTTTCTGGCCAGCCTTGTCTGTAAGATGGGAAAAAATATCCGGACCCGAAAAGGATTTTGGATCATGATAGGAGTGCCGCTTCCTATTTGTATCTTGGTGTATGTGGTGACTCAAAATCTGAGTTCGGCTATCATTATTTTTGGAATTGCGGCGCTTATGCTCTTTGTGTCCAGCCCGGATTACAAAAAATTCGTGTTGATTGCGTTAGGCGGCGTAGCGGCAGCGGCCTTATTGATATTCCTGATTGCCAATGCGGCGGATTCTGATTCCCTGAGCTTTCGGGGCGGTCGTATTCTTGCCTGGCTTGATCCGGAGGCCTATGCGGATTCGAAAGGCTTTCAGACTCTTCAGGCTCTCTATGCGATAGGCTCGGGGGGAATATGGGGGAAGGGACTTGGAAAGAGTATGCAGAAACTGGGTTTTCTTCCGGAGGCCCAAAACGACATGATTTTCTCCATCATATGCGAAGAGCTGGGACTGTTTGGAGCGGCGGCGGTGATGTTGCTGTTTTTGTTGCTGATTTGGCGTTTTATGGTGATCGCCAATAACGCCCCCGACCTGTTCGGGGCCATGCTGGTGGTGGGTGTGATGGGGCATATCGCTATCCAGGTGATTTTGAATATTGCGGTTGTGACAAATACGATTCCGAATACGGGAATATCTCTTCCTTTTATCAGCTATGGAGGCTCATCGGTTCTGTTTCTTTTGATTGAAATGGGGATCGTGCTGAGCGTGGGTAAGGGAATCCGGCTGAAAGATCTGTAACACTTCCGATCTGCACTCATATACTAAAATAGGTTGTAACTATTAATGGGGTGACAGATTGGACGCAATTCATATAAGAGGAGGAAACTCCCTCTTTGGTGAGACAAAGATACAGGGATCCAAAAATGCGGTTCTGCCCGTAATGGCGGCTGCGTTATTGGTTGATGATATCAGCATTATAGGTAATTGTCCCAGAATTTCTGACGTGTGCCATATGCAAAACCTTCTTACCGGACTGGGATGCCGGGTGAGTTGGGCGGACAGGACGCTTATGATCGATGCGAGAGGCGCCTGTGCAGATAAGATGAACGGGGAGTCGGTGACACAAATGCGCTCCTCCATCATGCTTCTTGGGGCTATGCTTGGAAGGTTTGGGGAGGCATCCATGGCCTATCCAGGCGGGTGTGTAATCGGGAAAAGACCCATAGACATGCATCTTTGCGCCCTAGAGAGGATGGGGGTCACGATCAGACAGGAAGAGGGCAACTTTACGGCAATCGCTGAAAATCTCAGGGGAACCGTGATTGCGCTTCCCTTTGCAAGCGTGGGAGCCACGGAAAACGTGCTGCTCGCCGCGGTAAAGGCGCAGGGGGTCACGGTGCTTCAGAATGCGGCAAGGGAGCCGGAAATTGCGGCCTTGTGCCAGTTCCTCAAGAAGGCGGGAGCCGTCATAGAGGGAGTGGGGGGATCTACCCTGGTGATCCAGGGAGGGAATCCTCTGCATGGGACACAGTTCCAAATTCCTGCGGATCGGATTGTGGCCGGAACTTACCTGTTTAGCGCTCTCGGAACAGGAGGACATATTCTGCTAAAGGACGCCCCTGTGTCTCAGATGACGGAGATGCTGCGGATCGCTGCCCGTATGGGAGCTGAAATTACGGTATCCCGGGAAGGACTGAGCGTTCTTGCCGAGAGCCCGGGCAGACCGCTTTCCTATCTGAGAACAGGAGTATATCCGGGATTTCCCACAGATATGCAGTCACCGCTTATGGCGGCGCTGGCTCAGGGTGAGGGAACCAGTACCATAGAGGAAACGATATTCGAGGACCGGTTCCGGATTGCCGGGGAGCTGACAAAAATGGGAGCCTGTATCTGTACCAGGGGCAGATGCGCCGTGATCAAAGGAGTATCCAAACTTCACGGCTGCGAAGTGGAGGCAAAAGAGCTTCGGGGAGGCGCAGGGCTTGTGATCGCAGGCTGTATGGCGGACGGAGAGACGGTTGTAAGAAACAGACATTTTATTGAGCGTGGATACGAGGATATTTGCAGGGACTATCAGAACCTGGGTGTCAATATCGTAACCGGATAAAAGGATGATGGCGGGAAAGAAGATCAGTAAAAAAAATGCAGTACGGAGAACAAACCGAATATCCGCAGGGACAATGGGGAAGATCATGATTCCGCTGATTTTACTTCTCATTGTCCTTAGCGGCGGTTATTATTATATTATCAAAAACTATACGGTTCATACGGTTTATGTGGAGGGAAACATTCACTATACAAATGAAGAGATTATGGCTATGGTGATGGAGGGATATTATGGAAATAATTCGCTGTTTCTTTCCTTAAAGTACAAGGACAGAAGTGTGGAAAACGTACCTTTCGTGGAAAAGATGGACGTGTCCGTGGTGGATCCTCACACGATTAAGATAGAGGTTTATGAGAAAGCTTTGGCCGGCTATGTGGAATATTTGGACAGGTTCATGTATTTTGACAGAGACGGAATCGTGGTGGAAAGCTCCACGGAGCGGACAAACGGCATTCCCCTGGTGGCCGGGCTTAGTTTTGATCATGTGGTTCTCTATCAGCCTCTTCCGGTTGAGGACATGGGGATTTTCCAGGATATTCTTAATATTACGCAGCTTGTGAATAAATATGAGCTTTCCGTGAATCGGATATATTTCGGGTCGGACAATACGCTTACTCTCTATTTTGGGGGAGTGAAAGCATCTCTGGGAAAGAGGGAAAACCTGGAGGAAAAAATTATGGAACTGCAGTATATGATTCCAAGCCTTGAGGGTAAAAGCGGAACTCTGCGAATGGAAAGCTATACGGAGGAAACAAAGACGATCACTTTTGAACCGGATTAAGGTTCCAAATGAACCTGCAAAAAAGTTTTTAAAATCTTAAAATTGTAGTTGATAATTGATGCAAAAAATTATATTATAAACTATAATGAGTAAATGGGAATAAAGTTAATGGGATGGATGAAGGAGGAACTACCTTGCTTGAAATAAAGACGAACGATGCTGAGTCTGCAGCAAAGATTATAGTGGTAGGAGTCGGTGGCGCAGGCAATAATGCCGTGAATAGAATGATAGATGAGAATATCACTGGAGTTGAGTTTATCGGTATCAATACGGATAAACAAGCGCTTCAGCTGTGTAAGGCTCCAAAGCTTCTCCAGATTGGAGAAAAGCTTACCAAAGGACTCGGCGCAGGGGCGAAGCCTGAAATTGGTGAGAAAGCGGCAGAGGAGAGCAGCGAGGAGATTTCCGCTTCTTTGAAGGGCGCTGACATGGTGTTTGTGACCTGCGGCATGGGAGGCGGAACCGGAACCGGTGCGGCTCCCGTGGTGGCTAAGCTCTCCAAGGATATGGGAATCCTCACCGTGGGCGTGGTGACCAAACCTTTCCGCTTTGAGGCAAAGGCACGTATGGTCAATGCGCTGAGCGGTATTGAGAGGATCAAGGATAATGTGGACACTCTCATTGTCATTCCCAACGACAAGCTGCTTGAAATCGTTGACAGGCGGACAACCATGCCGGACGCCCTCAAAAAGGCGGATGAGGTGTTGCAACAGGCTGTCCAGGGCATTACGGATCTGATCAATGTGCCTGCGGTGATCAATCTTGACTTTGCGGACGTTCAGACAGTTATGAAGGATAAGGGAATTGCCCATATAGGAATCGGAAGCGGCAAAGGAGATGACAAGGCAAGCGAGGCGGTCAAGGAAGCGGTGGAGAGCCCGCTGCTTGAGACGACGATCTCCGGAGCGACCCATGTGATCATCAATGTGTCCGGAGATATTACACTTGCGGACGCTTCGGATGCGGCAAGTTATGTGCAGGAGCTGGCTGGAGATGATGTGAATATTATCTTTGGAGCTATGTATGATGAGAATATGACGGATTACTGTAAGGTGACGGTGATTGCCACCGGACTTGAGGATGAGACGCTTCCAACGAATAAGCCTTTATCTCCTTACAGTACTTTTTCAAATAAATACGTGAAGCCGGTAAACCCGAATCTCAATCTGAAATCGGCAGGAGCGGGCAGTCCAGACGGCCTGAATGCGGCGCAGGGAACAGGCTCTCCTGTGCAGAGAAAGCCCCTTGCAGGTATCAACAGCCCTGGTGATATAAGGAGCAATGTGGCGGACAAGCCCCTCAAAATTCCGGATTTTCTGCAAAAAAAATAAAAGAGTCAAAGAGGCAGGCTGTGTACCGTTTCGGGTATGCAGCCTGTTGTTTATGCACACGGGCACCCAGAGGAAGATCGCTGCGGGTGCGCGCAATTAGAGAATGGAGGGATAGAAATGAAGCTTACAGGTTTGGAATGCCCTTCCTGCGGGGCGAAGCTTTCCGTGAATGAGCAAAATCCCACCCAGGCGGTGTGTGAGTACTGCGGTTCCACCTTTGCGGTTGAATGGGATCACGATCAGGCTTACTTTGACCGGTCAGGACAGGATAAGACGCCAAAGACGCCGGAAAAAGACAGGAAAAACGGCTGGGAGAGCGGCGGATGGAAACGCAATACGCTGGTATCGGTGTTGGGAGTCGTTTGTTTGATTCTTCTCAGGGTTCCGCGGATCTATAACCGCTGGCAGGCCAGCCAGAACCGTCCTTCGGTGGAAAAGGCGTTCTCGTTTGACAATTCGTCCCTGCCGGCAATGGACAGCGCAAGAGACTGGGAGATACAGGAAGAGGAGGATCCGGAGGAGAATCGGGAGGAGACAGAGCCGCAGAAGGCGTCTCTTACCGGCAGGCTGGAGGCAATTGCGGTACAGGCTTTTGGGAAGCCGGCGGAACAAATCACGCAACAGGAGCTCTCGCAGATTCAATGGATCGAGACAAGGTGGGATCTGGACGGTGACTGGATCGGCTACAGCTTTGAGGATCCCTTTTCGCCGCAGGCCGAGCTGACCTGGCTTTTGGTATCACCGGAAAGTGCGTCCGGAAAGGAAGGACTGCGTTTTTTCACAAATCTCAAAAAGGTGAATCTGGATCTGAGGCTTCGAAAGGAAGACATTCAGGGCCTTGCGCTTACCAGCATCGGCGGCTATTTTTCAGATATTGACGAGGTGGTGCAGCTTGTGGACGATCCGAAACAAATCCGGGAGCTGCAGTTTACTTCGGGCCTGGATTCCCTGGAGGGGATTGAGGTTTTTTCCAACCTGGAATCGCTTGCCGTATCAGGCTCCTCTCTTGCGGATATCAGTTATCTTGTGAATATGCCTTCCCTAAGAAAGCTTACGCTGGAGGATTTTGATTCCCTTGCGGACTATTCCGTGCTCGGTACCATGAAGGGAATTGAGGAGCTCTCCATAAGCTCCGAGAACCTGAAGGTGCTTGACTTTGTCAAAAATATGGATTCTTTAAAAAAGCTGGAGATTCTGGAAGGGGATCTGCTGTCCCTTGACGGCATTGAAATGGGGAAGAATCTCACCTCTGTCAGAGTGGAGGACTGTTATAATCTGAAACAGGTGGATGCGCTTTCCGCACTGACCAGCCTTACCGAGTTGTCCCTGGAGCTTCCCTATGGCTGTAAAAATCCGGATTTGTCGGGATTTTCCAGTCTTTTGCACCTTGAGCTTTCCCAAGTGGACGACTGCTCGTTTCTTACGGGGCTGACCCAGCTGGAGACCCTGGAACTTTCCGGATGCAGCCTTGAGACCGTGCCGGATCTTAGCGGATTTACGAATCTTAGGGAGATCACCTGTCATGCTTTTATGGGCCTTGGGCAGGATCTTGGCTTCATGAACGGGCTTACCGGTCTTGAGAAGCTGGATCTTGAGGGAATGTCCACCTATGATGACATTTCCGGCCTCTTTAATCTGGAGAGCCTCCGGGAGCTGAACATCAGCGGTATGGAGTGTGAGATCGCCTTTGACCGCATAGAGGAAAACCATTCGTTGGAAATCCTGAAAATGGATGGAGTGATTCTTTACGAGAATGCGGTCGTAACAGGAGGAGGCGGTATGTACAATGTGTACTGGGATGATGTGGTTCTGGATGGGAATACCGGCTTTTTGGGGCGTTTCAAAGCATTAAGGGAGCTTTCCATTGCGGAAAACGAACTGACGGATATCGATTTCGCATCTGAGCTGACGGCGCTTGAAAAAATTGACCTGTCAGAGAACTATGTCACGCAGCTGAGGCCTCTTTCCGGGCTTGCAGCTTTGCGGCAGGTGATTTGCCGGGGAAATCCGGTATCCAATGAGAGAGTGCTTGGTGACAAGGTTATGCTGATAATGGAATAGGAGGAGGGCGACATGGAAAAAGATTATCAATCGACTGCCAGGGAATGCCTGGATTTTATCGCAGGGAGCGTCAGCGCCTACCATGCGGTGGAAAATGTGGAGAAGGCGCTTAAGAAAAATGATTTCAGGGAGCTTTTGGAAGAGGAGGACTGGGATCTCCATAAAGGGGGAAGCTATTATGTGAAACGCAACGCCTCCTCCATCCTTGCCTTCCGGATTCCGGAAGAAGAGATCAAAGGTTTCCATATCATGGCCTCCCACAGCGATTCCCCCTGCTTTAAGGTAAAGCCGGGATCCTGTATGGATGTGGAGGGAAGCTACAAAAAGCTGGACGTGGAGCCTTACGGAGGGATGATCCATGCCACATGGCTTGACCGCTGCCTTTCCGTTGCGGGCAGGATTGTGTACCGTAAGGACGGGAAGCTTGTGAGCAAAACCGTGAATGTGGATGAGGATCTTCTTGTGATGCCCAATCTGGCCATTCACATGAACCGTGAGATGAACAAAAACCTTTCCTATAATCCCCAGACGGATTTGCAGCCTCTGATCCGGGCGGCAAGGAGGGAGCCGGACGGGGAGGATATCCTGCTTGAAAAGGTGGCATCCTGGGCCGGGGTTGACCGGGAGCAGATTCTGGGAAAGGATTTGTTTCTGTATGTGAGAGAGAAAGGAAGGCTTGCGGGAGCCGAAAAGGAGCTTGTGGTTTCCCCAAGGCTTGACGATCTGCAATGTGTGTTTGCCTCGCTGAAAGGTTTTCTTAAGGCGGGGAGCGGGAGGCATATTGCGGTGTGTGCTGTTTTTGACAATGAGGAGGTGGGAAGCCTTACCAGACAGGGGGCGGCGTCTACCTTCCTTAAGGATACGCTGGAGAGAACCCTGGAGGCTCTTAAGGCGTGCGGACATGCTTATGATTACCGCAGGCTTCTTGCGGGAAGCTTTATGATTTCTGCGGACAACGCCCAGGGCGTACACCCCAATTATACGCAGAAGGCGGATCCGGTAAACCGGCCCTATCTGAACCAGGGGATCGTGATCAAATATCACGCAGGCCAGAAGTATACCACGGACGCCTATTCGGAGGCGGTTATGAGGGATATCTGCAGGGAAGCGGGCGTGTGCTGCCAGACCTACAGCAACCGTTCCGATATTCCGGGCGGTTCAACCCTTGGAAACCTCTGTGCCGGACAGGTTCCGGTTTCCTGTGTGGATATCGGGCTTGCGCAGCTTGCCATGCACTCGGCGGTGGAGACGGCGGGGGCCATGGATATTGTTGATCTTGTGCGTGCGGCCGCCGTATTTTTTGGACAATAGGCGAAGCGATCCTCAGTGTACACGCCGGTAAGCCGGACGTTTCACCGTTTTGGTGAAATGTCCGGCTTACCGGCGTTTTTGCGGTCTTTTTAGAAGGATGGTGCGTTTATGATGCAAAAAGCAGGCACAGGCCTGTCATTATTCCACGATACCTAACACAACCTGCCACGATGGTTTGACAAATTGTGAACCTCTTAATGTTTATAATGAGGGAGTACCGAAGAAAAGGAGGTGACACTTGCAGAGAATTCTATACATAGACTGTATCTTTCTGGAGAATCTTGTGATGGATCTGTTTCTCGTGGCGCTGACTGCCCGGACTTTGAAAAAGCCTGCCACTTTTTTTCGGATGCTGGGCGGCAGTCTGCTGGGAGCGGGAGGATATTGCCTGGTTCTGTGTCTTGCGGGGATTCCGTATACGGTTAAGGTACTGTTTGGAATGATCCCCATGGCTATGGGGATGGTACGGCTGGGATGCGGCACGAAGGGGATTCGGGAACTCCTTGTGGGAGTGGGCTGGCTGTTTACTTACTCTTTTTTGTTAGGGGGCTTCATACTGTTTCTCATAAAGAGAAGTTCGCCTCCGGGGCGCTGGGAAATCCGTCTGCTTGCCGTTCTTTTTGCGGGCGGGCTGGGATTTGGCGTCTGTATGCGGGCAATCAGAGTATACAGAAAGCATGTGCAGAGCCATTTCTGCACGGTGGAATTCGAGGGGGACGAGAGCGGTATCCGGGTGTACGGGCTGATTGACACCGGAAACGGGCTTGTGGAGCCTGTGAGCGGGAAGCGGGCCGCCATACTGGAGGAAAGGGTCTGGAATAAAATGAAAGGGGCGCAGCGCCCGGAAAAATATAAAATCATCCCCTATCACAGTATAGGAAAGGAAAACGGCATTCTGGAGGGGTATGAGATCGATCGAATCCGGATCAGGCACGGAATGGGAGAGAGAGAGCTTGCCCATATGCCGGTGGCTGTTTCCAAGGGAAAATTAACCGCAGGGGGCGGGTATCAGATGATACTGCCGCCTGAGTGGTTAGAGGGCTGTATCCATAGGAAGGAGGAATAACATGGTATTTAAAGTAGCCATACCGGGGAAATTCCAGTTTAAGCTGTATCGGAGGGAACCCGGATTTTTGTTGACAAGGCAGGGAGATGTGCACTATATAGGAGGAGCCGAGGTGCTGCCCCCGCCCCTTGAGCTGGAACGGGAAAATGCGGTGATCAGCGATTTGGGGACAGAGTATGAGGATGAAGCGAAATCCATACTGATCGAACATAATCTGCGCCTGGTGGTGTATATCGCCAAGAAGTTTGATAATACGGGAGTGGGGGTGGAGGATTTGATCTCCATCGGGACAATCGGTCTGATCAAGTCCATCAACACCTTTAATCCGGAAAAGAACATTAAGCTGGCCACCTATGCGTCCCGCTGCATTGAAAACGAGATTCTCATGTATCTAAGGCGGAACAACAAGACGAGACTGGAGGTCTCCATCGACGAGCCTCTGAACGTGGACTGGGATGGAAACGAGCTGCTCTTGTCCGATATTCTGGGGACGGACGAGGATGTGATCTACAGGGATATCGAGAACGAGGTGGAGCGCAAGCTCCTGCTTAAGGCCATCGACAAGCTCTCGGAGCGGGAAAAAACCATCATCAATCTGCGCTTTGGGCTCGGGACTCCGGAGGGAAAGGAACTGACCCAGAAGGAGGTGGCGGAGCTTCTTGGAATTTCCCAGTCCTACATATCCAGACTGGAAAAGAAGATCATGAAGCGGTTAAAAAAGGAACTGAGCAGGGACAGCTATTGATTTAGCTGTCTCTTTTTGATACACTCAATAAGGTGCTTGACATCAGGATAAAAAAGAGAGGTTTTTAATATGAACAATAAAAAATCGTCAACAGAACTGCGAACGCTTCTGCGGTCCATAGACCACAGAAGCTATCCGGCATATAAGGCCATGGCGGGAGTCTGGATGTTTCCCGGATTTTTACTTGTGATCGATCACGTCCAGGGGGATCCTTTTGCCGCTCCTTCCAGTCTCCACGTGGAAATCGAAAACGCAAGAGCGGGATTTCCGGCCGCTTTCTGCGAGAAGGACTGTATGAGGATCGCACTCCAGGATTTTCTCACAAGACAGCTTGCCGCACAGTTTGAGCGCTACAATTTTAAGGCCAAGGGCTCTGGAAAAAGCGGTCTTCTGTCTGTGAGCCGGTGCGGCCAGGAGGTGCTGGAGAGAAGCGCCTGCCAGATCGGGAAGGATAAGCTGATCGCGCGCTTTCAGGTGGGCTTTCCCGCTTTTGGGAGAACCATTCAGGCGGGGGAGCTGGAAAAAATCCTTTTTGAATTTCTTCCGAGCTGCGTGGAGAACAGCCTTTACTACGCAAGGCTGGATCGGAAAAAGGTGGAAAAATGTGTTTTTCTGGCAGAGGATCAGGAAGAAATCCGAAGACTCCTGAAAGAGCAGGGCCTTGTCTGTTTTGTGGCCAACGGCTCCATTCTTCCCAGAAAAAGCGGCATATCCAGCCTGCCTCTTTCGGGAAGCGTGCCCTTCCGCTCTCCAAAGTCCATGGAGAGAACCTTAACCCTTCCTCACCACGGGGAGATTAAGGGCATGGCGGTGGCGAAGGGCGTTACGCTGATTGCCGGAGGAGGCTATCACGGGAAGTCCACGCTTCTTGAGGCCATTCAGTCAGGCGTGTACAATCACATAGAGGGCGATGGCAGAGAGTACGTCATTACGGACGAGACGGCGGTGAAGCTGCGCGCCGAGGACGGGCGCAGTGTGCGGAATGTGGATATTTCCCTTTTTATCAATGATCTTCCCAACAAGAAGGACACCACCTGTTTTACCACGGCGGACGCCAGCGGGAGTACCTCACAGGCCGCTGCCGTGATGGAGAGCATGGAGGCTTTTTCCACGCTTCTTCTGGTGGATGAGGACACGTCGGCGACGAATTTCATGGTGAGGGACGAGCTGATGCAGCAGGTGATCAGCAGGGACAAGGAGCCAATCACCCCCTTTATCGAGCGCCTTCGGGATCTCTATGAGAGGGCGGGAATATCCACGATCATGGTGGCGGGAAGCTCGGGCGCCTTTTTCTATACGGCGGATCACATTCTCCTGATGGACTGCTATCATGCGGTGGATATCACTGAGAGGGTCAAGGAGCTGTGTGCAACGTATCCGGCTCCCCGGCTGCAGGCACCGGAATTCTCCCTTCCGGATTTTGAGCGGGTATTTCCTGTTTCCGCAAAGAAAGCGGGAGTGGGAGATCCGGACAGGCGAAGAAGCGCAAGGGAGGGAAGAGACGGACGCCATGAGCGCCGGAAGATCAAGACCTTTGGTCTGGAATCTTTTTCCCTGGATAAGGAAAACGTAAACGTGCATTATCTGGAGCAGCTTACGGATTCGGAACAGACAGCCGGCCTTGCCTATCTGCTGCGTTTTGGCCTGGAACAGGCTCTGGACGGGAAGCGGAGCGTCCGGGAGGCGGTGCGGTTCATGTACGATACGCTGGAAAAGAAGGGATGGGAGGCGCTGTGCAGCTCCTATGTACCCAGCGGCCTGGCAAAACCGAGAATCCAGGAGCTTTTTGCCAGTCTGAACCGCTACAGGGGATGATTTTTGCCTGCGGCCCGGGAAGGGCAGGCTGCTGGAGAAACTCGAGAAGTTTGTGGAAATATCCGGGCGGGGAATTTACGCCGTGAGGTAATTTTTCATGGTTTTCAGGGCGTTTTTTTCCAGCCTGCTGACCTGGGCCTGGGAGATGCCGATCAGGTCCGCAACCTCCATCTGGGTCTTGCCCTCAAAGAAACGGAGACTGATGATCTCGTGCTCCCGCTCGTTCAGCCGCTTCATGGCCTCGCTCAGGGAGAGATGTTCCACCCAGTTCTCCTCTTTGTTTTTCTTGTCGCTGATCTGGTCCATGACATAGAGGGTGTCGCCGCCATCGGTGAAGACGGGCTCGTACAGGCTCATGGGATTCTGGATTGCGTCAAGGGCGTAGACGATATCCTCCTTGGAAATCCCGATCTCCTGTGCGATCTCGTTGATGGTGGGTTCCTTCATATTTTTTTTGATCAGGTTTTCCTTTGCGTAGATCGCTTTGTAGGCGGTATCCTTCAGGGAACGGCTGACCCGTATGGAGTTGTTGTCCCTAAGGAAACGCCGGATCTCTCCGATGATCATCGGAACAGCGTAGGTGCTGAACTTTACGTTCAGAGAGGAATCAAAATTGTCGATTGCCTTGATCAGGCCGATGCAGCCGATCTGAAACAGATCGTCCACGTTTTCGTTGCTGGAAGAAAAGCGCTTGATCACACTCAGTACCAGCCTCAGATTGCCTTCAATATATTGTTCTCGGGCCTGTCTGTCGCCCTCCTCAATTCGAGAAAACAGTTCTTCCTTTTCCGCAGCTTTCAAGAGCGGAAGCTTTGACGTATTGACGCCGCAGATCTCAACTTTTCCCTGTGCCATGTTTCTTTCGCCTCCTTGGTCTGACTGATAATAAAATCATTCTCAAAACAGACGAAAAATATTCATGAGCCGTGCGATTTGCAAAAAGGAAATGACAGTGCCAAAACCTTCCGGCATATAATAATCTATAGAGGAAAAGGAGACAAAAATATGATGCGTTTTTCTGACTTGAAGGCCAAGGATGTCATAAACCTGCGGGACTGCAAAAAGCTTGGAAGAATTAACGATCTGGAGTTTGACGAGTGCTGCGGCCAGATCTGCAAGGTGATTGTACCGGGCGGAAACAAGTTCTGCAATTTTTTTAACACCGAGCCGGATTACTGCATTCCCTACAAGGATATCAAGCAGATCGGGCCAGACATTATTATCGTGGATATCTGTTACTGAGAGGTCATGGTTCGCCCGCAGTTTTCCCTGCGGGCGAACCATAACTGTAAGGCGGGGGCGGTTGTACGGAAAACGGTTGACATAATCTGTAAGGCAGAATATAATGATGCTATCTTCATATTGTAAAAGCACGGAGTGCGAAACAATCTGCAGGCATCAGGGGTCAAAATACCTTTTGATCCCAACGGCATAATTAAGGGGGAGGCAGATTATGAAATGTCCGTTTTGCGGCCATGAGAATACAAGAGTGATCGATTCAAGACCGGCTGATGACAACAGCTCCATCCGGCGCAGAAGGGCCTGTGACGAATGCGATAAACGCTTTACCACTTATGAAAAGGTGGAGACGATTCCTCTTATCATCATCAAAAAGGACGATAACCGGGAGACCTATGACCGCTCCAAAATCGAGGCGGGAGTGCTCAGGGCCTGCCACAAAAGACCGGTCAGCATTAATCAGATCAATCAGCTGGTGGACGAGGTGGAGACAGAGATCTTTAACCGGGAAGAGCGGGAGATTTCAAGCCGGGTGATCGGCGAGCTTGTCATGGACAAGCTGAAGAATCTGGAAGCGGTGGCATATGTGAGGTTTGCTTCCGTCTACCGTGAGTTTAAGGATATCAACACGTTTATGGATGAACTGAAAAAGGTATTGGAGTAGACGGCGAAAGGCGGTGCGTGCCTGTGCGCTTCCCGCTGGAAAGGAGTGTGTGGTCGTGGCAGTCGGTACGGGAATGGGAACGAAGGATGCGGAGAAAAAGGGGGCCGAAGGGGCTTTGACCAAGGAGCAGAGGGAAAAGCTGGCGAGGGCTAGAAAGCCGATGGAGATAGCTAACAGCTTCCGGCTTTTCTTTTTGCTGATTGCGGTTTTGTTTCTCCTGTTTGTCTATTTTGGAGGTAAAATATGGACCGGCCAAACGTGGTATGACAATTCCGTGCAGGGCATCTACAATTTCCTGCTCTGGGACGTGCTGCTGCTGCTTTTGTCCACCTTTGCCAAATTCTTTTTTGTTGCCAGATACAATCAGGTGGTGAAAAAGCTGTGACAGGCTTTTCCGGAGAAAGTTTGATTACAGCTTTGCTGTAATTGGTTTCATTTGTCTAAAGAAGTTCTCTGTTTGGTTCGATATAAAGGGTAGTATAGGCAAAGCTATGGAGAGCGCGTTTTCAAAGGATTGAGAGCCGGAGGAAAATGGGCTCTTTTTGCGTTCATCCGCAGTTAGGCGGGCAGCCGTTTTTGAGGGGGAGAGCTTATGGCGAACAATGATCTGTATATCAATTATATGAGCCGGACTTATGCGGGGGTTTTAAACAGCCTGGCTTCCGGTTCCGGCATCGGGGAAAGGAAAGACTTTGGCAGTCTGGTGGCGGAGAAGGAGTCAAGCGAAAGGGCCGAGGCTGCGGAAAAAGTGGAGGCCGCGTTTCGGGACAACATGTCCCTGGACGAATACAAACAGTATATCTATGAAAAGATATCCAGGATTCCCATGCATCCCTCCCAGATGATGCGCTCGGTCTGTGTCCATATATCGGATGCCGGCTTTGAGGCCATGAAAAAGGATCCGGAGTATGAAAGGTGGGTGCTTGACGTCCTTAGGAAGGATTTTTCCTATCAGGATCCCTGGGCGGATGTGGCCGGTGAGAGCTTTGCGGTCCACCGCTTCGGAGCCACCAGGCAGGAGTACCGGGGAGACAGCTGGTATCTGGGCTTTCGGGGCGGAAGGGGAGGCATTCTCTATGACGAGGAGGCTGAGGAGAGCTTCTGGGAGAAGAGATGCAAGCGTTTTAAGAAATATATGAAGCAGTGTCAGGAAGCCGCCAAGGAGAAGCAAATCCAGAAGCGGGTGATTCAGGAGGCGGCCATAAGACGGGGAGACTTCGACGAGGCGGTTTTTGCGGAGGGACTGGTGCAGACCCTGAATCTTGGGAATCTTTTGTTTGCGTCCGGGGAGGAGGCGGAGTGATCCTTTCGGAATGCGGGAAGCTTGCGGCGGGAATTTAATGTTAAGAAGGAGAGGCAGGATAAGATGATTTCAGTAATAGGAACGGGACAGGAGTATATGGCCGGATGGGCGGTAAAAAGACCGCAGTTAGAAAAGGGCGGACTTTCCTTTGACGGGGCTCTCAGGGAATCTCTTGGGACGCACAAGGGGGAGAGATCACGGGAAATTCAGACAGATGAGAGGAAGGTTCCCTATGAAGCCCTTGAGAGGAACGGAATCATTGAGTATAACGGAGTGGCATTTGTGTGTGACTATGAGACGAATTCCATCTGTCTTGGAGATATGAGCAATCCCGGGAACGTGCTGAATATTCCCCTTTCAGACGGCGGAAGCCTTCGGGTGAACCGGGACAATATCGATGATCTGGCAAAGGCCATCGGAATGTTTTCTCCGGAGGATGTGAATCTGATCCTGCGTGCCATCGCTCAGGACGCCCAGTGCTCCAGGACACTGAACGAGATTGATGACCAGAAGAACAGGATCGGGGAAAAGCTGGAACAGTGAACCTTTAAAGGCGGATTGGAAAATTCTGTCCGGTTTTTATCTGACGATTTCGTAGAAGCGATATAACGTTTCTTCGAAATCGTTTAGATCTTTGTACATTCTCTTTTCGCTCAAAATAAATCCTGCTTTTTCAATCACTTTCCAAGACGGTGTGTTTTCGTCCCTCACTGTCGCAATCATTCTTTTTGTACTATAATGATTGAGAAAATAGTCGGTATATGCTTTAACTGCTTCAACTGCGTATCCGTTTTCTCTATATTGTGCCCCGATAAAATATGTAATACCTGTTTTTTGAAGGTCTTCATAATAGGAGCATCCAACAGAGCCGATTACTGCGTCTTCAGACTTTAAGATTATCGTATAAGCCAGATAATCCGTATGGGGATTATCCCTAAGGGCCAAGCTTCTTGCCTCGTTTGTCCATTTTGCGATCCAATGACCGCAGGCTCTGTCAAAGCCGCAATCATTTAGGCTTCCGTCTGCAGCCATTTTAACAAATGGTATTTGATCTTCTGTTGTCACATCTCGAATCAGCAATCGCTGCGTTTCAATTTTCATAAGAGAACCTCCACCTGATAGAATTTCAGGTTCTTCCTTTTCCGGCTGCCATAATTGTTGCACCGTCAGGATTGTCAAAGACTTTTTCAATCGAAAATCCTGCGTTTTGCAGCAATTCTTTTTCATGCTCCAGGGTCAGCGGAATAGTTACTTCCATGTCAGGATATCTTTCCATAAATATTTTTGCTGTATTTCCATTTCCGTGGTTTAGAATAACATACTTTATTATCATATGATACCTTACACATTTATATAAAAAAATACGAGCTCATTTTCCGTATGATACGCTGCCTTTCTAATTGTCTGGATGCGGAGATTTTATGTGAGCGCACAAATTTTCAGAAATTCTTTAGTAGAATTGTGTGTGCGTTTGTGATAAAGTAATGATGCTGGACAATTTGACAAATAGGAATTTTCTAAACAGGTGGTGAATATGAGATTTGCAATTATTTCAGATATACATGGAAATCTTCCGGCATTGAATGCGGTGCTGGAAGATGCAGATAATAATAATATAGAGAACTTTATTTTTGCTGGCGATTATTGTCTTAGTAATCCTTATCCCAATGAATGTATTCAAAGAATACGCTGTTTAGATAAAAAGCATATTATACGGGGAAACGAAGAAAAATATTTAGAAAATCTTGTTGATAAAGATCAAAAAACGTGGACTGACGGGCAGATGCAAATATCATATTACGGCTATCGGGCTATTAGTGCGGATAATCTCGATTTTATACTGTCGATGCCCAATATGCTCAAATTTACGTGCAATGATGTTGCTCTACACATAGCACATTCGTCTGAGGAGTTCATTGCGGATTGTGAGCATAAAGAATGGTCAACACGACAAGTTGCAAAAAGATACAAGGACAAAGATATCACATCAGATTCTTTTCGGGCGGATATACATAATTATTTTGATAACAATGATAGATTTCAACAGATTTTCTCAGAGCTGGATCAAGGTGTGTACATATTTGGTCATTCCCATATTCAGTGGAGCTATCAATCGACAGATGGGAAAACCATTTTAATCAATCCAGGTTCTTGCGGTTTGCCGATGGATGGGGTGATTGGCAGTATTCCGTATACAATACTTGATATTTCGGACACGGGAAATATCATTGCGGAAGAAAGGCGTATTCCTTTTGACATGGAGGAATATATAGATATTCTGGTAAAAAGTGACCAATTTGTAAAAGCAAATGTATGGAGTAAAATCATTATTCAGGAGCTGAGAACAGCCAGAGAGCATATGTTTTACTTCCTTAGATTTGCGGAGGAATATGCCGATAAAATTGATGATAAAAGACGGCCTTTTATGTTAGATACATGGGAAAAGGCATATGAATTGTGGTTAAAAGACTGATTATATATTGATGATTTCTTGACACCATACAGTAAGCACTTGAAATTGGCCGGAGGTGAAAACGGAAAATCTTAGACTGATAACGCCTTGTGAAGAATACCTGAATTCTTATATTGAAGCATATAATGAAGATGTCAATTTCAGAGCAGGTATGGATGAATGCTTATGTCCTCCCGAAACGGTAATTGAAACTGCCTGTAAATACCGAAACGGTATAGATATACCGCCGGAACGTGTGCCTTCTTCTATGTTATGGTTGGTAACCGATAACAAATTTATCGGCTGTACAGATATAAGACACTATTTAGCAGACAGGCTGTTTCTGTCTGACTGGCATATAGGCTATGAAGTGAGATTTAGAAAATTAAGGGATATGGAACAAAATTACTGGCATTGTCTCTGCAATGTGCAAAAGAAAATTTTCATTTTGACAAGGTATTGGTCACTTGCGATGAAGATAATTTTGCCTCGGCAAGGGTGATAGAAAAGAACGGCGGCATTGGGGAAAACACGCTTGAAACGATTGACGATGATGGCAGGAAAAATTGAAAAAGAGATATTGGATAAACTTTTTATCACAGATTGTAGAAAAGTAAATCATTCGGAGGAACGCTTCTGGTTAAAACTACCAGCTTAAAGGATACTGGTGGAGCGTTCCACCAGGAGAACGTCAGTGGAATCATTGATGTTAATATATTTATGACGAATATAAGCGCCAGTCTGGAGAAGTGATTGATGAAATGAAACTGCATAAATTGCTTGCGTGCAACGAGCCAAGCGGGCATGCTTGTATGCACATTCATGACAATAGAAAGCTTGCTTTCTATTGTATGGCGACTGCCGCAAGGGCCAATACCCCACATATCAAAGATATGTTGCGCTCTGCTGCGTTGCAAGTTTGATGCCCCGTCAGCTTGCTGCGGGGGTGTTGACTTTGCACAGTGGGAAAGTCTTGCCATTACGAATACTCCTATGATCAACGAGGAATTTGAAGGGTGGAAATACGGACCAGTGTCAGAGAAAGTGCGTAGATGCTTCACTCGTGATGGCATGTATGTAGAAGATGTCAGAGAGATTTCCTGGCGTAATTCACGAAAAGGTCTTCCGGAAGGGGGGGGAATGGTATAACAGGCCGCTGTCTTTGGAGGATATCAGGAAGGATGCTGAAAAAGTAAGACCGTATGATTCTGTTTGGGATATGTTTTATGACGAATTTGATGAGCTGGAGGTAATCTAATGACGGGAATGGTCTGCATTTCAGCTGTCTGCTACATCATTTGTTCGGACACATAAGCAGACGATTCTGAATGACGGAGATATTACGAAACAAGTTTCAAAGTTGTGTACCTGCTGAAAGAAATTAGATTGATAAACCGAAATATCGGGAGGTATTTTTATGATAATTGCGAAAGAATTTACTGAACAAAACAAAAAGCAATTACTTGATATGATCAATGAAATAAATGAATATGACGCAGATTTTGAAGGATTGGAACATGTAGGAAAAATGGAAGATTATAGCGCATTCCTAAAGGAACTGGAAAAATGGAAGTATCAAGAACAAATCCCCCCAAATTATTCTCCTCAAACAACTTTTGGCGTATTTGATAATGAAAAATTAATAGGTGGTTTTGTTCTAAGACATACATTAAAGGGTACGTTAATCAATCATGGTGGAAATATCGGTTATTTAGTCAGACCGAGTGAAAGAAAAAAGGGATATGGAAAGATACTATTGAAGCTTGCATTAGAAAAAGCGAGAGATATAGGGCTTGAAAAAGTCATAATAACTTGCAGAAATGATAATATCGGTTCGACAAAGGTTATAGAATCCAATGGCGGAAAATATGAAAATGTCTATTACGACGAGAGTTTGAAAAAAACTATAAGCGGTATTGGATTAAATGTGAATAATTGAAAAAGCTACGAGAACACTTTTCTGAAAAGAGAGATTTCGTAAAAACGTGGAGATACTGATTCGGGAAAGAGAAGATCTGCTAAACGAATTGGATGAATTTTTTCTTGACATAGTGCCACAAATCCTCTTGACTTTTGTATGGAAACAGTATATGATTTAAACATTATCTGTTTTGCATGCACGACAAGTAATAGAGAAAAAGCGAAGATGGGAAGAAGTAATACTGACAAGGTTCCAACAGAAAGCAGCCGGCTGATGAGAGGCGCAGGAAAAGCGGTACGAAATACATCCCGGAGCGGCGCACCGAAAGGAAACGAGTAGGCTGCGACGGAAGGCACCGTTACATGCCA
>Ga0137308_100988_pt1 | contig 34120 bp, 41 predicted proteins | sample Inofrocosms_June_FD_97181 | JGI IMG/M metagenome (GOLD analysis project Ga0137308, IMG submission 97181) | Mouse cecal microbial communities from Vienna, Austria - N-Acetylneuraminic and N-Acetylglucosamine D2O microcosms_June | ecosystem: Host-associated > Mammals > Digestive system > Large...
TATATATTATTAAGTATCTTGTTACCGTTCCCAAAAGTAACCGCTTCCATCTTCAAAATACAGTTGCAATCCGTATTCAGTAGCCGAAAAGTCAACGATTGTATTCATATCCACAATATCATCATTTAGCGGTATATATCCTTTTGGCACGACTTCCCTTATCCCGGTTCCTGTCATTGCCTGAATTTCTGCATCCGTTTTAGCCTGTGTAGTTCCCAACAGATAAGCACATACAAGCATGATTCCCATATTTGCGATAACGCCGATAACTTTAATTGATTTTTTCATATCCTTTATACCTTCCTTTTTCTTATATTTTTATTGTCAGGGTGTAGCCGTTTCCTTTGGTTACACCCTATTTTTTACTTGCATTTATGCTTGTCTCAGCCGCTTCATTCCGCCTGTCTCAACCTCTGTACTTCCGTAGTAGCTCCGTATATCGTCCATACTCAATGACTTATGGCTCCGCTTGCGAAAAGTTTCGCTATGCCAGTACCAAGCGCGCTTGTTCTTTGCATACCTGAACCCAAGTTCTTTCAATTCCTTGTGATATGCATAGCTGTCAAATGCCCATATCCAGTTACCGCACACTTCAATGGTGATGCCATTAAAACCTATTATCTTATTTAACATTTCCCTTAGTTTCACATCCTCAGTGAAATCGTATTTCATGTTGTTGTAGTCAGCCTTTGCATTGCTTTCTTTATTTGCATCTGACTTGCTGTCATGCTTGTCTTTCAATATCTTAAACAGCTTGTCATACTCAGCATTGATTTCTTGCATCTGTGCAACATTTCCGCCATTATCAGGGTGATGAATCTTGAGTAAGTCACGATATTGTTTCCTTAACTGCTCTAACGTAGTGATATTATTGAAATATGCCATACCTCATATCCTCCTTATTTTTATTCTATATGCTATCTTTTGATAACGACTGTCGCGCTGTTGTCGTCTGCCTTCAGCACCTTTATGCTTGCGTAAATAGCTTTTAATATCTGGTATTGGTAGTAAGTGACGTTCTTCTTGATCATTGCTGTATTCCTCCTAAATAAAAAAGTGTAAAGCCTATTGACAATTCAATAGACCTTACACTCTTAGTCTGGTGTGATTATTAAGTTGTGGTTATGTGACTGTTATTCTTTGATATAATCTAATTCGGTGAGATTAACGCCAAAAGTGGTAAGTATAACTTTTAATTCAATGTAGCGTTTTTTCATTTTTTTGTATGCAGCAGATTCTTTATCTGAATCTACCATATAATCTTGTAATCTTGAAAACTCTTCAACATTCTTTTGTATTTGTTCTTTTTCAGTCATTTCCATTACCTCCATATTATCACCGCCTTTTTAATGATGATACTATTTATAAGTTAATATCATTATAGCGGATTTACCAGAGAGTGTAAAGTCTATTGAATTGTCAAGGTGCTTTTGTTTGTGGTTTGGTGTTTGATTTATTTGATATGGTTATTATACACCTACAAGTTTACTAATGCAATATAATAATTCACTAAAAAGTGTACTTTGTTTTTGTTAAAATTCACTAATAAGTATACTTGATTAAAAATGATATTACATTTACAAGTTTACTTGAAGAAAAAAGAATTATATATTATAATGAAATTAGAAAAATAAGGAGTGATTTATATGTCAGTAACAAAAGTAATCAAAAGTATATTAGGTGATAAACATATTTCTCAAGTAGAATTAGCAGAAAAAGTAAAAATTACAAAACAGAATCTTAGTAATAAAATGAATAGGGATAATTTTTCAACTATAGAATTAGTAGAAATTGCAGATGCATTAAATATGAATCTATTACTAAAAGATAAAACGGACGGTAAAGAATATATAATTGATTATCTGGCAAATGAAAAATGTAAACCTAAAAGAAATAATAAGAATTAAAAAATACAAATAATGATTATAAGAATACCTTCAGGAGATTTTCTGTAGGTATTTTTTTGTGTAATAGGTACACCTATTAGTATATTTTAACAAAAATAAATAAACTATTTAGTGTATTTTGCGTATTGCAATAATAAACTAATAGGTGTACAATAAACTCAACAAATCAAACAGAACAACAACCACACTAACAACAACGAAAGGCAGGCGAACAAACGTGACAGTAAAATCATTAAAGCCATACAAAGGTTTTGAAATTGAAAAATCCTATGAAGAAAAAGCAGACGGCACGATTAAAAAAGATACCATAATTTATACAGCTTATCCGGTAGACAGTTACGGCGTATTTGATGCAGCAAAAACACTTTCAGCACTGAAAAAAGAAATTGATACTTATACAAAATAATCCTAACAGCCCAGCAGGAGCAAGCAACACACACGGGATTCGACTTCCCGTTTGGGCATTCGCACATTGACAATTAAACAGCGTAACACAAAACGGTATTTAGAAAGAAGGAAAGCCTTGCACTTGTAATCGTGTAAGGCTCTAGGTAAAGGAAATTACTGGTTGTCTGGATTGACCGGCGGATCGGGTATGTATTCCATGATGTCGCCTGGCTGACAGTTTAATAGACGGCAAATATCCATTATGGTTGAAACATTTACATTTCTATTATTTTTTAGAGCATCAACAACTTTTGGATTTATCCCGTTTTGTCGTAACCAATATTTTTTTAAACCTCTTCTTTCCATTATATCAAATAACTTTTTATAAGAAACAGACATAAAAATCACCACCTTTTATAGTTACTTTATTATACAATTGTTTTCTCTAAAAATCAATTATTGTTACCTTATGGTACAAACATACAAAAACAAAACGTTACTTTTGTATACAATTCCGATATTGCAAAACGGTTACTTTATGGTACAATAATCACATAAGACAAACAAAGCAAACAACTAAAATCTGATAAACCAAAGCAACCGGGACAGCCGAAAGCACCCACAAACTGCAAGCCATATCCCTATGCGGACGTGCCCACCAAGAGGCGAACAACATTTAGGAAGATGCTTGCAGGGTTGCAAAAAATCTGGATGAAGAGAGGAGAAATTACCATGTGTATCACAGTAAAAGAGATGAATAAGAAAATGGAAGAAAGAAAAAGTTTGCAGATGCAGCTTAAAAAAATGGAAGATGACATCAAGGCGTTGGACGGTGAAATCATTGAATATCTTATGGATAACCTGAATGACTGCCTGACAACCAACAGCAAAGGCAAAGAAATCCTACAGTTTATCGGTAACATTTGCAAGGCAACCTATACGCCGCAGGAGCGTGAGACGGTTGACAAGGAAAAGGTAAAGAATCTGCTCAATGATAAAGATTACCAGAAGGTAAGGAAGGTAAGCTATTACAGTGTATTAAGGGTCAGCTGAAACACAATTATAAGGAGGTGGCGCGGATGAAGGCACAGACAATAGAATTTGTAGTCAGGAGCAGGGGCGGTGTCGTGGCAGAGGTTGGAAAGTCGGCAGTATTCCAGCCAAAGGCACATTACAGCGGTGAGCCCATGGAATGGTATCGGGACAAGCCGAAGAAGGGCACACGGAAAAGCACCAGAGAAGATGGGGAGGGGAAGTGAATGGAACAGATATTAAATGCATATTATGCGGACAACGCAAGGAAACTCCACAGGGTAGTGGACAAGATATTATCAAGGTTTGGCGGGCTGTACGGCAAGGATAGAGACGACTTCTACTCGCTTGCAAACGAGGTGTTCGTTGACGTGATGAAAAGGTATGACGGCGAACAGTCGTTTGATGGATTCCTGTATTCCTGCCTTTCAAACAAAATCATGTCAGAGATAACGAAAAGGAACCGTGAGAAGCGCAAAGCGGACAGGATGTCTGTTTCACTGGACGCGCCTGTCGGGGATGAAGATGGATGCCTGTTAAAGGATTTGATAGCGGACAGCCATGACATTGAATCAGAACTTTTCGGGGAGGTAAACGCGATGGCTTATAAGCTGGAACGGTATCTGGAAAGACTGTCAAAGCGGCAAAAAAAGGTATTGGAGTTGCTGTCATTCTGTTACAAGGTAGAAGAAATCCGCGGTATGCTCCATATGACGCAGAGGGAATACGAGGACGCGTTAGGATGCATCCGTTCTTATGAAAACATAAAAATATTATTGTGATGGAGGTAAGGGAAGATGGTAAAACCAAGAAAACAGATTTATACGTTACAGATGTATTTACAAAAAATGATGGATATGGATATTCGCTCTGATGCGGATGTACAGAGGATGTCCGGCGCGTGGAATAATGCAATGATGAATGAGCTAGTTGTCTCCGTGCTGAATGGCGATTACATACCTCCGGTTATCTTAGGGCAGGAAAAAAATTCACAGGCTTGGATTATTGACGGGCTTCAAAGGTCAACCGCGCTCATGATGTTCAGGCATTCTAATTACAAGGTATCAGCCAGCGTTGAAGAGCCTGTAATCGCATACAAGGCAAAAGCCAGGGATTCAGAAGGTGAAGTAAAAATGGACGGATGCGGCGATATTATCTGGGAAACAAAAGAGTTTGACATAAGGCGGAAAACCTATAAGCAGATGCCGGAAGAATTGAAGAAGGCATTTGACGAATACCAGATTGAAACGGTCATCCATGAAAATTACGACATGCAGCAAATTTCAAGGCTTGTACGCCGCTATAACTTCCATAAGCCGATGAATGTTTCACAGAAGGCATTTACATTCTGTGACAAGTATGCAAGGAAAATCCGCGAGATATTAAAAAGGGAATTTTTTATTGAGGCTCCGTATTCAAAGGCTGAAAGGAAAAATGGCACAATGGAAAGGATTATCCTTGAAAGCGTTATGGTTATCTTCCATGTGGAGGACTGGAAAAAATCAAGCCAGATTGGCGCGTATTTAAACGAGCATAGCTCAATGGAAGAGTTTGCCATTCTGGAAAAAGGCATTGAAAGGCTGGAAAATATTATCACGGACGGGCTATATCCATTGTTTACTGCGAAAAACTCATTCTTATGGTTTGCATTGTTCCATAGGTTTGCAAGGTTAAATATGGATGATGGAAAATTTACGGAGTTCTTGTATGCTTTTCAAAATGGGCTGAATGAGAAAGAAATCAACGGAAAGACGTTTGATGAGATTGGGCAGGAACGTTCTACAAAAGACCGGTCTGTAATCATGGAAAAACTGGATTTTCTGGAAACTTTGATGCTTGAATACTTGCATGTAGATAAGGAAAATTTAGAAGAAACAGGCAGTACATTAGAGTTTGTCAGGGAATATGTCAGCCAGGATATTACACAGGAGGATATAGGGCTTTATGAAGACATGCTGAAAGATTTTGCCTCTAAAGTAGACACAGAAAGTAATTTGCTGGACAGGAAGAACCATGCGTCACTAATTGCGGTTATTGCATATTCTTGCAGAAAAGACATAAAACTTGATGAATGGTTTATGGATTATTTTAAACGGAACGATTCTTACATCAGCGGACAGACAGAAAATTATAGGCATATGAAGGATGATTTGGAAGAATATATTAGGATAGCCAATGCTGCATAGAAAATAAACAGATAGGATAACTGGGAGGGCTGTAGAAATGCAGTCTCCCAAAAACAATAAGGAAAGGAAGAATATTATGTCAGGGAATAAGCCGGGGTATTTTGAGTTTAGGATTATTGATTTATCGGATAGCAGACAGGTCATAGACACAACGCTAAGAACGCCATATGATGCGCTTACACCGATTCAAATGGCAGAATACATAGAAGTTGACACTCAGCTTGATTATATGGACAGGATGAAGCGGAAAGCGCAGAGGGAAGCGGAACGGCAACGGAAATTATCAAGGAGCTTGCTATATAGGGCGGCTTGCTTATTTGGGATAGCTTAGACAGGAGGAGTCAAAGATGTTTACAATTTCAAGCATTATTGAAGATATAGACCGTCATTGCATGGTTAATAATATGGTTGAGGACAGATTTTTATACCGTGTGGTTTATTTTATAAATACTGGGAAAAGAAGCGAGAAACACTATATAGACACACAATATGATGGCTTAAGAACTGTGTTGGAAAATATTGTTAGGAAGAATCTGACAACGACAAATACTGTTGTAGTTGCAGCAGTAACAGCGTTGAAAGATGGAAAATGCGTTTCTTTACTTAACAGAGCATACGGATTCAGTTTGGAAGAATATTTTAAACAGATGACAGGAAAATACAGGGGCGGCAATAAAAATAGAAAAGTAATGTATGGCTGACTTGTAACAGATGCAAAATGAAAGGAACCAGGTACAGATGGAAAAGTATAAAAAATCCGTCTGTACTTTTTCTTTAAAAGAGAAGTATATGGTATGAAAAAAATTATGATTGGAGGATGATGATTGGACAGTTTATCAGAAAATGAAGATTTTGTTACTGGCGTTGCCGTAGGGTTCGCCGTTCATCAACAGAAAGTCCTTACAGCACACGAGAGAAAAGAACCTTTGGAAATCAATGGCGAAAAATATTTTATCCAAAACGGAAATGAATTATTGCAGAAAATGATTGATGAAATATGCAGATAGGGGATGCGCATTCTATATGGGAAAGGTGATGGAAATATGGGAAAATCAAGAAATTTATGCAGGGAAGATAAAAAGGAATTAAAAACACTGGCGGATGATTTCGGGCTTTTATATAGGGAAGATGTACAGAGAATTATTGAGACTTGTAAGAGTTATGCACAAGGGCAACAGGCGATCATGAGGGTGTATGAAGCGGTGTATATGAAATAAAAGGTAATAGGTTTTCAGTGTGTGAAGTTGTAAAGATGGAGGAATTAGATAAATGAACGTACATAATTTTAAACTCAATAAAGTATTTCAGCAGAACGCAAAGTTATATACAACACGTCCAGTAATGGCTATAAAATATCAGCCTGGACTTGGAATTGAAAATGGATTCTGTGTGCATTATAGCAGTACAGAGGCACATAACAGAGAATATATGATGTATGAGGGGATCAGATTCTTTCCAAGTGAAGCGGATGCGTGGGAATTTATCAATAGGAATGAAAAGCAGTATGTCAAGGTGAATGGTGTGCTTACTGAAATAGAAGCGGTTTATGATGAGCCGGAACCAGTATTATGCCGGAAAGATGCTAATGCAAAGGATTTAGACGGTATTCATTTTTGCTTTGGGAAACATGCTTTTATCTCTGATGAATCAGAAGATTACGAATTTTACATATTAGAAAGTCATTGTGATAATGACGTATGGATTATTCAGGATGTTATGAGCGGCAATATCCGTGTTTGGGATAATACTTCAGATGAATTGTTTTTCGGTAAGGAAAAGGATATTGTGTTTGAGAAGACGGATAAAGGGGATTATCTGAAAGTTGCGGTGTGATTTGGTCGCGGAAAATTAAAAGAGCCACTTGAAAATCAAGCAGCCCTAGTGTATAATTTAATCAGGAAGTGAACCGGATGCGAGATCCGATTTGCCCTCAGTAAGAAAAACTAATAAAGAATAGCATTCACTTTAGGCGGTGGGATGCTATTTCTTTTTATGCTGATCTATGTAGTTCAATGCCGTAAAATTTACAAGCAGAAGCGTAAGTAAATCACTTAGGCTTATCATCGGGCATCACCCTCTTTCGTAAGACTAGAGGGCAACAATCAGAAAATCGCATCCTGTTTACTTTTCAACTATACAATGGGATTATAACATATGAAGATTTGATATTCAATGAGTAGCATCGCCAGGGGGAAATAAATCCTTCTGAGTGGTGCTTTTTTCGTGTCCCGATATTGATATGGCTATATATTTATTAAGTATGCAGCAGTATGGGTTATAAACCTACTTAAAAGACAGGTAAAAAGTTCGGTTTATGGTTCGACGGGATTTTGCAGAAAAGAAAGAGATTTTATAAATCCAAGTAAAATAGTGGGAATTAAGACGGTGTTATGTAAACTAGTAATAAAAAAATGGATTATGATATAAGGATGTTCGGTAGGAGAGGATTGCTGACTGTATGAAGCATTGAAAATGTCTTGATTTATAGGGAAATTTTAATCATTAGAAATTGTTATCAATATATATTATTTATACTTATAATAAGCAAAAAGAAGGTATTTTGCGGTTAATTCGGACTTTCCTTTGTAAAATAAGTGAATGTGTGAAGTTTTGGGAATGGTATTGGACTGCTGCATATTTGGGATGGAAGTGGAGGAATTGTCTGTGAAATAAGGGATTGTGGGGGATGGAGGAGAAAAATAATATTGTTCGATGGGTGTTGAGGAAATTGGGTGTTGAGGTGAATATTATGCAGTTAGCTATTGGGTTCAGAAAGAGACCTTCAAATCTTTGTATAATTGTCGAAAAATGTCGATAAAGTATGAAATAAATATACAAAACGTTTTACGAAAATTATAAAGTAATGATATAATGAATTTTGAAATTTATATCTAAAATTATATTTGGACACTATATTTTTAAAGTTTTTATAGAAATTATGTAAGTAGTATGCTTTTTCAGTTAGATGGATAAAAAAGTTAAATTTACTATCATTTAAGATGGAGTAGTGTAGATGTTAATAATATTATTAATAATTTTAATTATAGAAATTACATCTTTATTTTTCAGTACCATTATATTAAATTGTAAAGATGATGAAAATAAATGGAGGAAATTGTTAATTTTAAAATATAGGGGAATTAAGTTAATAAAAGGCTATTTGGGATGTTTTGTCATTATTATGACAACATTAATGGGTGGCATTATTATTTTGATATATAGTGATAAAAGCAATATAGATTTATTGGGAGATTATTGTAGTTTTCTTACTTTTGTAGGAACATTTATGGTAGGATTCTATGTACACAAAAATGACGTAGATAATAAAAAAAATGAAAAGTTTAATAGGTGTTTGAATTTACAGAATATTATTTTAACATCTTATTTAAGTATGCGACAATTGGATAATCCAACATCACAAAAAAGAAAAATAATATATGATAAGAAATGGTATAAATATATGATGGAATATCTGGAAATATCAAATAATAATAATCAGTTAATGGAATATTATGAGGCTCTTACCAATTTTTTTGACTGTATTGATTGTATTAATGCTGAATTGGAAAAGGGAAAATATGAAGAGGCTATTTTGATAAAAAATGAATATGAAGAATATCAAGAATATTTGCCTATAAAATATAACATTTTTGATATTTTAAATGATATAGGAGATTTTGAAATTATAAATGAAATAGGAGAAAAGAGAGAAGATAAAAGTAATTTTTTTGGTAGGGTCTTTGGTGCAAAATATATAAAAATAGAAGAATTAAATCAATTTATTGAGGATTACTACAACGTTGTTGAAATGCTCAGCTATAATGAAGTAATTAAAAAAAGACAAGTTAATATTTATGATATTAATAAAAAAATAATAAATAGATTTAGGTCTAATGAACATTTGATTAAAAAAATAAGTCAGAAATTAGGTTATTATGATTACAGGATGATTACGCACATTATTTGGGAAATATCATATATAATCAGTGATCAATCAAAAATAATTGAAGAAGAAAATGGTTATTATATTTTAAAAGTAAACAATAAGTAGTTTGTGACCAGATTTTAATCAAAAAATGATTAGTAAAGTAAACAGCATATTTTCTTAAATAAGAAAGTTTAAAGAATTTGCTAAAATAAAATTCCAATTACATAGCAGACGTAAGAATAATCCTGCCAAAGATCGGAAGGCATTAGAGACTTATGTTGAGTTAAAAGGATATAAACATGGAGAAATGGGAAATGGTAGAAAGAAGACATGTCAAAATGGCACTTCTACTCTTGATGAAATTGCTAAAGAACTCAATATGTCTAAGCGTAATCTTCAAAGAGCCTTGCGTATAGAACGTAATCTAACAGATTCAATGAAAGAATTATTAGATACTGGTGAGAGTGATAGAAACCACTCGCAGGATTTCCAAAATGGAAAAGCTAAAAACAAACATTATTTGAATATTTTTTAATTATTTTGAAAAAAGTATCTTGAAAAAATCAAATAAAAGTTATATGATATAATGATTTAACAAAGTTAAATGGTCGGCATGGGGATAAATTTAGAAAAAGGAGACGAAAAAAATGTATAATTTCCAGTATGCAACAACAAAACAATTATCCTCTTCAAAGAAAGATATAATAAAGATCATAAATTCTGTACAAAATGAAGTCCGCCAGTATTTTACCTTCCAATTTTATTTTGTAGGAAGTGTCGAAAGAAACATGGTGACATATGATATAAAATCCAATGTGGGTTTTGACTTTGATGTTGATTTTCATGTGAATGATAATGAATGCAGATTTTCGGCAAAAGAAATCAGGAAAAAAATAAGGATTGCGCTCAATAAGGTTGCTCCTCAATATGGATATGATAATGCTGAAGATAATACAAGAGTTCTGACAATAAAAGTCAAGGACAGAAAAAATTCAAAAATACGGTATAGCTGCGATTTTGCCATAGTGAATGATTACATAGACGATAACGGCAATGAACGGCAAGAATATATCCGCTTTAATAAAAGGCATGGCAACTACACATGGGAAGAGCAACCTAAAGGATATTATTCTCTGCCTGAAAAGGAAGGCTGGGTAAAAGAAAATGGATATTGGGCTGAAATGAGGGAATTATATCTGCGAAAAAAGAATCTTAATAATAATCCAGATAAACATTCAAGAAGCATCTATGCAGAAACAATACATGAAATCTGTCAAGAATATGAGTATTTTAAATTATAATCGTCAATAGTATAAATACAATAGAATATTTCAACCAAACAATAAAATGTATCTCCCCTGTATGCGTTTTTCATCCAGCCAACACACATTCATACATCTAGTCTCCACGAAAAATCCATACAGGGCATTTTTATATCCTGAATATCTTGATGCATCCATAATTCCACTCCTTAAATAAAACAGTGATTTCATGGTAAAATACATAAGATGCAGATATGTAAAAATGGTATACACAAATCATCTTTTTATGAAATGGCAAAAAACCGCACAAATATATTTACATAATCGTACAAATAATATATAATTATGGTGCGAAAGGGGATGGTGATATGTCTATAACAGCTACAGAATTAAAACAGAATTTAGGCAAATACTTGCTGCTTTCTGCACAGGAAGACATTTATATTACTAAAAATGGTAAAGTAATTGCAAAATTGACAAATCCACACCAAAACAGGGTAGAAACGGCAAAGTCATTATTTGGTATACTGCCAAAGGATGCTGATATAGATGCTGCACGGAATGAAAGGCTGGATAATAAATAATGAAAGCATTAGTTGACACAAATATAATCATAGATGCATTGACGGGAAGGGAGCCATTCAGAGAAACAGCAGAAAAAATATTTATGTTTGCTGCCAATCAGATAGAGGATTTATATATTACCGCAAGTTCTGCTACAGATATTTACTATTTAATGAGAAAGCATATGCACAGTTCAGATCAAGCGAAAAATGCCATATCCAAATTATTTGAGCTGTTTTATATTTTGGATGTTACTTCTGAAGATTGCCGTCAAGCATTATTGCTGGACATAAAAGATTATGAAGATGCAGTTGTTTCCTATTGTGCAGTCCGTAACCAGATAGATTATATTGTAACAAGAAACATAAAGGATTATAAGGAATCAAAAATCAAAGCTGTATTACCGGATGAATTTATTAGGTTAGTTTCTGGTGAAGAAAGTCCGGGTGTTTGAAAAATTAAATAATCTCCAACTCATAAACTGCTAATGTGCATAAATGTACAGAGGCAGTTTTTTTGATTTGGCGTAAAAGAAAATTGATGGAATAAAATAACAAACAAACGTTCGATAAAATTGTTGACAAATACAAACACTTGTTCTATAATTGCTTTTAGTGAAACTTAAAAGACCTATCCAAATCATACAAGCGGTGTTGGCGCACCTCTGAAATGGACAGGTCTTCATACATACACACAAATTCAGTACTGACATGAATTTGAACGAGCAGAAACGCTCACTTGTATTTTACATATCCATATGTATTTAGTCAAGTGAATTTCAAAGTGTGTCTGCAAAAAATCCAATGGCAATATTTACAATTTCAGAGATTTATTTACTGATACTTATTATTGAAAACCAATAAGGGATTATTAAATGTACCATGAAAACTAAAAAGGCATAAACTTATTACTTCTACTTTTTATGGTGGGAAACTCTGCAATTATCAATTAGCAGATGGAGAAGTAAGTAGAAGAAGGATAAAGGTATAGGAATGCAACAAACAAATCAAAGAAAAACGGAGGAATCAATGTATGAAAGAATTAAGGCACTTATCAATGGAAGAATTGAAATTAGAGGATGAATTTGTAATAAAGACAAAAAAGGAAAATGAGAATTTTTTAGAATTATTGGAAGAAGCAGAAGATAAAATACAACAGGCAGTTGGTAATATTACTTATACTTATTTTGGCAATTTAAATAATTCTATAAAGGCAGAATTGGAAACTATGATACGAAATATTAAAAAAATAGAACAGAATGTTTCTAATGGATATGAGCCTTTATATAAGCCAGTAAAAAAATAACATAAGTGTTGAAACTACTGAAATTAAATAGAATGTAAACTAAAATACTATAGCAATGACAAAGCTGTATATTTCCAAAATATGCAGCCTATAACCAGTAAAGGAGTATACAAAGCAATGAGAAAACGAACCACAACAGGACAATTAAATTCAGCAATCACAAAGAACCTGTTACATATCGCAAAAGTGGAGGTTTATTATAAAACTTCCAGAAAAACAGAAACCATAGATACAGACAAATTTAAAGAAAATTTGGATTTTCTCTGTGAATCCGGCATATTTTCTGATTTTGTGGATTGGCACTATGAGAAGGATTTATCTGGAAATGATGGATATATAGCCGAATCAGGTGCAATGAATCTATATTCGGAAAATGTTGTTACCGTATATTTGCGTAAAAATGACAGCATAACAGATGAAGAAATACAAGAAGCATTACTTTTTGAAGAATCGGAGGAATAAAAACTTGAAACAAAACATATTAGACAAGCTGCATAGATTATTTGATGGAATCACAGATGCAATAAAAGTCACCTATTATGCCAGTAAATCACAGGAAATCATGAAATTTGAAATGCTAGGACACAATATCACAGAAGAAAATGGAGTAATCAGGATCATTGATGATTCTGACATTAGATTCTTCACTCCAAAGACAGTGATTATTGATTTATCAAATGTAAAATCCGTTACATACGAAAGTGATAAAACAACTGATATAGGAATCCATTGCAGGAATGTCACTGTCATGATGAAGGATAAAAGCAGGATTGAATTGGAGATGGTTGCATTTGGGTAAGAGGGTGTGGTATTGGACGGAGAAATAGATAGTGGTAAGTGAAAAAGTTTTTCATTTGCCACTAAGACAGATTGGAGGAATAAATCAAATGACATACCCTAAATATGGTGATTGGTGTAAGAAAAATGTGATTGAAACTATAAGAAAGCAGAGGATTTATGAAGAAAAAGAGTATCTTGAAGATTTCATTTTTAACCCAAACAGTGATTTATATTCCAGTGGTATATATGACTATGAAGTAGATACTCTTTTGTGGATTATCAATGGAGATGATCCAGATGATCTGTCAAATTCATTGTTCTCAGCAGTACAGTATGAATTTGCTGAAAAGTATTTCCATATGGCACAGGAAATGAATCCAGGAATGGATATGAAAACGATAAGAAATAATGGAGGAGATTACTTAAAACTGCTGTCTGATGCTTTGAATAATATTACTATAGATGAATTAAAAAATACAGTCATGTATGCTTTTGAGCATGGTACAGAAGAAATTGTAAACCATGAAATACAGTATATGAAAACTACGATTGGCAATGTTGTTAATGTCATTAAAAGTGGACTTGCAGAGATAGGAAATGCACATATAGACTATCTTGATCCCAAAACTGAAAGAAAAGAGATTCCAGTAAATGAATTTAAAAAGTATTTATTGCATTTGAATCAATCAGGGATATTTGCAGATACAGTCAGTTGGAGATACGTAGATTTGTTTGAAAGTGGAAATTATGGGTTAGAGTGTGACATTGGACATAATAATGGTTTTGAATTGAATGCAGTTATATTTTCTAAGAATGAAGAAGATAAGGACAGAGTAAATGAAATACTAAGGGAAAGTGAGGAATAAATTATTAGTAATACAGAAAGAAAAATTAAGATTGTTGACGACATTATGGGCAGTGGAAAAAGCACTATGGCAATAAATCATATCAATGTGAATAAAAATAAGAAGTTTTTATGTATTGTGCCATTATTAAAAGAATGTGAAAGATATGAGGGAAAAACAGATATTGATATTATAGATCCTGAAAAATGGGGATCAAAATGGAAACATTTTAGATGGCTTGTTGAGAATGACAAGAATATAGTCACTACTCATGCTTTGATTCAGAAAATGGATTTAGATATGTTGGAACTTTTAAAGAGTAAAGATTATTCCTTGATGATTGATGAATGCTTAGATGTGTTGAATACATATAAGATAAGCAAAGATGATTTAAAAATTATATTTAATGAGAAACTTGTATCATTAGATGATGATGGATTTCTTGTTTGGAATGAAGATAAAAAGCCATATAAAGGTGTATATGGGGATATAAAAAGATTATGTAGTTTTAAATCACTTATGGGATTCAAAAAGGATAACAGTGACGAATTGGCAAGGATATTGATGTGGAATTTTCCCGTTGATTTTTTCAAGTGTTTTGAAGAAAGTTATATTTTTACATATTTATGGGATGGGAGCATTCAAAAGTCATATTTTGATATTCATGGAATACAGTATGAAAAATATATGCTTGATGAAAATAAAGAACTGATTCCACATAATAAAGCATTGGAATATGAAAAAGAAGAAAAGCTGTTGAATTGATTAATATTTACGATGGTAAGTTTAACAGTATTGGAATGAAGATAGGCAAATCTAATCCGTTATCAAAATCATGGTATGAAGATAAAAGGAAAAAGAATCTGGCTATTTTTGATCAACTTAAAAAGAATACTGAGAATTATTTTAGGACAGTTACAAATACAAAATCTTTCCATAACATGTATACGGTATTTAAACCATATTGCAAATATATCAAAGGTGAAGGCTATGCAAAGGGATTTGTGTCATGTAACGCAAGGGGAACAAATGAATTTCGAGAGAAAAAATCATTGGCATATTTAATTAATTTTTTTATGCAACCTGATATTAAACAATTTATAGATCATTATCATATTGATTTTGATGAAGATTTATTTTCCTTATCTACACTTCTGCAATGGATATGGAGAAGTCAGATTAGGGATGGACAACCTATTGATATTTATATTCCAAGTGAAAGAATGAGGGGATTGTTAAAAATATGGATGGATGAATGTAAAGGATTAAAAAGTATTGTATGATGAAAATGTGGAAAATGTAAGCAAAAAATTCCACATTTGGCTTCAAAAGTCCTTATTTTACAAGGGTTTCAGAGGCCATTCCCTAAAGAAAAGAATAGGGAAATAGAAGTAAAAAAATAATGTTCAAACACAAAAAACAGACACATTCTTTTGTGTAGCGTAAGCGGAACAAAAGATGTTATTTCCCAACGGGAAATTCACATTGACAGGGAGAAGATAAATTATATGAATAAAAGTTACAGATTAAAAATGGAACAACTATTGAATGAACATAAACTGACAAGGGAATTATTAATTAGCTGCATAGCTAAATCTGACAAAAAGGTAGCTGATTTGGCATATAAAGAAAAGCAGTACAGAAATGTTGGTTACAATAATTTTAAACTGGAATTAGATAATTTGATTCAATATAGACAGCCGTTTTTCGATATCCTGAAAGATGGTTATCATATGACACTGGCAGAAATAAAAAGTGAGATTGCTGTTGCAGACGTAAATAAGATACCAACTAAAAAGGTAATAGACCAGATCAGGGATATGATTGAAACATGGGATTATACATTGATATAAGACGGATTGTAGGTGCGTTGCACAAAATCTTTTGTTCCGCGCTGCTACACAAAAGATGTGTATGATTTTTGTTTTAGTTTGTTTTTTGTTGAAATATAAAATAGCAGTATGAATTATTCTTGCGTAAACTTGATTGCTCAAAATATGAATCACATTGATTTTTTCTAAAAAAGAGAGTATAAATGGATGCCCTGTCGGGCATCCATACATGGACACTCACTATTTTCAGAGAAAAATAAATCTGCAATTTTTCACTAAAAGGAATGGACTATTGCAGATATTTAGAATAATCAATCAGCAATCAGTATACCAGTTAAAAGATCAGTCCAATTATGGACACATCTTGAAAAGTAAACGCGCTTATTAGACAAGCACGTTGAAATGTGATCGGTTCCAACGGTAACAATAAGCAAATGTATCCTGCTGCATATTGGCAATTATGTAGGTGAAAAAGTTAGCATCAACTAATCAAATGAGAAGGAGAAACAATAATTATGGCAAATAAACAATCAGAATTATGTTTTTTATGTGGCAGATCAAAGTCACAAGTAAACCAGTTATTAAAAGGTAAATTTGGATATGTGTGTGATGGATGTGTCCAGGAAGCATACGAAGTTATGAACGAACAAGAAGAGGAAGAAATCTCTGATAATATGCGGATGGTTACGCCATCACAGATTAAAGCACATCTGGATCAGTTTGTTGTCGGTCAGGACGAAGCCAAAAAGACATTATCTGTTAGTGTTTATAATCATTATAAAAGGCTAAGACAGGATAAAAGGTCGGATATTGACATACAGAAATCTAATATACTGATGATTGGCAATACTGGTTCTGGTAAAACTTATTTGGCACAAAGTCTGGCTAAATTTCTCGGAGTGCCTTTTTGTATCGCTGATGCTACGTCATTGACTGAAGCTGGCTATGTCGGTGAGGATTGCGAGAATATCCTTTTAACGCTGCTACAGAATGCAGATTATGATATTGAGTCGGCTGAAAAAGGCATTGTATACATAGATGAAATAGACAAAATTGCCAGAAAAGGTGAGAATATGTCCATTTCAAGGGACGTTTCAGGCGAAGGTGTCCAACAGGCTCTACTTAAAATCATTGAGGGGAGCGTTGTAAGGGTTCCTTTATCTGGCGGCAGAAAGCATCCACAAGGGGAATGTGTAAATATTGATACAAGCAATATTCTGTTTATTTGCGGAGGGGCATTTGATGGGCTAAATAAGATAATTGAGCAGAGAAATAACAAAGGAAAATCTATTGGATTTGGTGCAAAAGTGAAATGTGTGGATGATGATTATAAGATGGACTTATCGGATGTGCAGCAAAAAGACTTAAATTCATTTGGGCTTATGCCTGAATTAATAGGGAGGCTTCCTGTAATCTGTACGTTGAATCCGTTAAGTATCAAAGATATGGTTAGGATATTGACAGAGCCAAAGAATGCCATTGTAAAACAGTATCAGGAATTATTTGCAATGGATGGCGTGGAACTGGAAGTAACAGAAGAAGCATTAAATAAGATAGCATCTAAAGCAGAGGGGCGAAAAATAGGCGCACGAGGTCTTAGAAGCATTATTGAAGATTTTATGCAAGATATTATGTTCAAAGTCCCAGATATGCCAGATGTAAAAAAGGTCGTTGTAACTCCTGGTGTTGTAGATGGGATTGAGGAAGCGGTTGTCTATGGTAGTAAGAATAAGAAAATTGCATAATGTCTGGCAGAACCGAAACTTTCGGACTTGGCAAAATAAACCGTCAATGAAAAGTTTTCGTTCACGATTATGAAATATAGGAGAAATAATCAAATGGATAATAAATTTACAGTAATCAATTCAACAGATGAAGATAAAAACAAAGAAATGGATCGTGTTTACCGAATTGCCCGAATAAGCGAGCTATGGGAACGCCAGTATTATTCAGCATTAGAAAAAACATGTACAGGAAGGACAGGAAAGGTAAAAGATCTGCCACAAGATGACCTTGCCAAAATTGGCTTGGCTGGCATTAAATATATCTGTTCCATGCGTGATGTCACAAGGGAGAATATGAAGTTAGGCATTGATAAAGGCAGGACATTAGAAGAAGAACAGGTCAGGTTTACTGTGATTGACGGTATATTCACAATCATAAGCTGCTTGACATTGCGGAATTTTGTTACTACGTTTCCAATAGAAAAGTATTACAAAGGTGATAAGTGGGAAGAAAAAGATTATTTCTATACAATGGAAGTCCTTTCTGCAATGGATTTGGACAAGGCTATAGGCAGGGATGAACTATCAGAATTGATATGGGATTATTATAACGCTGATTTGAGACATGCTTACATTGAATATACAAATGCTATGAGTGCAATTTATAAGGCGCAGACTGGTAAGGGCATTGCAGAAAAGTTTTTTGAGGATCGCGGAGTGCCTACATATACAATGGACAAGGGAACAGGAATCATGAAGAATAACCAGACAGGAGACATTATGAAGCCTAAAAAGGCAAGCCATATACAGGTTGTGAAATGATATAGTGATGAAATAATGGTCTGTCTGTTTGATGGATAAAGAGAATTACAAGGGGTTGCCTTATCTCTGCCATTGGATATGATGAATTGGAAAAGGAGAGATAAAGTATATGGCACTAAAGCAGGAATGTATAGATATGTTCAAGCTGGTTTTTAAAGGATTGTCAGATTATGAAGATTATCAGATTGAAAAAGATACGGGAGTATTTTTGTGTCCAAAAGAAAACTATAAAGATAGAGAATTGTTATCTTATGAGTGCTATGAGGAATGTTCAATAAAAAACTCTTGTAATAAAGAATATGTAAAGGTTGATCTATCAGTATTTGTTCCATGGTGGGCTGGTGAGGAAGATGGTGGAACTATTTACATAAAATTCAATCAGAGGGCAGAGAAGGATCAGTATAAAAATACGATTCATTATATCAATAATCGCAAACAGCTTATTAATCTGATGTACAAAATGAAACAGCGGGTAGATGAGATGAAAAATGCTTATGCTGAATATGCAGAAAAGATTATTGAATTAAGGAAATATGGAGAAGATTTTTTGTCCCAGGTACAGAAGGATTATCCAGTGTTCAGGGATATAAAGGCTGATCTTCCAATTGTATTTGCAGATTTTGATAAAGACGAAAATGGGACATATAAATATGATACAGGTGGTAATTTTTGCGTAAATGATATACAGCTTATAATACACGTTTATGATTGTTGGCGGGATTTGGATGAACTTAAAACAACAGTAAGGCATGAAATACTCCATTATATATTGTTTATGATCGGTGTGAATAATTCTGACATGGGAGGGATATTCCATTATTTCTGTAACAGGTATGATGCTCATGCTTATAAGGAGATGCCAGAAGATGAACAGGTTATATATAATGGTTTGATGGAACAGCCAGTGGAAAATGTATCAAATATGTTAGAGCAAGTTAAGAAGAAAATAATTATGGGTTATGCAAAATAAATGAATGAAGGAGGACACAGACAATTAACGATACAAAAATGAAATATATATATCTATTTCAGACAAACTATACGAAATTACAAAAATATCATTCTTCCATATGGAAGTAGAAGCTATACAAACAGATTTGACGCTCCATGATGTCCCTGAGAGTGAAGTATGGGATATTGGAGAATTTAGAGATTATAAAGTGAAGCTGGTTAATGATGGCGGACAAGCGGAGATTATTGATTTTGATGAATGGAAGGACAAAATCCCATCTAAAGAAGAAATGAATGATCATTTGAGGGAGAGGATGAAAAAATTCATTAAGGAAACGAAAACAACGCAAAGGGAAATTGCAAGAAAAACAAAAATCAATGAAAGCGCATTGTCACAATGGAAGAATAATAAGGACATAGGAATTTCTGATAATAATAAAAATCTGTTTTGCCTGAATGTAGGAAGTTTAAATACATACCTGTCAGATATGGGATATTAAGAATATCATATGGTCGGTCGGTTTGTCGGGTAAAGAGCAATGTAGGATGGTTTATACTCTCCTATCTTTATTATTGAGTTTGTCAATGAAATGTGTCTTTTATTCAAATACATATACAAGATATAGAATACAAATGTAGATTACACACTATATATTGCATAAGGCGTAGAATGGATTAGTATTTTTTGAGGATGCCAATAAATCTGATGTTATGGATTGGATGATTACATACCAAGATGTAAGAAGAAATATGTGTGAAGCAGAAAAGATTTATGCAAATGATAAAGTATCTGCACGAAGAATTGAAGAAGAAAATGAGAAAAAGAGATTGGAGGGTAATAGTTTTGGAGGGAAGGGAGGGAATAAAGTCAGCGTCCAAATGGACGCAGACTTAAATACTCCAGAAAAATGTCGTGACCGTTCCACAAACACTCGTGAACAACGTGCAAAAATTGCCGGAGTTAGTGCTGGCACTGTTGCAGAATATTGTTAAATTTTGGGACGTTGATAATTGAATATTGGTGGTTGGTATGGTATGATAAAGAAAAATAATCATGAGGGAGAATAATACGATGGGCATAATAGAAGAAAGAAATTATAAATTTGGCAAAGTTAAAGACGAATATGACAAGCGGAAGACTCAAGAAGAAGTTGCAAAAAAATTTAATATGAGTATACGTGATGTTGCTAAGGTTACACGAGGAGCCAATAACTGGCATACACGAAATATCACACCTGAGAATAAAAGAACTGGTGAAAAAATTGATCTTTTTACAAATCTTAACAATTTCAGTTTTCTTGACAAATATCCCCGTAGAAAATTTTAAAAAATAATATTATCAGCCATCAAAAATAAAACGGTGGCTGGTATATTTTTACTCTTGATAAACAAACATACATTCGATATAATTACATATGAAGAACAAATGTTCTGAAAAGATATAAAATACTGTATTTGGCGATACAGTGATTTTCAAATATGGGATTTGAAAGATATTGACATCCAAAAATTTATTTTCTAACTAATAACACACAGATTCAAAGAAATTCATCAAACGAAAATAATATATAGTGAATGATTCATGGATTTAAGGCAGTTTCAAGAATGGAATTGCGTTAGGTGTTGTTTTTGTACGCAAAATTAGGATAATTGGTGATGAAATGGAAGAAAATTGGTGAAAAAGTTAGCGAAAATTAGTGACGGAATTAAGTTGCAAAAAGAGAAGTATGTTTTGTAGGAACAAATATTAGAGGTTATTATTGATGAATTTTAGGAGGATGGATGAATGGAGAAACGAACGCAAAACTATAACCTGGAAGAAATTATTGAGCGGATGGAAAAGAAGAAATTGACTTTTGACTATCCAATCCAACGTGAATCCGGGCAATGGGATAAATCCCAGAAGTCATTGCTGATTGATTCTATATTGAACGGATTTTTCTTGCCTGAGATTTACATAATCAGGGAGGGCACTGAGGATTTCGCGCCAATGTCGGTACTCGATGGCAAACAACGGCTTACGACATTATATGAATTTGCGAAAGATGGTTTTGCTCTTGCTAACGACTTGGACGATGTCACGATTGTGGATGTTTCCTTTGATGAAGACAAAAATCCTGTCAAAGAGGAAAGGACATATTCTATCGCAAAAAAGAAATTTTCAGAATTAGATCAGGAAATTCAGAAAGTATTTAATAAATATAAGCTGGAAGTGAAACTTCTTGCCGGTTTTTCGGATGAACAGATAGAGGATCAATTCTATCGGCTCAACAATGGCTCTATATTTACGAAATCCCAGAAAGCAAATGTGAAGTTAGGGACAGAAATAGCAGGAAAAATCAAGGCGATAGAGGAGTGTGATTTCTTTGAAAACAGGGCTGTATTTACCAACCTACAGAGAAAAAGAGGAGAAGTAGTTAGCTGTATTTTACAGTCAATGATGCTGTTATCTGAGTTTAAATACCGTAGTTTTGCGGCAGGTGAGGTTGTGAGGTTTGCAGAAAAGTTAAATGAAGCCCCTGATTATGAGCTTATAGACAAGACAAAAGATTTGTTTGACAGGCTGTTTTGCGTCCTGCCTCCATATAATAAGGAACTAGACAAGAACTGCTTGAAGAAAATTCATATCCCTATCCTGGTTAAGAATCTGGACACCATCGACAAGCTAAATGTTGATTATGATTTAACAGATGACGAGTATACAGAGTTTTTGAAAAAGTGGTTTGAAGTCTGGAATGACACATCGGGATATTTAGATTTTTGCGGACAAGGTTCTACTGGCAAAGCAAAAGTGGAAGGACGCATTGAGACGATGAAAAAGGAATTAAGGGAATATGCAATACAGCTAGCTATGGGAAAGGGGGTATGAACTGATATGAATACAACAGAGCTGAAAGTTAAGGATTTGAAACCGCATCCCAAGAATGAAGAAATTTATGGAGTTAATGAAGATATTTCCGATTTGGTCAAGAAAATTAAAAAGAGTGGGCGTGTACATACAATGACAGTAAACTCAAAAGGCATTGTATTGGCAGGACATAGACGGTTAAAGGCTTGTGTTGAGCTGGGAATTGAGACAGTCAATGCAGAAATTGTTGATTTCGACACACCAGAGGAAGAAATAGAATTTATTGTGCTGGACAACCACCAAAGGGAAAAGACAGTTGAACAGAAGGCAAAGGAAGCAAGGACATTAAAAGAAGTTGAAAGTAAACTTGCTGAAAAAAGGATGAAATCTGGGGTTAATCAATATACAAAAAGTAGCCCTGTGCCAGATTCGGCACACCCCTCTGAAAAGGGTAAGGCAAGAGACATAGTTGCTAAAAATGTAGGATTACGCTCTGGACATGAGGTTGATAGGGCAATTACGGCTGTCAATAAAATAGATGAATTGAAAAAAGCAGGACGTGTGGAAGATGCAGAGCTTATCCGTGGGGTGCTAAACAATAGGTCAGTATCGGCAGCGGAGGAACTTGCGAGGAATATTGACATTATTGAAATATCGGAAGAAGAAAGACCGCTTATACAGTCGGGCAAGAAAAGCTCTTATTCCTATGTGGAACAGGCGAAACAGAAACAGAAGCCAAAAGAAGAGACAAAAATATGTAAAACTTGTGGAAAGACATTTTCCACCCATATGTTTTATAAAGGAAAGAATGAGTGTAAAAACTGCTGTTCAGAAAAAAGCCAGCAAAAGAATACAGAATATATAGGAAACACTTCAATAACAATGGCGGATTTAGAAGAGACTGTCCGGGAATATAATGCAAAAAGCCGTGGGGAGATTGAGATAGTAATACCAGAGATGGAGAAAGGATATGTTTCAAAAACCCTTGAAAGTGCAATGGCTGAATTCCGAAGAAAAGTTGCGCAATGCATGACGCATCAGAGAGAGATAAAAAAACTTGAAAAAGAAGAAAAAATAAGGCTTAACCGGATTATGGCAAAGTTTATTGAGGATTTTCAAAAAGACAAAGATTATATTACAGGAGGAATGTAAAAAATGTTGGAATTGTTTAAGAGGAATGCAATTGTTGACAAGGAAAAGAAGGAGGAAGATTTAATTATTTTATATGATATGGGATATGATACAGGTCAATATGCACATATCAAAATCCAATACGGGTTAGTGGATGCCAGGACAGTGCATAGCGCGATAGATGAAAAAGACGGAGGCTACCAAAGGCTGTTAAATTCTAAGAGGCTTATTGAAATAACGAAAGATTTCCATTGGTCAAGACTGAATCCAATTACTATCTGCATTAGGGAAGACGGTAACAGGTACAATGTAGATGGACAAGCAAGAGTTTCAAGTGTCATAACATTGTACAACAGGGGAGAGATTTCAACGCCGATGATACCTTGTTTAATTCTCACGAATACAACATTGGAAGATGAAGCGATGCTTTTTGGAAGCCAGGAAGATGGGAAGACACCATTAAGGGAGTACCAGAAAACCAAGAGTAAATACATAGGGAAAGACAAAGGGATTTGTGGTCTTGCCAATTCCTTAGAAGAATGCGGAATTAAAATGTTTTCAGACATCCAAGCATATAAGACCATCCGTGAAATTTATGATAATACGGAGTCAGAAGTATTTAAGCGTTTTTGCAAAGTTATCAGTAAAGCGTGGCTGAATGGAACAAAGGCGCAGAAAAAGAACGCTACTTGCGGTGAAATATTTACAGGGTTGTCAATATTCTATTCCAGATATGCGGATGAAATTGACGATAAGACACTTATAAAGAGGTTATCCGAAAAAACCCCTAATTCTGTAAGGGAACTTTTTGAAAATTATAAAAACGAATTAGAGCCAGACAGGAAATATTTAAAGACATTTACAGTACTTTACAATAAAGGCAAACATAAAAACAGGATTGAGTATGTATAAGCGTTAAGCAAGTCATATCGGAGCCATAAAGAGCCTACCGAAACTTTCGGTAGGCATGGTTCCGGTTGTCTGATCTTACAAAACATCTATTATTCTCTGGTGTACTTGCTGTTAAATTACGTGAAAAGTTTGTATGAAAAAGAGAAATATATAATGTAAGCATTTGTTGTGGATGATTTTTGAATTGTTGTGGAGGGATGGATTTGAATAAAAACAGGAAAATAAGTGAAAATGAAAAACCAAAGAAAGCACCATTAGTATATATCAACAGATTAGAAATGAAAGAATTAGACAATGACAATAATTATAATTTCATTCCAGATATTGTTGATGCGGATGGAAATATTATAAACAGAGATGATTTGAATGAGGAGGAACAGAAAAAATATGATAAGGCTGTAACACGCAAAATAAATCATGATAAAAGAAAGCATATGATACTTACGGCAGAATCGGAACTAATCCGTATCATCCGTTTTTTGTCAAAAGAAGATGAAGTATCAAAAAGAAAGACGAAGCAGAGCAGGACAAACAGGGATTATGTTGAAAATATACTGTCTTTAAAGGTAGGGAGGTCATACACAAAGTATAGAGACCAGATGAAAAACTCTGGCGGGATTGTTGCATACAACGGTAAAAAATACAAACGGATTATTGTTTCTTCCAGCCATAGCAGGACACAGAAAGCAATGCTTGTTTCAGAAAATATATGGGATAAAGCAATGGATATCCTGTTATGCGGTCTTGACAGGGACACAGAATATAAATTCATGTCAAAGTGGAATTCGTATATCGGACTTGCTGCCACAGATAGTATTCCAGTGTCAATGCCTAATATTGTCATTGTAGATGATAAAGAAATGCTGATGAAGGCGAAAGTTGATGTTGTCAGGGAGGTTGATACATGGGACAAAGAAGGAAATATAAACCGTAAATTCAGTGTATTACGTGATAAAGTGAAAAGAATCCCGACAAACCTGTTTGACGGAGCTGGTATTGTTACGGTTAGAAAAGCGGAAGAATGGAGTAAAGAACTGAATTTAGATTACATTCCGGCTTCTTTTCAGTTCCGTTGTATTCCATGCCTGAAAGGAAAACTGTATACTATGCCGGTAGAGGGGTTTGCAAAAACTTATAATGTCAGCAAAATTATTGATGTATATGGTAAAGAATGGGATTTGTTTGCAGATAAGATTGACTGTATATTAACAAAAAGCCAGTTTAAATTTCATAATCTGTATCAATCTATAGAAGAGTGGCGTAAAGAATTTGATAAAACGGTGCATGGATATAAACGAAAATTCAATATATCAGAGTATGACGTTTCATTTCCTGAATTAGAGGACACTACAGTTATGGCATATCAGCCATTACAGACATTACTTTTTTCGGAAGATGGTATAAAAATGTTATGCAGTCCGACAGTAAACAGTTATGCTGCTGCCTGTAAAAGTGTGGAAGGATTTTTAAAATTCAGGGGGATATACAGTGAGGATGATAAGGAAGATGATATTGAATGGTCGGAATATCCGCCTTATTACCATGCAATGTATTACAACCATTCACTTTTTAATGATGGATTTATTAAAAAGAAGATGAAACAGGACTTGAAATCTGCAAAAGAGAGGGCTTATGTAGGTAAAATTACAGTGAAAGGGAATTACCAGACGCTTACGCCCGATTTGTTTGCGTTGATGCAGCATATATTTAATCTGCCAGTCACAGGGTTATTGAAATATAACCAGGTTTATTCAAATTACTGGAACCATCATTTGGTAGGAACTCCCTGGATTGACATAATCCGTTCGCCTCATATTGCTATGGAGCATTCTCCGGCGCAGGTGGTTACAAGCGGTGAGATGGAAAGATGGTTTTCTTACCAGAAGACAGGCATTATTATAGGCGTGTTTGGTAATACGATTGCATTAAAGGCTAACAGTGCTGATTTTGACGGGGATCATGTGTTGACAGTAGACAATTATGTCATCTGTGAAGCAGCACTTAAACAGTTTTCCAATACAATTTACCATGAAAAGATAGAATATCCGTATGGAGGCGTAAAGAAAAAGGAGAAAATTGTTGTAAGTAACATGGATGAAATCATAGAGTGCGATTATAAAGGCTATAAGAATAATATCGGCAATGTGATAAATCCAATTTCTATATTATGGTCTCTTGGAAGTTCAAGGGAAGTGCAGGATTTTATAAAAGTCATGAGTATAGTAGGCTCAATCACGATTGACTACGCAAAACATGGGGAAGAAGCGAATATCCCCAAATGTATTTTTATGCTGTTAAAGAAACATCAGAAACCGTATTTTATGAAATATTTACGTTCGGGCAGAAAAAAGAGAAGCCAGGAAAAGGAATTGAGGTCGGTCGGCGCATTGGTTGAAGCGGATGTTGAAACTGAATTATTTGATGATACAGACTGTACAATGAATAAAATTTGTCATTATATGGAGCAAAATATAGGCAATATAGATATGGACATTAATGTGGAAAAAGATTTCCATTGGGAAAACTTAGTAGTATCTGTTCCAGACATTACGAGCCACAGATATAAAAAAATAAGGGACAAGCTGGTTGAAATACAGGAGTGGCTTTATGAAATTAATAACGCAAAATATTGTAATACAGAAGACACAAATAACAGTGTACAAGAATATAACAAAAATTATGATTCATTGTATGAATATGCAAAAGCTGAACTGCTTTCCATAGTCCGTGACGAAGCTGAATTGCTTGATATGCTTATCACAATTTATTATTCGGATAAGAAATTCATGGAGAAATACAATGATAAGACTGTTTTGTGGGGATGTTTTGGTGGACAACTTATTGAGCGTTCTAAGTGTGATTTTTCTCATGTTGGTAATCTGGATATGGACAAGCTGCTTAAAAGAAGTGAAAAAGCAAAAAAGCATTTGGAAAATTTGAAAGAATATAGGCAGAAAAATTTCCAGATATGGGAATTTGAGAACGAAAAGAATGCAGACAGAGAAGTAAATTTATATAAGGAAGACATTCAATGGATTAAAAAGTCAATCCCTACAAAAACAGAACGGTGTACGGATTGCAGAAGGCTATTGTTGGTTTTGACTTATATATGCCGAAAATGTGATATAGATGCCATCAGTATTGTTCATAATAAAAATAACCGTATTACAAAATCGGCATTATGTAAACTTGCTGACATAGACAGAAGATATTTTGACGAAGATATAAAAATATTGGCAGAATTAGGTTTGCTGGATATATCAGTTGATAAATATAACCATCTGGCATTAAAAGACATACAGATGAACATGGACTGTAATGAAATACTTTTTACTGATATTCATTATAGAAAACTAGTAAGCGTTATGAAAGATAAAATCAGAAAAACTGCAAAATCCGTCAAAAAAGACTGTGCTTAAATGCCTGAAAACATTGAAAAATAAAGGTTTTTTAATGGATTGGAAGAAGGTATGTATAAACTATACTAGGAGAAGGGAGTAGCGGTACTCATAAATACATATGAATTGGAGGAACAATTTTGCAAGACGAATTAAGGGAGCAAGTAGCTTCATACATGGATAAATACAGTTTGAAGAAAAAGTCATTATCTACCTACTTGGGGATTTCACCACAGTATTTATCAGACTGGTTTTCCAAAAGGGTTGATTTTAACAATGAAAGGGTTCACAAGATTGAAAAGTTTATAAGCCATGAATTTTATTAAGGGTAATAATCTGCATAAATGCAGTTATTATAAAGTTATTGTTTAAATATCGTACCATGACGGCAAAGGGGAAGCATATAGCATGTGGAAAAGGCTGTCTGCAAAATTCCCCTTGCCAAACGCCAACTGCTGCATATAGCAGTTTATATATAAATTCATTTATTATTCAATAAATTCATCCAGATTTCTACAGGTGTCACAGCTTGTAGAAGTCATCGTGCCACTCCACTGGCACGTAAAAAATCATCCAAAACAACATAAAATCCTTGCATACTCCAACAATAGCAAGGTCGCCCAGCCGATATATATATGGAGCCTCCACAACTCCTTTGGCTGGGCGTTAGTATGAAAAATTAAATTTTTTTTTTGATACAAAAATAGGATAATACAAGTGTATTGCAGAGAAAGGAGAAAATATGCCTACACAGCAGGAAGTTAGGGAAAAACTTATAAAAGTTGCTGAAAGAGAAAAACAGACTTATATCGCTAAACAAATTGGTATGCCTAAACAGGCATTATCAGCGTTTAAGGTAGGTCGCAGGGATTTATGGCCTGAACATTTAATCAAATTAAATGATTATCTGGATAACCACTAATTAAACTTAAACTAAGCAGCCCAATAAACCAAGCAAATCATTTCACGGAAATTCAAATTCTGAAAATGAACTTATAATCTGAAAATCAAATAATAGTAAATCAATAGTAAATCCAAAATAATTAAAAATTGAATATGGTGAAAATATGTAAAACCAAAAATAATGCAAAAAATAGCAAAAAAAGATAAAAAATCATTAAAAAATGAAAAAATAAGCAAAAAATGAGCATTTTTGAAGAAAAATAAAATAGGTCTGTTGTGGATGATATGAAAATAGTGGAGACAGAGAAGAAAGAGTTAGAAGCAGTAGTTAATGGAGTACTAATAATGGGATGCCATTAATATAGAAGAAACACGTATCATAGGATTGAAGAAATTGTTTGGAGATGGTATAATGATTGCAAGCTAAGATATGGAAGAAAATTGGTTGGGGAGGTATATGTTAGAGTTTGCAGCCGTTGTAAAAGGTAAGTTTTATTATGAGGTAAGTGTATGGTTCTGTTGATTATTATTGGATGTTTTTTATTTGCTGTTATTATTGAGAGGATTTACAACTCGTATCTTGATACATTGCCAAAAGAGCAAAAAGATAAAGTCATTAAAAAACAATCAGAAATAAGATGTCATGTTTGCAACTCGGATGATTTTGAAGTTGTTGGAATGAAATATGGAAAGCTAAAATTCCAATGCAGGAATTGTAAAACAATACGATAGATGTTAGGATTAAAAATGGAATAATCTAAATTTTTAGGGAGATTTCTATAATCTCTCTTTTATTATGCTTAAAATTAAGGAGGAAAATATTTATTGGGCAATAATACAAATGAATTTGTTTTAGACCTGCTTGCCATGCTGGACAAGCAAAAATCCAAGGCACAGATCAATACGGACATTAAAAACTTGGAACAGTTAGTCAGGAAACTTAAACTGACCGCAACATTAGCAAGGGGAAATACCAAAACTGAGATAAACCAGACAATTAAACAGATAGAAGCCCAATTACGGCAAGTGAAAATTCAAGCAAAAATGGATCACCGCCAGTTAAACAGGGAAATCAATACAGCATTGAGGAATGTGTCTGCAAGGGACATACAACTTAATATTAACAGCAATAGTGAAAGGCTGAATGCACAAGTCAGGCGCACGGTATCACAGGCGAGGGAGTTTGTTAGCAGGAACCCAATTAGTATAAACATTGATTTAAAAAAGGAAAAGTTGCTGAACCAATTGGCTACATTCACTAATAAACATACCAAGATAAATGAATCGTCTTATTGGCTTGGAGAGGCTGAAAGATTGCGTGGAGTGATTGGTTCTGTTACTAACAGGGATGAATTAAGAAATGCGACAGACCAGTTCCAGGTGTTCACAACAGGCGTGAGGGCTACAGGCTATGCAGCAGTTTCTACGACTGATAAGATTAAGGGGATGATTGGGAACGTTGCGAAGCTGGGGAATTACTTTGGCGTGGCTTTCCTGGCAGTGAATAAATTCCGCCAGTCTTTGAATAATTTAAAGGAATTAGACACATTGCTTGTTGAGATTTCTAAAACCTCAGAGATGACAGCAAGCCAATTGGAGGAACTTGGGAAAAAATCTTATTCTATAGCAAGTAAATATGGTGTTCTTGCAAAAAACTTTATGACAAGCGTACAAGAAATGAGCAGGGCAGGTTTTGGCAGCGGAGAGGCTACACAGCTTGCCGAACTAGCAACGTTGGCACAATCAGCGGGAGCCTTAACATCCGATTTGGCGAATGATTACCTTATAGCGTCTTCGGCTGCGTTTGGATATAAAGGAAATTTAGAGCAGCTAAATTCTCTCCTCGATGCGCAAAATCAAGTTACAAATAAAAATGCAGTTAATATGTCGGAGTTAGCTAGTGCAACTAAAGTGGCGGCTAACCAGCTTGCAAATTCAAATATTTCTGAAAATGAGATGACGGCATTGTTAGGCACAGGAATAGCAACGACAAAAGAGACAGGGCAGGTTGTCGGGCGTGCAGTAAAAGCCATTGTAATGAATTTGCAACAAATTAAAAACACAGATGAAGGGCTTGAAACTACAGATGAAGATTTAGGGAAAGTAGAAAGCCGGTTAAATTCTCTTGGGATCAAAATGAAAGAAACGGCAGATGGAATAGTACGGCTGAAAAATCCTATTTCAATTTTACAAGAATTATCGGATGTTTACAATTCCTTGCCTAAAGATAGTGCGGAACGCGCTAATATTATAGCGGATATAGGTGGTAAATACAGGGGAAATATTTTGAGTAGCATTCTCTCCAACTGGTCTACCTATACAAAAATGCTAGGTGATTATGAGAATGCAGAAGGCTCGGCATTGCGTGAAGCTGAGAAATCTGCTGATTCCTGGGAGGGACGTGTTGCACAGTTACAAAATACATGGGATGAGTTTATTTCTTCCTTAACAAACAAAGATGCAATCAAGGACGGCGTTTCATTCCTTGACAATACAATCCAGGCATTTACAAAACTGTCAGACACACTCGGCGCAATACCTGTCATCATGACTGCAATTAACGGCTCAATGACGGCTTTCAATAAGAATTATGGCATAACGCAGGTGTTCAATGGCGGGAAATTGGACGTCCGTGGAAATTTCATGGGCATAGATATAACTGCCTTTAAAGCGCAGAAGAAACATTTTAGTGAAGCTGAGCTGGCTTTTAGCAGTTGGAATAGAAGATTAATAAATGGTACAGCAGATGTCAATACTTTTAACAGGTCAGTTGTTCAAAACAACGAACACCTCAAATCATACCTTGCCACCACATCCAAAGACGCACCGGCTTCATTATCAGGTTACAAATCTTACCTTAATGCGGCAGGAGTAAGCACGGATGCCCTGAGACTGAAGACGGTACTTCTAAATTCTGCAATTACGATGGGGTTAAGCCTTGGCATACAGGCGGTAGTAACAACGATTTCTTCCTGTGTCACGGCGGCAGACAGGCTACAGGAATCCGCAAAGGAGGCAGGGAGCCAGTTTTCTTCCACCCAATCAGATATTGAAGGGTATAAAACGAAAATTGAAGAATTATATGAAACCATCAACAACAGCTCATCTTCTTATGAAGAAACCTACAATGCCCGTAAGGAACTGTTATCAATACAGGATGAGATGATATCAAAGTTCGGAAGTGAAGCGGAAGCCGTAAAACTGGTCACTGACGCAATCAACGGACAGACAGAGAGTTTAAATACCCTTACGGAACAGGAGTGGCAGGAAGCTAAAAACTCCTTTATATCCGGTTCCGGGAAAAGCTGGGATAAGAAATTTGCGGATTCATGGGCTAACCTTTGGAGTGGTAGCGCGGATAATTTTGACAGGATGAAGAAGGAAATGGAAAACACGGAAGTGACCTTCTTTATTGACCCACAGTTTAGCAACTATGAAGAATTCAAGCAGAATTTGGAAGAAGTGTTTAATGCAGAAAAAGATAAAGCCAGGATTCTGCCGCGGGACTTTGAAGATGCTATCGGTGTGCAGAAAGGGGAAAGTTTTACATTATCTGGCAGTCTGGACGAGATATATGATAAACTGGCAGGCATACAGTCCCTTGCAAAGAATATGGGGATTGACGATAAATTCCTGACAGATTTGTCAGAACAGGCAGACCTTGTCAAACAAACAACAGACAGCATAAGGGATTTTTATGACCAGAGCATATTTTATGAAAAGATAAATAATAACGAGGATTATAAGAAATCTTTTGAAGAAATTGAGGAAGCGTATAAAATATACCAAAACACATTTGCAGGCGGCAACGAGGAAGCGATTGCGAAAGCGAAGCAGTCCTATGCGGAAATTGTGCAAAATGCAATATCAGGCGTGGAAGACCAAAGCGTCATAGATTATTTTAATAACATGTACCCTGAATTAAAAGAAGACGTAGGCAAATGGGAATTTGAAGTCAGGTTTAAGGCGGCATTAGAAGATGATAAGGACGGTTTTGAGAATGATGTTAAAAGAGCGGCAGACAGTTTCAAAACATCGGAAGACATCCTTATATTCAATGCGCAAAACGCGACGGACGAACAAATCAAAGATTATACAGAACTTGAAATGATAGCTGGCAAGTATAATCTCACACTTGGGGAATTGGTTGATAAATTGGTTCAAATGGGGGTTGTTGCGTCACAAACAAAACTGGACTTATTAGACAAATTAATTCCAGAGAAAAACGGGGCTTCTGGTGTTGGAGGGTTCCTGAGCAATGCGCTTGGCGGTATAGACCCGGATGCCGTTTCTGATTGGGTAAGCTCCTTATCAGAGGAAGATGCCATGATTGCAAACTCAAGCGGGTTTGAAGAGGCGTTAGAACGGCAAAAAGAAACATTAAACGGTGCAGCATTAAGCGCAGATAACTACAATGCCGCATTGGAAGAAGTAAAGTCATCGCAAAATGATATTGGGCAGTCTCCCTTATCCTTCAAAGAAGCCTGGGACTCCCTTTCCACTACAGAAAACGAAAACCTGAAATCCTTAAAAGACGACCTCCTCTCCCTTGCGGAAGCTGGGCAACTCACCTTAGAAAAGTTTACAAATACGACAGGCTCAGACAGTTTCCTTGCGCAGCTTGGCATTGAAGAAAACGACACACAAAAGATTAATAACCTCATATCGCAGATCAATCAATTAAAATCATCCGCAGACCAGCTTTCCTCCATGAAAAAAGGAATATCAGGACTTTCGGAGAACCTTTATAACAGGGAGAAGGAGCCTGGCGTTGCAATAAGCGCAGATACCCTCGCGGGGATGGATGACGCATTAAAGGAACAGGGAAAAGAATGGGACAGGTATGTAACTGTGCTTGGCGACGCGTCCTCTTCTATGGGCGATGTCCAAAAAGCGACAGACGAACTTGCAACCGCATATGTAAACAGCAACAACTTCCTTGCAAATTTAACGGAAGCCAACAAAGGTTACTATGTAAGCCAGTTGGATGCAATGGGCGTTGCAAATTCTGCTGAGATTGTGGAAAGCAGGCTTTCTTCACAAAGGGAAGTCTCTGAATACAAAGCACAGGCATTGTCTATTGCTACAAGGGCACTCTCCCAGGAATCTGCCAATTCTACGAATACTCTTTATGAACAGTCAAACGCGCTTTTGCAAGAAGCAAATATGTCAGACATCGCCAAAGCATCACTTGCCGATTTGGTGGCACAACAGAGGATTTTTAGTGAAGATACGTTAAATGTCAACGATAAAATAGCAAGCCTCAGCGCGCTTGCATCCGCTTACCTTGGCACGGCTGCACAGGCAAGTTTCCTGAATAAAGTACAGGGCGGCTTAAACAGTAATTACCGGATTTCCGCTGAAGAAGCGTGGGATCAGACCGTAAAAGATTTTACCTCCATT
>Ga0137308_100514_pt2 | contig 34111 bp, 29 predicted proteins | sample Inofrocosms_June_FD_97181 | JGI IMG/M metagenome (GOLD analysis project Ga0137308, IMG submission 97181) | Mouse cecal microbial communities from Vienna, Austria - N-Acetylneuraminic and N-Acetylglucosamine D2O microcosms_June | ecosystem: Host-associated > Mammals > Digestive system > Large...
CAAGGAATAAAACAAGGAATAGATCAAGGAATAATTCAGGGAAAGAGTCAGGGAATTACTCAAAACCAGAGAGAAACAGCACTTAGGATGCTGAAAAAGGGAAAAATGACGAATGAGGAGATTGCAGAATATACGGGGCTTAGTATTATGGAGGTAGAGCAGCTTGCGGGACTTCAAACCGTATAGACTGGACCGCTGGATTTTGATAATTCGGCATCTTTTTCAAAATATCCGATTCCCAGTTCAATTTTTTCAAGTCTTGTGCTGGCTTTCTTGATGTCTTTTTGAGCTCCTGAACATCTTTTGCTATATATTTAAAGTGTATAGCCTATTCAATTCTCAAGGAGATAAATCTGGAATATGTATAGTTTTCCTGTTTTTTCAGCCTTGTAATATTTATAGAAATTGATATAATTACATTGGCAGAGGAGGTAAATAGTGATGGGTTACAGTATGAAAAGAATCATAGCAGTTTTTTTGTGTGTGATTTTATGTATGACAAATATGGAGTTATACGCAGCGGAGGCAGACAATACTGGATCTGGCGGACTGGAAGAAGAGATGCAGACAGATGTGGATGAAACTGAAGTGATGGAAACAGTGAGCTTGCATCTGGAGGAGAGTGAATCGGCTGAAACAGATGAGTCTGAGACAGCAGACAAAGAGACGACTGAAACAGAGACAGCCGAGACAGAGCCAGATGAGACGGAAACACAGCCAGATGAGACAGAGCCAGATGAGACGGAAACACAGATTTCCGAGACAGAAACAGAGACATTTGCATCGGTGATGGTCGAAACAGAAGCATTGGAGACAGAACTAACAGATGAGCAGCCAGAGGAGTCTGTTGCAGAGCTGCTCTCAGAGCTTCAGGCTGAAATAGACAGGCAGTTTCAGGAGGATGGGTATTGTGCAAGCGGTTACATAGAGAGCGGATTTGAGGCAGACCGTCTTGAAAACCCTGCTTTCGGGCGCAAGACATTCGGGTTTTATGCGGACAGAGAAACACTTCCAACAGCGTACTCAGCAGTCGAGGCTGGACAAGTGTCGGCAATCAGGAATCAGGGGGCGTGGGGAACATGCTGGTCATTTGCTGCGATGGCAACAGCAGAGAGCGCATACAAAAAACTATATGGAAGAGAAGCCGATCTCTCAGAGACGCATCTGGTAAATTTCTTTTACCATGATGGTCTGACAGGTCCTGACGGCGGACTGGAAGGGGATAAGGTCATTCCGCTGACTGCGCCTAAAGTAAATCAGGGAGGAAACAATGTATTTACGACATTTGCCCTTGCGAGATGGACAGGCGCTGCCGATGAGGCGCTGGACAGCAGTCTGGTTTATCCACTTGAGGAATCATACCGCACAAAAGAACTCAAAATTGACGATCAATATGCATATCAGGACGTGCTGCACATGCAGAATGCCTACTGGCTGAATAAGAACGATCTCGACAGCGTAAAACAGGCGGTCATGGATAAGGGCGCTGTGAGCATTTACTATAAATACAGCAAGAATAATGACAGCAGGTATGTAGATACGATATTGGAGAAATACGGGCAGGATAAGTACAGCGGCTCGGCGGTTTACTATTATCAGCCGATGAACGACGAGGAAGGTCATGGCGTCGCGATTGTGGGCTGGGATGACAATTTTGACAGAAATAATTTTGCCTATACGTTTATGAACCAGCAGGAGATTCTTGCATTTGGCGGAAAACCCCGTCTGCCCAAGGAGAACGGGGCATGGCTTGTCAAGAACAGTTGGGGAAGCGATTATGGTGATGACGGATATTTTTGGATGTCCTATGAGGATACATCGCTGTCTGACACAATGCTTGTATTTGATTTTGAGAAAGCGGACAATTATGACCATATCTATCAGTATGATGGTGCAGCAGGTGTTCGATATGAGAAGGGTGACAAAATAACGGCTGCTGCGGTATATACAAGTACAGGAAACCAAATGATTGAGGCGGCGGGCATTGGCATTGCATCTGTGGAGACGGATTATACGATAGAAGTTTATACTGGGTTGACAGATGTGAATGACCCGCAGTCAGGCAGGCTTTGCTCAAGGATGGAGGGAACGGCAGCATTTCAGGGATATCATACAATCCGGCTTGATGAATATGTGCTTGTACCAAAGGGCGACCTGTTTAGTATCGTGGTAACATTGTCTGGTGGAAAGGTAAAAGACGAGCCGGGGGCAGCAATTTTTGTAGATCAGTCGTATGACAATGGTGGTGCGGTGCGTTTTGTTGCAAAGACAAATTCGGGTGAGACATTTAGCAAAATGGATACGGGCTGGAAGGACGCTGCACGAGAGGAGGCGGAAGAAAAGTATACATACCGAATCAAAGCATATACCACGGATGGCGAATTTAATCCGCCGCAGGAAAACATTCCATTAACCCCGCAACTGCTCAAAGACATTGACGCGCAGGAATTTAATGGTACCCGCAACGAACCAGCCATCGAGCTTCGCTATATGGGCGAAGCGCTTGTCCAAGGCATTGATTTTGAAGCTGCCTACTCAAACAATGACAAGGCAGCGGACAAAGACAGCGAAACACCACCAAAGGCAGTCATAACAGGCATTGGAAAATATGTCGGAACCATCGAACAGACATTTACAATCCTTCCCAAAGAGCTCACGGAAGAGATGGCAGCTCCTGCTACAGTGCCATACAACGGAACTGTACAAGACGATATTGTAATACAAAATAACGGGATTCGCCTTGAAAAAGGAACCGATTACACCATTACTTTTCAAAAGGAACCCCGCAACGAAGGAACATACACGGCGGCAATCACTGGAATGAACAATTATGCGGGCACATTGGACGTGCCGCTCACCATTGCCAAAACCGTAATTACGGAGGACATGGTGACTACATCAGACGGCACAAGCATCATTCCAGCGCAGGCGTACACTGGAACGGCAGTGAAACCAGCCCTCAATGTGCTGGTGAATGGTGTTGCACTGCCTGCTGGCAGTTATTCCGTAACTTACAAAAACAACACCAACGCAGGGGAAAATGCAACCGTTACCATCACGGGAAAGGGGCAATGTCAGGGAAAAGTGACAAAAACCTTTGCCATAACGCCCAAACCATTAGAAGCTGACACTACGGTTACCGTTGCAAAGGCGGTGTATTCCGGCAAGGCGCTGACACCTGCTGTCACTGTGAAATCGGGCAGTAAAACATTAAAAAAGGGAAAAGATTACACTATTTCTTATGAAAAGAACACACACGCAGTCGATTTGACGGCAGATGCTGCGCCCTGTGTGACTGTGACGGGAATCGGAAATTATTCAGGGAAATTGACACAGCCTTTTACCATACAGCCAAAGGAAATTGCAGAGAGCGGCATCACTGTGCAGATTGCATATGACGAATCGGGCAGCAGGCTGCGTGTGGCGGTGGGCAAAACAGAGCTTGATGAGACACAGTATCAGAAGGACATGCTTGCGATATACAAAGCTGGAACAAACACCCGCGTCGGGCTGGACGGGCTGGCACTGGGTGAAAAGTATGATATAGAAATTGCGCTCTGCGGCGATTACAAAGTGAAAAATAAGGACGCTGCATTCAAAAAGAATGTGGTAAGCCGAAGGGACATCAATGCCCTCAGCATTCGGTTTGCAGATGAAAATGCGGTCTATACTTACAATGCCAAGGCGCAGAAACCCAAACTCACCATACAGGACACAGATGGAAATGCGATATCTTCATCAAACTACACACTTTTATACAGTAACAATGTCAACGCCGGAAAAGATACTGCCAGTGTGACAATCACAGGAAAGGGCGCTTACGCTGGAACGCGCAGACTGACATTTTCCATCGAAAAGAAAAAGCTGGACAGCACGGCAATTCAGCCGGTTAAGGATCAGACCTACACACAAAAAGAAATCTGCCCCGCCGTCAAAGTGCTTGACGGCAAAAAAGCGCTGAAATCAGGAGAGGGAAAAGACTATACCCTTCACTATGCAAATAATGTAGATGTGGCATATGACGAAGCTGGCAACGTAACGGCAGGCGCCTATGTCCGGATACAACTGTCAGATAATTACGAACTGGACGCGGAGGCGGCTGTCAAGTATTTTAAGATTATGCCCGCGTCGATTTCGTCCGTGACAGTCACCAATGCATACTATACAGACAAGCCAGTACTGCCGGACAAAGTAACTGTAAAGGCTGGAAAGCTGACTGTGCCAATAGACGCCTATGAGCTGACGGCGGCGAATCACACTGCGGTCTCGACAGGCGCAGTGCTGACCGTGACTGCCAAAGCAGGTTCAAATTACAAGGGCGCCAAGACAAAGAAGTTCCGCATTGTCAAACAAGAACTTAAAAAACTTGTGCTGCCAGTCATACCTGACCAGCCATTTCTGAACCAGCCAGTAACATTTTCGAACTATCCGCTACAGGATTGGAATGGGCAGGACATCGGGACAGACCAGTACGACATTACCTTCAAAAACAACAAAAAACCCGGAAAGGCTTCTGCAATATATAAGGCAAAAAGTGATGGACTTTACAAAGGAAGCGTCACTGTAAAGTTTAATATCACAAAGGCGACAATGGCACAGGCGATTGACTATGATGCGGCGCGCGCCATCGAAAAAACTTATACCGGCAGTGAAATCATACTGACCGACGAGGAGCTCCGCCAGCTTGCGCCCATAAAGGATTTGCCGAACGAGGCTTCCCTTCCATATACAGTCACTTACAGCAAAAATATCAATGCAGGGACGGCAGTTGTGCGCCTGACAGGGACTGATTATCTGTATGGCAGCAAAAATATGTATTTTACCATCACGCCTAAATCTGTAAAAACACTAGAAATTACAACAGGGACAAAGCAGTTGAATTACAATGATGGCAAGCCCGTGTATCTGGAATTGAAAGAGGTTCGTGACAACGGTACAGTACTCAGGCAAGGGTGGGATTATACCTGCTCCTACGCCAACACAACAAGTAAAGGTATTGCATGTCTGACAATTACAGGCGTCGGCAGTTATACCGGGACACGGTATATTTATTATAGCATAATTTGACAATAGTTTTTAGTACGGTATGAAAAAGGATTGTTAGAAGATGAGAAAGCTTTCTTCTAACAGTCCTTTTTTATGTCAAACCCGCCACTAATCCAGTAAAGGATGGATATATCTTTGATAAATGGGTAACAGCGAACGGCGCAACAACAGAATTTGAGTTCAACAGTCCGATTGCTTCACAAACATAAGTTTATGCAAGCTGGAAATCTGATGACAAACCAGACGCACCGACCAAAGAAGGCTTTATATTTGCTGGCTGACGATCTCGTTGGCTGGCTCTCGATTTCAGATACGACAATTGAAAATCCTGTCATGCAATGCGATGATGATGAGTACTACCTTCACCATGATTTTTATCGGGAATACGACCCATATGGATGCTTTTTTGTAAAAAGTATTGCAGATGTAAATACACCCTGTATAAATTTCATCATATATGGTCATCACATGAAAGATGGCTCCATGTTTGGAAATCTGGACCTGTACCAAGCGCATCCGTTTATCTCATTCGATACACTCTACGAGGAACGGACATATCAGGTTATGCAGTATTTCTGTCACAGGTATATATGGAGCAGGAAGATGTATTGAAATATTATCAGTTCTATCAGGCTGATACAGAAGAAGCCTTTTTGAATTTCTATGAAGCTGTCAAAGAGCTGTCATTTTATGACACTGGCGTGACGGCAGTGTATGGCGATATCTTCATCACACTCTCAACTTGTTCGTACCGTGTGGAGGATGGACGGTTTGCTGTTGTTGCGAAGCGGGTGTTGTGAAAATGTTCTAGTACAGCATTTCCTAATCCCTCATACACTTAGCACTCGCTATTTACGCCATCGCCGCGTTGTCGTCAGTCAACAATGCCACCGCATTGCCTCCTTCCTCCGCCTTGCGCTGACGAAAATATCAAGCACTAAGTATATGGGGATTAAGAAAACGCTGTACTAGTATGACCCCAATTATATAACGCGCAGATCTCCTTATCAATTTGAAAAACATCAATTTAACTTCAAATTTCTGTGTTTCTTTATAAAATCTAACATTATCAAAAGACTGTAATAACTTCTGTTTCAGTAAATATAAAAGCTGCCGCATTATGAATTTTAATTCAATCTATGCGACAGCTTACATTAATTAAATGTTTCGTTTAATAATTCAATTTTATTGAGTAAGTATTAAAGTTATTCTACAACAATCTTAACCTTTGCAGATTTGTTAGATAATGTTTTGATTGTAACTGTAGCAGTACCTCTCTTGAGTGGTGTAACATTACCATTGACATCTACTTTTATAACTGTAGCAGATTTTTTATCTAATGAGTATGTAACAGGCTCAGTCTCATAGGCTATTGTTTTGCTATACTTATTACCTAATTCCTGTTTAATTATTGCTGCGTTTCTAGCATTGTTGCCTTTATTAGTAACTGTAGAACCATCTTTGAAATACTTTGTCTCTAACTTTGCAGAGAGCTTTAATGTGCTATTCTTATCACCAAGCTTCATTGTCTGTTGATTAGTTTTCTTTGTTCCTGCCTCTGAATAGGTAGCCCCATTGTCTGTTGAAGCCTGAGGAATAACCTTTGTAGTCTGCTCTGTTATATAGATATAACCATATGCCACTACGCCTACCTGAGAATATGCACCAACTTTAATTACACTGCCTGCCTTAAAAGTACCCGGAACATTGATTGTAACAGATTTGTAATTAGGCTTACTTACAGGCTTAATAAGAGTTGCTTGCTCAGCACCTTCCATTGTTGTATTCTGAACGTATGTCTTTTCGCCATCAAATGCCAATACCTTCCATGTAATCTCACCGTAATTAGCCTTCTTTGGAACAATATCTTTAATGGTAAATGTAACTGCCTGTGCTTTATCAGTTTTCTTTGCAGGATTCTTTACAACAACGGGCTTTGCAAAAGCAATTGAGGTAGCATTTTGAATAGGTGTAATATTAATTGTTTTGGTATTCTTTACAGGTTTTGGTTTCTTTCCTGATCTATCTACTGTAATATAAGATGCCTTAATTGTTTTCTTTGTATTTCCTGTAAATTGTGTCGAGATCATTGCACCATTTGCGTTATAATCAATACCTTTACCTGAAACTGTCCATGCAACAGAATCAATCATTGTTTTAGAAAGTTCATCTGTAGAAGTAGCTTCCATAAAATAGTCTTGCCCTACATAAAACTTAGGTTCAGTCTTGTTAGTGTATGTTTTTGCCCATGATTCTTTTGCATTTTTTCCATTAGTTACAGCCATTGTATCTAACGTCTCTGCTGTTCCATTATACAACTTCTGGAAAATTCCAATACTGACCTCTTTTACATCACTTTGTTTCAGCTTGATCTTCAAGGATACGGCAGGCATTGTTTTTGTGCCCTCTGCGTTTTTATATTTGGCAGTAACGGTAGCCTCTGTAGTTACTTCCTTCTCTAAATCAGTTAAAAGATTCGAAGGAGTAACTACAGCACTATCTTTCTTGCCCTTTACTTTGGCATTTTTATCTCCTTTAACACCTTCCCATTTAAAGGTTGTATTTCCTACTGGTAAATCATTGCCATTCTCATCTAGCAATACTGCTTTTAAGTTGATAGGCTTTCCTGAATATCCTGAATTTTCTCCAGTGATTTCAACTTTGCTGGGTGTTGCGTATGCATTAACTGTAAGCACTGCTTTGTGTTTAAACAGGATATTATAAGAAAGAATAGCAAAAACGCGTGGATTGACATATACAGTGGAATCATACAAGGGTTTGATGGATAGTTCGTGCATATGAACTTGTTGTAAATTATGCTGTAAAATATATTTAGAAAAAATATAACATTTGCTTATGAGACTGGGGGAGTGAACGTTCAGGGCTCTTTAGTTTTGCTGTAATGTCTGTTGTAAAACTTTTTCCATGCTCTGCATACATTCACGGGCTTTGTCAAGCGTGACATGACTGTACACGTTCATCGTAACCTTGATGTCTTTGTGCCCCATCACCTCCTGAATCACTCTGATATTTGTTTCATTTTCACAAAAGCGCGTGCAGAAGGTATGCCTCATAATATGAGGAGTGAGGTGTGGGAGCAGTAATGGCTCTCGGTTTTCCGCGGCGGCGGATTGGAGCTCCTGCTCATTATAAGTCTTGACAATTCGCGTCAACATTTGGGCAATGGTATTTGGCATGTACAACCTGCGGCGTTTGATTGTCAGAAAGATGAAATCCTCATAGCCGTCCACCGTAAAATCCCCGCTGCCGCCTAAGTGCATGTTGGTGTCTCGGATCGTCATAAATGCATTCTTGACATCTTCAATCATAGGAATTGTACGCTTTCCGCTCTCGGTTTTGGGCTCGGACATGTGGAATTTATTTCCGTCACCGTAGTTGTCATAACGCAGTGTATGGGTGATGTGGATTAATTTGTTGTTCAGATCAATATCGTTCCATGTCAGCCCCAGACATTCTCCGATTCGCATTCCAGTTCCGAGAAGGATTGTGAACAGTGGGAGATAAGTATGAAACCGCTTGCTGTTTTCCAAATAATTTAGAAAACATTTCTGCTCTGCAAGAGTCATTGCATTTTTGGGCGTTTTCTCTGTTTTTTCCAGCTTGGACATAATACCGCTACAGGGATTTTTTCGAAGCAGGTCATCATCGACTGCCATATCAAAAGCCGGGCTGAGAAATGCATTCATAATATGTATGTAGCCGGTTGATAAGCCTTTGTCCAAGAGGCTGTTATAAAATTTCATCATGTCGCTTATTTTGATGCTGCATATTGGTTTTTTCCCAAGGGGAGTGTGTTTGATGTGGGTATGAAATATTTTGCGGTACGAGGAGCTTGTGGCTTCCTTGATACCTCTGTGGTGTTCAAAGTACATCTCCACTAAGTCGCTTACAGTTATTTTTCTGGAGTCCTCGCTGCGGATTCCGTCTTGTAAGTCTTTTAGGATTTGTTTCTCCTTTTCGCGCAAGCCAGACAGCGTCGTATCGTAGACGCATTGTCTTTTTCCAGCGGAATTTTTGTACTGGAATTGATAGCGCCCATCTTTTCGCTGACACTCCCCGGTCCGTAAAATTCTGCCTCGCTTGTCTGTTCTTTTGCTTCCTGCCATAATAAGCACCGCCTTTCTCTGGTGTAGGGTAGACAGTTTTCATGCTGCCTACATCAATGATTGTTCTGTCCCTGCCTAAAGTTGCCGAACTCATTATAAACTTTTTCAGATACTTTTGACATGTATCCGCGAAAAGTGTTTCTGCGCAGTGAAAAACGTTTGCATGGTTATTTGTTTCGTTGTACAATAATATCAATGAAAAACATAGCGTTTTCTGTAGGCACAAGGACGTGTATGACGAAAAAAGGAAAGTAAACCAGATCATGAAATCATTCAAACTCAAAGACAAACAATTTGAACAGCTGGCAGAATCAAACCTTCTGAGCAATGCAATGCGCCGGCTGATGCGCAGACACTTTACACATTGCAGTCCTGACTATCAGATGTTTTTATTCTTGTTTGAGGAAAAAGCAGAACTGGCAAACTGCGAGGAGTTTGCCCATTTTCCGGTGGCGGAAGAGGTCAGTGAGGACATTGCGAGGGAACTTGCAGGCATAAATGGACTGCGGTATGGCTATGCGAAGGCTGCTGGAATCAGCGACCACAGGGAAGGCGCCTGCCAGTACAGAAAGAAGCTGTACTGGGTTATGGCATGGGGGACAGCGTGCGAGGCCAATTCGCTTCTTGCGCAGATTATACTCGAAGAGCTGGTGCCAAAGTTTTATGATATGGCACTTTTTGAGGAATTATGCAAGCGGTCTGGTGAGACACCATTTTTCGGCAGGCTTTTGGAGAGAAAGTGGCTGCTGGACAATTATGTGCAGGCGGTAATCAGCAGTAATAAGCTGCCAGACCAGATGAATTTTATACAGATATCTGCGATGCCCTATGAGGGACGGGCAGTCAAGACCCGCATTTTTTTCAGTGAAAAGTCAATACCGCCGGATTTAGACGGCGCGGTGTATTTCCGGCGTGAGCGGAAATCCGATTTGATTAAATTCAAGACCAAGAATATGCGCCCTGTCCGTAAGCTGATGGAGGTGTCGGGCGCGGAGGCAGGGCTGTGGGTGAAGCTGCCAGAGCGTGTGATTGAGGGAAGCGTACTGTGTCACAGTGCGGCGGAGGGGGCAGCGGGGCTGTGTATTGTCTTTGAGGGTGCGTTGGTGTGGAGTATACATAAGGACGGGGAAAATATTCTGACCTACCGTGAGGGAAATTACATGATTCCAGCAATGCAGCCAGATGTGGATAAGTACGCAGATCTTGGCAAACTGGTGAGCTTCGGGCAGGATTTTGGGATACCAGATCAGATGGACAAGCTTCAGCAGATTGTCCGGCGGGTATCAAGTGTATGCCGGCATGGCACGTCGATTGTCTTTATGGAGAAGCGGGGAATTGCGGCGGAGATTGACAACAGACTGTCGCGCTACCGGCGTGCCTTTAAGGTGAAACCTTTTGCGCTTGCAGCGGCAAAGGAGGAGGTTTTGCAGGGGATTACTGCGATTGACGGCGCGGTCTTTGCCGATTTGAACGGCGACTGTCATGCGATCGGCGTCATTGTCGATGGACAGATGGTCGTGGAGGGGGATTATGGCAGGGGAGCGCGCTATAATTCTATCAAAAACTATATTACAGGATATAAAGTGAGCCACCCCAAGGAAATTTGTTTTGCGGTGGTTATGTCGGAGGACGGTATGATAAATGTGATCTTGTGAGAATCAGCTTTACACCTATTCAGGAATCTGTTATGATAAAAATGTAACAATCAATTTGATAGAGAACGAAAGTAAGGTGATTGTATGTCAGATAAAGAATTGATGCAAAAAAATATCGAAGAATTTGCAAGACTTCAAGACTATATGATAGATACAGAGAAAGAATCAGCAGCGTACAGGAAAATGAAACGCCGCTACATTGAACTAAAAGTAATACTGACTTCGTCGGGCGTGAATCTTACAGAACTGGACATCATCAAAGAATAAACTGCAAAGCTGTACAAAATCTAAAAGTTAAATTTTCAAGGTAAATTTCGTATAGTTTATACCATGAAAATGGAGTGAAAATCATGTATACTATTCTCGGACGCATATGTTTGCAGAGAAGGGGGATGCTGGAAAGGACAAACTGCATTTTCTGCGGCATCATATTGATTGAAAGGAATGGAGGTAGTGTGTATGTATTATATTGGCGTAGATTTAGGGACTTCGGCAGTCAAGCTGCTATTGATGGAAGGCACTGGTGAGATTAAAAAGATTGTGTCAAAGGAGTATCCTTTGTATTTCCCGCAGCCGGGCTGGAGTGAGCAGGAGCCGGAGGACTGGTGGAATGCGGTGAAGGAGGGCTTGAAGGAGCTGACGGCAGACTGTGACAAGGCGCAGGTTGCGGGCATCAGCTTTGGCGGACAGATGCATGGGCTTGTGATTCTCGACGGGCAGGATTCAGTCATACGCCCGGCAATTCTGTGGAATGATGGCAGGACGCAGGAGGAGACGGATTATCTGAATCAGGTAATTGGCAAGGAAAAACTCTCGAAGTACACGGCAAACATTGCATTTACTGGTTTTACGGCGCCCAAGCTTCTCTGGGTAAAAAATAAAGAGCCTGAGAATTTTGCCAGAATCAGCAAGATTATGCTGCCCAAGGACTATATCGCGTATAAGCTTACAGGAAGTTTTTGTACAGATGTTTCTGATGCGTCTGGCATGTTGTTGTTTGATGTGGAACACAAGTGCTGGTCGCAGGAGATGATGGAGATTTGCGGCGTGACAGAGGCACAGCTTGCCAAAATCTATGAGAGCTATGAGGTGGTGGGCACCTTGAAGCCCGATGTGGCAGCAGAGCTTGGTTTACCAGAGACGGTCAAGGTGGCAGCGGGCGCAGGTGATAATGCGGCAGCGGCGATTGGCACAGGTACAGTCGGCGATGGAATGTGCAACATTTCACTGGGAACAAGCGGCACGATTTTTATTTCCAGCAAGGAATTTGGCGTGGATGAAAATAATGCACTGCATTCTTTTGCCCATGCAGACGGAAAATATCATCTGATGGGCTGTATGCTGAGTGCTGCGTCCTGCAATAAATGGTGGATGGAGGATATTCTGCAAACGACAGAGTTTGTAAAGGAGCAGGAGGCTATTACGGAGGATATGCTTGGCAATAATCAAGTCTATTTCCTGCCGTACTTGATGGGCGAGCGTTCTCCGCACAATGATGCCAACGCGCGCGGTACATTGATTGGCATGACGATGGCTTCGACGCGCGCTGAGCTGTATCTGGCGGTGCTTGAGGGCGTGGCGTTTGCGATCCGCGATTCCTTTGAGGTGGCAAAAAGCCTTGGGATTCACATACAGTCCTCCAAAATCTGCGGCGGCGGGGCGAAAAGTCCGCTCTGGAAAAAAATATTTGCCAATGTATTAAATATTCGGCTGGATATTATTGAGAGTGAGGAGGGACCGGGATATGGCGGTGCAATCCTTGCGGCGGTGGCATGCGGGGAGTATGACTCTGTGGAGGAAGCGGCGGCAAAGCTTGTCAAGGTGGTGGACAGCGTGATGCCAGACAAGGAACTTGCGGCGCGCTATGAAGCGCGTTACCGCAAATTTGCGCAGATTTATCCGACAGTCAGAGATCTGTTTCCTAAGATTTCGTGATGACGGTTTTTACTCTTTGGCTGCCTTCTCCAAGGTAAAGATAAATTCCGTACCGACCCCTTCTGTACTTACGACATTGATATTCTCATTGTGGGACTGGATGATTTCCTTTGTAATGGAAAGCCCTAATCCAGTCCCCTTTTTATCTTTGCCGCGGGAGAGGTCTGTCTTGTAGAAGCGGTCCCAGATGAGGCGGAGGCTGTCTTTGGGAATGCCGATTCCATTGTCTTTGACCGATACCATCAGTTTGCTGGACTTCTCGACGGTCTCAATTTTAATCGAAGAATTTTTGTGGCTGAACTTGATCGCATTGTCTACGAGGTTGTAGAGCACCTGTTGGATTTTGACCATATCTGCATGGACGAACATCTCATCGCCGGTGAGGACAAGCTCAATGGAAATCAGCCGTTTGCGGCAGGTTCCCTCAAAGGACATTGCTGTATTTTTGATGACTTGGTTCAAGTCAAAGGTACTCTTGTCGAGAATCATTCCCTTGGTAGTCAGGTTGTTGAGCGTGAGCAGGGAGTTGGTCAGTTTTGTCAGGCGGTCTGTCTCGTTGAGAACCACGCCGATATATTTTTCATGCAGCTCGGGCGGAATCGTGCCGTCAAGCATCGCTTCAAGGTAGCCGCGCATGGAGGTGAGCGGCGAGCGGAAATCATGGGAAATATTTGCCACGAGCCGTTTTTGGTTGTCCTCGCTCTTTGCGACTTCACTTGCCATGTAGGCGAGCGACGCGGCGAGATAGCCGATTTCGTCCTCGCTGTCCACCTGAAACTCATACCTGAAATTGCCGATGGCATACTGCTCTGTCGCGTGGGTAATCTTGCGCAGCGGCAGATAGACCATCTCTGTAAAGAAAAGCAGAATGATGAGTGAGAGCAGGAAGAGAATCACCAGTGTGATAAAGGAAATATTTAAGAGGGAGTTGCACGAAGCCTGCAAGTCGCTGAGTGAGGCGTGGATAACGACATAGCCTTTGACCTTGTATTTGGAGGTGATGGGGGCAAATGCGGAGAGCATCTCATCATCAAACATGCCAAAAAAATTCCCTGTGGTATAAAAGGAATTTCCGGTGATTGTGGGGCTGAAATTAGGGATTGTGACAGGGTTCTCAATATCGGGCGGAGAACTGGAATCCAGCACAACCAGCCCCGACGGATTGACAATCCAGACCGAGGCGTCCAAGAAGGTGCCGATTGCCTCAATCTGGCGCCAGACGGATTCCAAGGTGATTTCATTGTTGTACAAATCCGCCGCGTAGGAGTCCGAGATCAGTAACGCTTCTTTATATAAAGAGTCGGCGCGTTCACGCTTCATGTGCTCCAGCGTCATGCTGGAGGTGAAGGTCGCAACGACGATAAAACCAAAAAATGCAAAGATAAAATAAGCCAGTACAAACTTTAGATATAATGTCCGCTTCAATAAACGCTCAGTCCTTCACTTCGAATTTGTAGCCAACGCCCCAGATGGTTGCAATGCGCCATGTTTCATGGTCTTTAATCTTCTCGCGCAGCCGCTTGATATGCACATCGACGGTGCGCGTGTCTCCGATGTATTCATAGCCCCAGATTTGGTCGAGGAGTTGTTCGCGGGTGTATACATGGTTGGGCGATGCAGCGAGGAAGTACAAGAGTTCGAGTTCCTTTGGCGGCATCTCCACGGTTTTGTTGTTGTAGATGACCGAATAGTTTGTAAGGTTGATGGTGAGGTTGGGGTAGGACACTTGCTTGGCATCGGAAGCTGGCTCGGCGGGCGCAGCAGTCTTGTAACGGCGCAGTACCGCTTTGACGCGCGCGATCAGCTCTTTGGTGTCAAAGGGTTTTTCCAGATAGTCATCGGCGCCGAGCTCTAGCCCGAGTACCTTGTCAAAAACCTCGCCTTTTGCGGACAGCATGATAATCGGTGTCTGTGACTTCTGGCGGACCTTGCGGCACACTTGGTATCCGTCAATGCCCGGCAGCATCAAATCTAACAAAATTAAGTCCGGCGCAAAGCTGTTCACTTCCCGCAGCGCGGACTCTCCGTCGTAGACAAGCTTGGTCTCAAAGCACTCTTTGGTCATATAGAGGGAAATGAGTTCTGCGATATTTTCATCATCATCAACAATCAGTATTTTTTGCTTATTTGCCATGTTTTTGCCTTTCTTATATGAAAATTTATTTAAATTCTGCAATCGTTACGCCGGAGTCGCCCTCGCCGTACTCTCCCAGATGAAAAGATTTCACATAGGAGATGCGTCTGAGATACTGATGGACTGCCTGCCGCAGTGCGCCGGTGCCCTTGCCGTGCACGATGCGCACGCTGGGCGTATGGGACAGATAGGCGTCATCGAGATACTTGTCAAGTTCGGACAAGGCTTCGTCCACTGTCCTTCCGAGCAGATTGATCTCGGTGGAGAGCGTGGCGGCTTTGGACATGCCGATATTTCCGCCGCCTGTGCGCTTTGGACTGCCTGCGCCGCCAAAGCTTTTTTTGTAAGCTGCATTGCCCGAAAGTGCATCTTCATTGATGAGCACAAGGTCTTTGATATTTACTTTAGAGCGGATAATGCCGCACTGCACAAAGAGGTCGCCCTTTGCGTCCGGTTTGGAGGAAATCGTACCTTTTAAGCCCATAGATACCACCTTTACCATATCGCCGGGCTTGATCTGGTTTGGCTTTAAGAGCTTATGCGTCGGTTTTTCCTGTGTTGTAGTGAGCTTTGCGTTTTTTTCCGTAATTTTGTCACGCACTTTGGTGCGGGTTTTCTCCAAATCTTGAATAGAAGTCTTGCTGACGTTCACTTTCTGGAAATCCCGTATGGCTTCGTCAGCAACATCTTTGGCCTCCTGTAAAATCTTGCGTGCCTCCTCGTTTGCCTCGCGCAGAATTTTGTCCTTCTGCGCATCAATGCGCTCTTGTTTCTGCTCAAGCTTCTTTTTCAGGGATTCGATTTCTGCCTTGTAGCGCTGAATCTCATTGCGCTCATTTTCAATGGTGCGCCTGCTGTTCTCCAGATCGGTCAGAAGGTCCTCAAAGCTTTCTTCCTCCTCGCTGATGTGCTCTCTGGCGGATGCGATAATCTCATCGGAGAGACCCAGCTTTGATGAGATGGCAAAGGCGTTGCTCTTGCCGGGAATGCCAATCAGCAGCCGGTAAGTGGGGCGCAGTGTCTCCACGTCAAACTCGCAGCAGGCATTTTCCACGTAGGAGGTTGTGAGTGCAAAGACCTTGAGTTCGCTGTAGTGGGTGGTTGCCATCGTGCGGATGCCCTTGTCATGCAGGTGCTTTAGAATGGCAATGGCGAGGGCGGCGCCCTCCGTAGGGTCTGTGCCAGCGCCAAGCTCGTCAAAAATACAAAGCGCGTTTTCGTCCGCATTTTTCAGGATTGAAATCGTATTTGTCATATGGGCAGAGAAGGTTGAGAGATTCTGCTCAATACTCTGCTCATCGCCAATGTCCGCGTACACTTCTGTGAACACACCCAGCTCGGAACGGTCAAGCGCCGGGATATGAAGTCCCGACTGTCCCATCAGCGTAAAAAGTCCGACGGTCTTTAAGGATACTGTTTTACCGCCTGTGTTGGGGCCGGTGACGATGAGAAGGTCAAACTCTTTTCCGAGATGAATGTCAATGGGGACGACCTTTTTCTTGTCCAATAACGGATGCCGTCCTTTGCGGATATTGATATAATGATTGTTATTAAATAGCGGGCGTGATGCATTCATGTCTAACGCAAGTCCTGCTTTGGCAAAGATAAAATCCAGTTTTGTCAGTAGGCGGAAATTGTTGGATAACTCTTCGGTATGCTCTCCAGCGAGGGTGCTTAGTTCTGCCAGAATACGCTCAATCTCATCTTTTTCTTTCAGGGCAAGCTCTTTTAGCTGGTTATTTAGATTTACAATAACAGCTGGTTCTATAAAAAGTGTTGACCCTGTGGAGGACTGGTCGTGTATCATACCGGGAACATTGCCCTTATGTTCAGATTTGACAGGGATACAATAACGATTGTTACGCATTGTGATCACAGCGTCCTGAAGGTAGGTGCGGTAACTGCCATTGACCATATTGGTGAGCTGGCTGTGTATCTTTTCATTGGTGAGCTGGATACTGCGCCGGATATGCTTGAGCGCAGAACTGGCGTCATCAGCAATTTCCTCCTCAGAAATGATACAGCGGTTCAGCTCATTTTGGAGCGGGGTAAGCGGCTCTAAATTGGCAAAGTAGGTCTGCAGGCTGTCCGCAATCTCCTCGTCGTGGTCGGAACGCGCAAAAGTTTTTGCCCTAGTAGCACAGGCAAGGGAGGCCGATATTTTCATCAACTCCGCCGCAGAGAGGGCACTGCCGATTTCCAGCGATTTGATGCTGAGGCTGATGTCTTTGTTCCCGCTAAAATGTATCCGCCCGCCCTTGACCAGACGCGTGAAGGCGTCGGCGGTCTGCTGCTGTGCCTCTTCGAGCGCGGCGAGGCTGGTCATAGGGGCGAGTTTCTGGCAGAGCTCTTTGCCGGGGGCAGAGCTTGCCTTTTCCGCTAACAGACTGATAATTTTATGATATTCAAGAATCCGTAATGCTTTGTCATTCATGATATTCGTTCTCCATATTTCTGGTGTGGCTTGCAGAGCCTTGTCTGAATCGTATAAAGTATATCATATCTGAGCGTATTACGTAAAGCGGAGGTTGAAATAAATTCAGAAAAGCATTGACCAAGGTAATCCTATCAGATATACTAATGAAAGTGTATTGTTCTTGTTTGAATAGAGTGCAGAGGATTCAATGAATACGGGTAAGAATATGTTTATTATAATAGGAAGGCATAGAGTGGAATGAGCGACGAAAAGAACGAGGAAGTGCTGCACGAGGCGCCGAGCGACTTTGAATTTTTGCAGGAAAAAATCAAGGAGCGCCCGATTAATAAAAAGAAACTGCTGAAGCGGACAATCATCACGGCCTCGATGGCGGTGCTTTTTGGTCTGCTGGCGTGTCTGTCGTTTTTGTTATTAGAGCCAGTGCTCAACAATTGGCTGTATCCTGAGGAGGAGCCGGAGATTGTGACATTTCCCCAAGAAAAGAACGAGATGCGTCCGGAAGATATGCTCACAGAGGGGACGACCACGGGTCAGGAGGAGTCGGAGACAGAGGAAAGCAGCAGTTTGCAGGAGAATGGGACAGCATCTGCCCAGATGACAGAAGCGGTGCCGGAAAATAGTACAGAAAACACAGACACGGCGGAAACGGAAATCAATAGCTCTGAGCAGCCAAAGACAGAGGAGAGCGCACCTGCAATGGAGACAGTTCCTGTAGACCCAATCAAACCATTAGAGCCGTATCAAATGCAGTATGAGGAGCTCTACAAAGTCTATCAGGAAATTGCGTCGAGCATGGTGACAGTCACAGCGGTACACGCCGATGTAGACTGGTTCAATAACACAGACCAGAGCGAGGGAACGACAGCGGGGGTGATTATAGCCAATAATAACAGGGAGCTTTTAATTCTCAGCCGCAAGTCGTCACTGGATAATGCGCAGGCTATCCGCGTCAGCTTTTGCGATGGCGTGGAGGCAGATGCGGTGATCAAGCAGTATGACGAAAATACCGATTTGGCAGTTCTGGCAGTGGACTTGAAATATATTGGAAGTGATACGCTTTCTGCTGTGACAGTTGCCACACTGGGGAGTTCTGTCATATCGGGGATTACAGGAACACCCGTGATTGCGGTAGGAAATTTGTTTGGTTATAAAGATACCGTGTGTTATGGAATGATTACGTCAAAAAACAACGTGATTACGATGGCGGACAGTGAGTATAAATTAATGACGACGGATATCTATGCGGGAACCAGCCCTAGTGGGATTCTTGTAGATATGAACCGCGAGGTAATCGGGATTATTGATAACAGCCATAATCATGAAGAGACGAAAAATCTGCTCTCCGCAGTGGGGATTACGGAGTTAAAGGGGCTGATCACAAAACTCTCAAACGGCGAGGATATCCCGTATGTTGGCATCTATGTGCAGGATATCTCCGAGCAGACAGGCAGCGAGCTGGGGATTTTGCCGGGCGTGTATATTGTGGATATTGACATGGATTCTCCGGCAATGCTAAAGGGTATCCAGAAGGGGGACATTTTGGTCCGTGCTGGTACACAGCAGATCAACAGTGCGGCGGATTACATGAATGTACTCAGGAATGTCCATGTGGAAAACAGTATCGACATCGTTGTGCGGCGGGCGAGTGTGAACGCATACGAAGAAATGCATTTTATGATACAGCCCGTCAAGCAGAATGAAGGATAAACGGGAATGTTATCATACATTTCTACATTATAATAAGGAAAGGATTCAGATAAAATGAAGTATATTAAAGAGTATAAGGACGGCGACAGGATTTTTGATATTTATTTCTGCAAGTTCAAGAGTTCCGCAGTGACCAAGAACGGGAAGAGCTACGACAATGTTATTATTCAGGATAAAACCGGAACACTTGACGCCAAAATCTGGGATCCGAACAATGCCGGCATTGCTGATTTTGACGCGATGGACTATATCGAAGTGTACGGTGATATCACAAGCTTTAATGGCGCGCTGCAAGTGAATGTGAAGCGGGTGCGCCGCTGTGAGGAGGGCGAGTACGATGAACAGGAGTACATGCCCGTCAGCAGCAGAAATCTGGATGAAATGTACGCGGAGCTGCTGGCGCTGATCGACAGCATTGAGAATACATATTTAAAGACGCTTCTGCAAAAGTTCTTTGTGGAGGATCAAGCATTTGCGCAGCGGTTTCGCAAGGCTTCGGCGGCAAAGACGGTGCATCATGGATTTATCGGCGGCCTGCTTGAACATACGCTTGGTGTCGCGAAGCTTTGTGATTTTTACTGCAAACAGTATCCTGTATTGAACCGCGATCTGCTTCTTACAGCGGCAATTTGTCATGATATGGGAAAGACAAAGGAAATCAGTCCGTTTCCGGCGAACGATTACACAAACGAAGGTCAATTTCTGGGGCATATTGTCATGGGCTCTGAAATGCTGGGGGCAAAAATTCGGGAAATTCCAAACTTCCCGTCAATCCTTGCAATGGAGTTGCAGCACTGTATTTTAGCACATCACGGGGAGTATGAATTTGGTTCGCCAAAAAAACCTGCCATTATCGAGGCGGTTGCACTGTGCTATGCGGACAATACAGACGCAAAGATGGAAACCTTCAAAGAACTGCTGGAATCCACGAAAGAGACAGGGTGGCTTGGCTACAACAAGTTCTTTGAATCGAATCTGGCAGTGAGCAGGATGGAGTAGTGCATGAAGTATCAAAAAGATGATATAATAACGATAGTTATTAGCGATATGGGCACTGACGGCGAGGGCATCGGGAAAGTTGACGGCTTTACCTTCTTTGTGAAAGATGCCGTGATTGGCGATGAGGTGGAGGCAAAGATTATGAAGGTCAAAAAGGGCTATGCATATGCCCACCTCCTAAAGCTCATCACAGCTTCGCCTCATCGTACAGAGCCGAGATGTCCATATCATCGTCAGTGCGGCGGCTGTCAAATACAGGCACTGGACTATAAGTATCAATTGTTATTCAAAGAAAACAAGGTCAAAAATAACCTGAACCGGATTGGCGGTTTTACGATGGAGTTACTTGATCAGTGTATGGAACCGATTGTGGGAATGGAGGAGCCGTATCATTATCGCAACAAAGCACAGTTTCCAGTGGGATATGGCAAGAAGGGCGAACTAGTCACAGGATTCTATGCGGGAAGAACGCATGATATCATACCGAATACAGATTGTGCGTTAGGTGTACAGGAAAATAAGGAAATCCTTGAATGCATTCTGGACTTTATGCGGGCATATAAAATAACACCATATAACGAAGCGAGCGGAGAGGGAACCGTGCGCCATATACTGATACGAAAAGGTTTTTCAACGGGAGAAATCATGGTATGTGTGGTGCTAAACGGCGAGAGGCTACCCCATGAAGATAAGCTCGTTGAAAAGCTGAGCACACTAAAAGGAATGACAAGTATTTCCGTTAATATAAATCAAGACAAAACAAATGTTATCATGGGGAGAACCTGCCGTACCCTGTGGGGAGAAGATACGATAACAGATGTAATACATATGCGGGACATAGCTTGTATCAATTCTGGTGAGGGATGCTGTACTGCGAATGATGGAATCACATTTGCAATCTCTCCATTATCTTTTTATCAGGTAAACCCGATCCAGACAGAAAAGCTCTACAGTCTGGCGCTGGACTATGCCGGGCTGACCGGGACGGAGACCGTGTGGGACCTGTACTGCGGTATCGGAACGATCAGCCTGTTCATGGCAAGACGGGCAAAGCAAGTCTTTGGCATTGAAATCGTCGAGCAGGCAATTATCGATGCGCGGGAGAATGCAAGGCGCAATGGAATAGATAACGCACGTTTCTATGTCGGAAAGGCAGAGGAAGTGCTGCCAGCGCTTTATGAGCAGGAGGGTATCTATGCGGACGTGATCTGCGTGGATCCGCCGCGCAAGGGCTGCGACCCAGCGTGTCTTGAGACAATTGTGAAGATGGCGCCGAGACGGATTGTCTACGTGAGCTGCGACAGCGCGACGCTGGCGCGGGATTTGAAGTATCTGTGCGCGAATGGGTATGTGCTGCGGCGCGTTCGGGCTGTGGATTTGTTTGGGCAGACGGTGCATGTGGAGACTATAGTGGGACTACAAAGGCGAGATATGTAGAAGTCCTTGAATTTAGGCACTTTGTGACCATGTTTGAATTTAGTGGGGACGGTCATTTTCGGGGTGAAAAACACCTTATTCAGAAAATTAACTGTTCCGTGGTACTTGACCTCGGCTGTGGGAACACGAAAGAGGACTTATATACAATTGAAGATAGACCAAAAGGCGGAAGCTGATTGGAGCGTGAGGGCATTTCCAGTAGGAAGTGTCCTTTTGTTATTCAAAAATTCAAACAAGGAGGTTCAGAGCATGAACAACACAGCGTTAAGAGCAGGGGCGCAGAGCGCCAACAACACACACATGGTTTTTGCGAACGAGGAACATGAAAAATTTTATTTTGAGAAACTGAAACAGGCGAGGTATCAGGACAGCTACCACAAGGCGTTGATTTATATTCTCGGTATTTCAGAGGACACAAGAAATCATTTCAGCCAGATTTACGACATTAAGTCCGGGTATATCAAGCCAGAATGTCTGCATCAGGGCTGGCAGACCAGCGGGAGTGTACGGGTAGTAAGGCTTGCCTTTAACCTTTATACGGACGGAACGCCGAGCGTTGATGACTATGAGAGCAGGGACGAGCAGGTAAGCGAGTGCAGGGAGTATTCGGTTAGCGATATTTTCTGCTGTGGCTACGCTATGTATTTCTGGCAGGGCATCAGGCTCCGTTATCCTGAATACTGCGAGAAACAGAAATCCACCACCGAAATCCTTGCGGAAATGGAGAGGAAACGTGCTGAAAATTCGACTGATGGGAACGAAGAATGATATTAAGTGGTTTGGAAAGATTCTGAAAAGACAGCCCAAAGTGGCTGTGACAGAATTTTCAGAACTGTACCGGAACAAAGGTACAAATAGATATTACCGGGCTTATGTGGAAGTACAGAAAGCCAATATAAAAGAGAAATCTAACTGATACGGAGGTAAAGACCATGTGTAAAATTATAGCAATCGCAAACCAAAAGGGAGGCGTGGGCAAGACCACCACCACAAGCAACTTAGGAATCGGGCTGGCAAAGTCGGGAAAGAAAGTTTTAGTCATAGATGCGGACGCACAGGGCAGCCTTACCGCAAGCCTCGGCTTCACAGAGCCGGACAAGATGGAAGTCACCCTTGCGAATGTCATGGAAAAAGTCATCAATGACGAGGAAATAGAGCCGGGTTATGGTATCTTAAAGCATGACGAGGGGATTAACCTGATGCCGGGGAATATTGAGCTGTCCGGCTTGGAAGTTTCCCTTGTGAATGTGATGAGCAGGGAGATTATGATGCGTTCCTATGTGGAGATGGTTAAGGGGAGGTACGACTATATCCTGATTGACTGTATGCCTTCCCTCGGCATGGTAACGATAAACGCTTTTGCGTGTGCCGACAGCATACTGATTCCGGTTCAGGCGGCATATCTGCCCGTGAAAGGATTGGAGCAGCTTATTAAGACCATAGGCAAGGTAAAGCGTCAGATTAACCCTAAATTGGAGATTGAGGGCATACTTCTGACAATGGTGGACAGCCGCACAAACTATGCAAGAGATATTACAGCATTACTTGTAGAGAATTACGGAAAGAATGTAAGGATATTTGAGAGCAGCATACCAATGTCAGTGAGGGCGGCGGAAACTTCCGCAGAGGGCATAAGCATTTACCTGCATGACCCGAAAGGCAAAGTTGCGGCAGCATACCAGTCCTTGACAAAGGAGGTGCTTGGAGATGGCAGGTAAGGCAGGAAGCGCATCAAAAGTCAGGCTGAACAGCTATGACGATTTATTCGGAACTGTAGAAAATGTTTCAGGAGAACAGATTATTCATGCAAAACTGGCAGATTTACATATGTTCAAAGGACACCCATTCCGTGTCCTTGATGATGAAAAAATGGAAGAAACCACAGAGAGTATCAGTAAATATGGCGTGCTTGTGCCAGGGCTTGCAAGACCGAGGACAGAAGGCGGCTATGAAATCATAGCCGGACACAGGAGGAAACGTGGCTCTGAACTGGCAGGGCTTGACACTATGCCTGTCATTGTAAGAAACTATACGGACGATGAAGCTACGATTATCATGGTGGATTCCAATATCCAGCGGGAGGACATTCTGCCGAGTGAGAAAGCAAGGGCTTACGCTATGAAGTATGAAGCGATGAAGCATCAGGGCAGCAAGGGCGGCAGTACACTTGACGAAGTGGGGGAAGCCGCAGGGGAAAGCGGAAAGACGGTGCAGAGGTATGTATGGCTCTCCCGGCTTTCTGATGAACTGCTTGATATGGTAGACACAAAGAAGATAGGAATATCACAGGGAGTGGACATTTCGTTTTTATCAGGGGAACAACAGCAGTATGTAGAGGCTGTCCTTCAGGAAACGGGCGTGTCTGTTTCTAATGCACAGGCGGCAAAGCTGAAGGAGTATGGGAAAAGCGGCGAGCTGACTCTGCCGATGGTGCGCCTGATACTGGCGGAAGAAAAGCCGAAGGAAAGAAAAGTAACAATCAAAGGCGATAAAATCAGCAGGTATTTTTCGGAGGACTATTCCAATGACGATATAGAGGGCATCATTATCCAGCTTTTGGAGGAATGGAACGCCGCAAAAGGCGTGAAGAAACAGTGAAAGGGGCGGTAGAATGGGCGAGCCATTAAAGTTTGATTATTACTATGGCGTTGAAGCGGAGCAGTTTTCTTTTTACCGTGTTCCCCGCCTTTTGATAAAGGATGAGCGTTTTAAGGGGCTTAGCAGCGATGCTAAGCTCCTGTATGGGCTGATGCTTGACAGAATGGCGCTGTCTATGAAAAATGGATGGCTGGACGATGAAAACAGGGCATATATCATTTATGCCGTGGATAATATGGCAGAGGATTTAGGCTGTTCAAAACCTACCTGTACAAAGGTTATCAAAGAACTGGATTCAGATAACGGTATAGGTCTGATTGAGAAAAAACGCAGGGGACTTGGAAAACCTGACATCATATATGTGAAAAATTTTGCTTCTGTGCCAGATGAAAGAAACGTAGAAAAGGCTGCAAACACTGATATTTCCACAGAAGTAAAAAATTTTAATTTCAAGAAAGAAAAGAATTTAACTTCTGGAAGTAAAGAAACTGAACTTCAAGAAATAAAAAATTTTGATTTCAAGAAAGAAAAGAATTTAACTTCTGGAAGTAAAGAAACTGAATTTCAAGAAATAAAAAATTTTGATTTCAAGAAAGAAAAGAATTTAACTTCCAGAGATAAAAAAACTGAACTTCAAGAAGTAAAAGAATTTGCCCCTAATTATAACAATACTAACTATAACAATCAGAATTATAACAATGAGAGTTATACCAATCCTATCAATCAATCTGTGGCAGATGTAAATAACCCAGTGGCGCATGAAAAAGAGGATATGATTGATGTGATTGATGAAACAGCCGCCTATATGGCATTGATCCGTGACAATATTGAGTATGAGCATCACATGAAATATGACCAGTATGGCGATAAGGAGATGTACGGGGAAATCTATGAAACAATCTGTGATGTGGTATGTGTAAAACGTGAGAAAATACGCATCAACGGGGAAGAATATCCGTATGAGCTTGTAAAATCCCGTTTCCTGAAACTGAACAGCAGCCATGTGGAGTATGTCATGGGGTGCATGAAAGATACCACAACAAAGATTACCAATATCAGGGCATACCTGATCACGGCTCTTTACAATGCCCCCTCAACCATGAGCCATTATTACCAGCAGGCGGTACAGCATGATATGTACGGTGGAGGGTGGGAGGAAAAGGGGATTACATAAAACGCTTCTGGACATGATGTCCAAAAGTGAAGGAAACAGGCGGGGCTTATTTCTCCGGCTGTTCCGTATCAGGCGAAAATTCGGCAATGTCATTGAGGGAAAAGCCATCGCCTAAGATATTCAGTATCATGTTCAGTGTATGGGTGGTGACAGACTCGTTGTTTTTCAGCCGCTGTATCTGTGAACGGCTGATGCCATGATGGGTATAGAGGCTGTACTGGCTGATTCCGTTTTCTTTCAGGGTGCGGAAAAGTTTGTCGAATTTAATCATAGTATGTGGTATTTTCCTCCTTTTTCTACTTGAATATGTATTATTATGCTCCTATAATGGAGATGGTTATAGTTACCAAAATCGGAGATTAAACAGAAAGGAGTACATGGATATGGACAGGAAAGAACTTCGGGAAATATATGAGGAACAGGACGGAGTGGGGAAAGCGCTGATGCTGGAAAAAATGGCTTTCTGCAAGTTTGCAGACCGGTATGATTTTGAAAATTATTTCAGGATTGGGGAATTAAAGGACAGTGAGCTGCTCTGCCTTGTCAGCCTGCTCTATCATCAGGAATGTTTTCTCATGCTGCTGGATGTCATGAGCCGCCATAAGGAGAGGTTTATTTTCGCAGACACTTCCAGCCTGCGGGAATTTGAACCGGACGACACCCTTATGGAAAGGCTTTCAAGGATTGGCATTTTGGCAGGTGCATAAAAAATAAGTGTAAGGAGATGCAGGATTACGGAAAAGAAAACATATATTACAAAAGAAGAACGGGAAAAATGCCGAAAGGTGGCGGACGCTTTTACGCTGCTTGAAGGTGTGGATGTCATAGTGTTGGATGCCGGGAGGTACGGTTTTGTGAAGCTGCAATATTACACGCCGCCGACAGGCTTTGAGAATAATGATACATTTACAGACAGCAGGGAGCTTTTTGAGGATTTGTGGGAGGAATGGCTGAACGCATGGCTTTACCATTTCGCAGAGGGAACGCCGCTTTTGGAAGAAGGCTATGACGGGATATTCAAAAGCCTGCCGGAAGAAAAGAAAAATGAGCTTATGGGCAGGAAACAGGCTTTCGCAATAGCAGCGGGAATCGAGATATGACAAGTCCGCTAAAACGTGGAGGGCGGCACTTTTCAGCCTTGCAGGAAGTGTGATTATCTTTTCAATCACACTTCCTGCAAGGATTCAGGAGGTACGGAGGGTGAAGCCCTCTGTCTTAAAAAAATGAAATATGGAAACAGCGTGAAGGCGGTTATGAGTCAGTATAGATTTGTAGCCGCCTTTTTTATTTTCCCCGGTCAGTGCATCGGGAAAAGGAAGGAGGGCAATGTGGAATCATTACGGGAGGTGAAACGGGTAATGGAGCGTGAAGCAAAAAAGGGGAGCTGCCCGCTGATGTTTGACAGGCTGGAATTTGGCACAAACCCTTTCCAGACCGTTACATCAGAAGAAAAACTGGACGAAGTGCTTGCATGGCTGTTAAGGCTGAAATCTTTCCGCCAGTATGCGGAAAAGACCATCATCAACAACGTGTATATGGATTGGGATTTATTCTGCAAAAATCCGCAGTTTAAGCGCACACGCTCCGTTATTGACCGTGAGAGGATTTATGCGGGGATACAGAGGTATAAGAAACGGCTGAAACTGGACTATGACAGAGGTCTTTGTCTGGAAACAGTACGGTGTGTTTTCCTGTTTCCGCAGGAAGAAGCGGAAAAATACCGGATTATCCATGACGGACAGGAAACGTATGCCTTTATCCTGTCAAATAAATATATCCTCGGTCTGTTTACTTATTGTGATGCGGCAAGAAAATCTGTTGTTTCTGACGGGGTGGAGTACGGACACCTTGCAGAGCAGGAACAAAGGAAAGTGCGGCTTGAGTGTGTGGAGGATGTACTGTTTCAGGCTCTTTTGCTTGACGATGTGGAGTATACGGACGGGGAACTGTCTGCCAGCCTTTATACCATCTACTGCATGAATGAAAAAGAATAACTTCTGGACACAATGTCCAGAGGTGGAAAGGAAAAAGAATGGATAAAATTGATTTTCAGAAAAAAGCGGTTGCTGCGCTGTTCTCAAAATTAGCGGAGGGATGCACAAAAGCAGGGGTGAATCCGAATATTACGATTGCAACAAGGCACAGCGTTACCTGCTTTCAGTTAAGAAGGCGGGGCAATGATATAGATATTACAGTAAAGCAGTTGGGGGAAGTGCATTACCACCTGACAGATATGAGGGGAAAAACAAGCGGGAGGAAAATTTATTACCGTTATTCTCCCCAGGACAGCCATGAGCCGATCATAGAAAAATTTGCTGATGATTTTGGCAGGCTTTATAAAGACTTTTTGAACGCTGACAGCCTGTGCGGATTTACGGACATCTGTTTGTCCTATGGTGCTGATACAGATATGGAATTAAAGAAATATGAGGATTATATCAGGACAGAGTGCCAGCAGAATTAACTTCTGGACATGATGTCCAAAAGTGGAAAAGGAGGAAAGTATGTATTTTAAACGAAAGATTGTCTTTTACATTACCTGCCGGGGGATTCCGCCTTAGTGCATGGTCTTTCACAGGAACGCAATAAGGAGGTGCTTCATGCAGGAGGAAGTAACACAGAAAACAATTGCCCTTGTGATTAAGACCGCAAAATTGGATGCTAGCGTGCTGAAAGCTGCGATGAAGATGTATTTAAACCACCAGAAGCAGAAACCGCATAGAACGCATGGAAAAACTTCTGTGAAAAAGCTCGTTGGCGAAGGCATGGGGGTTTCGTCCATTGAAGTCACTGACGGCAACATCAAATCTTTTGAGCGTGTGGCAAAAAAGTATAATGTTGATTTTGCCATAAAGAAAGACAAGACGTGCGAGCCGCCGAAATATCTGGTCTTTTTCAAGGGCAAAGATGCCGATGCGGTAGCGCAGGCATTTAAAGAGTTTGTGTATGGCAATGAAAAGAAGAAAGGAAGGGTTTCTCTTAGGGAGAAATTAAAGCGTTTCAAGGACGCAGTATCGCAGGACAAAAACCGGGAACGGAGCAGGGAGAAAAACAAGGACAGGGGGCAGAGCCTATGAGCAGTATTATAAACGGCATAGCCAAAGATTTAAAAGCCATTCCGAAGAACCTCAAAGCAAAGACCGGGAATCTGGATAAAAAGAAACTTGTCCTGATGAATCTGCCCTATGTGCTTGCCGGATATTTCTGCGACAAGACAGCGTGTCTTTGGCGGGTATCGCCGGGGCAGGACGCTTCCGCAAAGATGATGGCGGTCATGGCGGGGATGGAGGATTTATTTTCTAACCCGCTGCCAAGTTTTTACCCAAAAGACCTGCTGATAGGGGCAGGGTGCGGCATTGCGCTCCGACTTGTGGTTTATTTTAAAGCCAAGAACGCCAAGAAATTTCGGAAAGGCGTGGAGTATGGTTCAGCAAGGTGGGGAAATGCGAAAGACATTGAGCCATATATGGATTCGGAGTTTGAGAACAATATTCTCCTGACACAGACGGAAAGGCTGATGATGTCAGGCAGACCAAAACAGCCGAAGTATGCAAGGAATAAAAATATCCTTGTCATCGGCGGCTCTGGTTCAGGCAAGACGAGGTTTTTCGTAAAACCGAACCTTATGCAGATGCACTCAAGCTATGTTGTCACCGATCCGAAAGGCACAGTGTTAGTCGAGTGCGGAAAAATGCTAAAAAAGGGCGGGTATAAGATAAAAGTCCTCAATACCATAAACTTTGCAAAGTCCATGCACTACAATCCTTTCGCTTATTTGAGGAGTGAAAAGGATATTTTGAAACTTGCAAACACAATCATTGTCAATACAAAAGGGGAGGGGCAGCAATCCGGCGAAGATTTCTGGGTAAAAGCGGAAAAACTGTATTACACAGCGCTTATTGCCTACATCTGGTACGAAGCCCCGGAGGAAGAACAGAATTTCGCCATGCTGATTGACATGATTGATGCCAGTGAAGCAAGGGAGGACGATGAAAATTTCAAAAATGCCGTAGACCTTTTATTTGATGAACTGGCAGAAAAAGACCCGAACCACTTTGCAGTGCGGCAGTATGCCAAGTATAAATTAGCGGCGGGCAAAACGGCGAAAAGTATTTTGATTAGCTGCGGCGCACGTTTAGCGCCATTTGACATCAAGGAGCTGCGTGACCTGATGGAGTATGACGATCTGGAACTTGACACGCTCGGAGAGCAGAAAACGGCACTGTTCGTCATTATTTCCGATACGGACGCTACCTTTAATTTTGTGGTGTCAATTATGTATTCGCAGCTCTTTAACCTGCTCTGTGACAAGGCAGATGATGTCTATAACGGCAGGCTTCCGGTTCATGTAAGGATGCTGTTGGACGAATTTGCGAACATCGGGCAGATTCCACAATTCGAGAAGCTGATTGCCACAATCCGAAGCAGGGAAATATCAGCTTCTATTATTTTGCAGTCAAAGTCACAGCTTAAAGCGATTTACAAGGACAATTCCGACACAATTGAAGGAAATTGTGACACTACCTTGTTTCTCGGAGGGAAGGAAAAAACCACCCTAAAAGAGCTGGAAGATATTTTAGGAAAGGAAACCATTGATCTTTACAACACTTCCGATACAAGGGGTACATCGCAGTCCTATGGTCTGAATTACCAAAAGACCGGAAAGGCACTGATGAGCCAGGATGAGATTGCGGTCATGGATGGCGGGAAATGTATCATGCAGCTTAGAGGTGTCAGACCATTCTTCTCGGATAAATTCGATATAACGAAGCATGGCAGGTACAAAGAGCTGTCCGATTATGACCAGAAAAACGCCTTTGATATTGAGAAGTATGTGAAGCATTTGCAGGTCATGAAAGTTACCCTCAATACAGAGGTGGACGAAGCCTTTGACTGCGGGGAAGTCAAAGGGCAGGAAGGAAATTCCCCAGACACAACGGAATAGCGACTTTTGGACATCATGTCCAGAAGTGCAAACGACAACTGAATATGGAACTATAAACCAGCCACAGACTTTTGGACACAATGTCCAGAAGTTAAGGAACGGAGTTTTGAATGTATTTGGAAAGGACAAAAAACAAGACACCCGGCACAGCCAATCGCCAAACTGAATGTACCGGATGCCCGCAGGGTTCTTCCCAAAGGATTGCCCTGCCTTTATTGTACCACAAGGCAGGGCATTTTACACGAAAAACTCTTTTAAAACCTATCAAAAAAATATTTTATGGAAAGAAAGAGGTAAAAAGTATGAGTTTCTTCACAACAGCAGTTACAGGATTAAAAACAGTCGTTACAGCAATCGGCGCAGGCGTGGCAGTATGGGGCGTTATCAATCTTTTAGAAGGATACGGAAATGATAATCCGGGCGCAAATGCTCATGTACGGTAAAGAAGCAAGTAACCGAAAACAAGAAATAGACTGCCAGTACCACACTATTCCGAACCAAAGACCAAAAGACAAGCATTATGGAAATGTGCATAACAGGCTATTCCGTCATGGATAACTCTATTCACAGCACATGGAAAAGCTAAAATGCAGCTTTCCCACGTCCTGCAAACAGAGTTACCCACAACTTCATAAGGCAGCCAGTTATACACATTCCCACAAATCCAAACTTATATAAAATCCAAACTTTTCTGAAAACAGCTTGATAATTGGGGATTCTTGCCGGAAAAAGTTTGGATTTCGTTTCACAAAGTACAATACTCCAATTATGACAAAATGCGTAAAACATTGCTATTTAGCTCTGTTTCAATCAATTTATTCTCATTTCTGACAAGAGAAGTACAAAACAAAATCCAAACTTTTTTATCAGAAAATGCCTTGAATAAAGGATTTACAGAGAAAAGTTTGGATTTCTTCTAAGTTTGGATTTGTGGAAAAATCCAAAAGTTTAGATTTTTCCACAATGTCGATGACTACGAAACCTCTCACTCATTACATCTTTCTTATGGTGTACAAAGTATTTTTCCTTTTTCTACTTTCTTTTCTAAAATTGATGTGCTATAATAGCTTCATTCCAAAAAAGGAGTAAAAAATATGCGGCAAGGTATTCTTAAATAAAACTTCAATCAAATAGTGGGTTCAAAGAATTTTGAATGTCCCTAAATAAGGGGGCTTGGTTTTTTGTACCCAATTTAAGAATACTTTTGCCTTATCAATTTTGACATATCTGAAAAAGAACAGCAATCACCAGCAGGTGTATGCTGTATATGTGTATGTCCGCAAACTGTAATCCCCAGTGGTAAAAGTATTTTACTGCTGGGGATTTTTATGCCCTTTTGGGCTTGTAAAGGGAGGACAATCACATGAAAATAATCAATATTGGCATTCTTGCCCATGTAGACGCGGGAAAAACAACTTTAACAGAAAGCCTGTTGTACACCAGTGGAGCGATTGCAGAACAAGGAAGTGTAGATAAAGGAACCACAAGAACAGACACTATGGTTTTAGAGCAGCGGCGGGGAATTACCATTCAGACGGCAGTTACTTCTTTTTGCTGGAATGGTTATAAAATCAATATCGTGGACACTCCCGGTCATATGGATTTTTTAGCCGAAGTATATCGTTCTTTATCTGTCCTTGACGGAGCTGTTTTAGTTGTTTCGGCAAAAGACGGTGTACAGGCACAGACCCGAATATTATTCCATGCACTTCAGAAAATGAACATTCCGACAATTATCTATGTAAATAAGATAGACCAAAACGGAATTGATTTACGGCGTGTTTACCAAAACATCAGGGAAAAACTTACCAGTGATATAATCGTCATGCAAGAGGTTATCTTATCGCCCAAAATAGATATTACTGATATTGCTGATTTGGATAAATGGGATTCCGTTATTTCCGGGAATGATGAACTATTAGAAAAATATATTTCAGAGGATTCATTGGACATACAGGAATTACAACTTGAAAAGTGCCAGAGAACCAGATGTTGTTCTTTGTTTCCTGTATATCATGGAAGCGCAAAAGACAATTTAGGAACAGAAAAATTGATTGAGGTAATTACTGAAACTTTTGTTACAGAAACAAAAAATAATCAGTCTGAATTATGTGGGTATGTTTTTAAGGTTGAGTATACAGAAGGGAAAAAACGTCTTTCCTACTTACGCCTATATCATGGAACGCTCCATTTACGAGATACACTTCTGCTGTCAAAAAAGAAAAAGGTAAAGATTACAGAAATGTACATTCCGGCAAATGGCGAAATTGTTTCGGCAGACCATGCCTGTCAGGGAGAAATTGTTGTCTTATCCGATGATACTTTAAAATTATATGACATTTTGGGAAATGAAGAACTTTTACCTCGCAAAGCATGGATTGACAATCCTATGCCTTTACTTCGGACAACCGTTGAGCCACAAGAGCCAGAACAAAGAGAAGCCTTGCTGAATGCTCTCATAGAAATTGCCGATACAGACCCACTTTTGCACTTTGAAATTGATACTGCCACCCGTGAGATTATTCTGTCTTTTTTAGGAAAGGTGCAATTAGAGGTTATTTGTTCATTGCTGGAAGAAAAGTATCATGTAAAAGTGGCTATGAAAGAGCCTACGGTTATTTATCTGGAAAGACCGTTAAAAAAGGCAGCCTACACGATTCATATTGAAGTACCACCAAATCCATTTTGGGCGTCTATTGGTTTAACTGTAACACCACTCCCTATCGGAAGCGGAACCCAGTATAAAAGCAAGGTATCTCTTGGCTATTTGAACCAAAGTTTTCAAAATGCCGTCATGGAGGGTGTGCATTATGGAATGGAGCAAGGCTTATATGGCTGGGAAGTGACAGATTGCAGCATTTGTTTTGACTATGGAGTTTATTACAGCCCGGTTAGTACCCCCGCAGATTTTCGCTTCCTTGCTCCTGTCGTATTGGAACAGGCATTGAAAAAAGCAGGAACACAGGTTTTGGAGCCATACCTTTCCTTTACCCTTTTTGCTCCACAGGAATATCTTTCACGGGCTTACAATGATGTGCCAAAATATTGTGCAGTGATTGAATCGGTTGTACTTGAAAATGATGAGGTTATTTTTAAAGGAGAAATCCCCGCCCGCTGTATCAATGAATATAAAAATGATTTAAATTTTTATACAAACGGGAGAAGTGTTTGTCTTACAGAATTAAAAGGGTATAAAGAAACTTCTGGGGAGTTTGTATCGCAGCCACGCCGCCCTAACAGTCGGTTAGATAAGATTCGGTATATGTTTCAAAAGACAATGTAAGTTTTTGTGAATTATATGGAGAAAAAATCTGATAAAAAAGGAGAACCTATTTTGAATAAAGAGCGGACAAATACAGCAAATAAAAAACAAAGGCTTTCAGCTTGCACCGAAGCATACAAAGAACACATTATGTATACTTTTAACGCTTTTTGTAGAGTGGTGATACGCTATGCAACTCTCAACTCATGGCGTGACAGAAGCAGGAAACGGCAAAGAGAAATATCTTTTGAATATCTTACAGAAGAAAAATTTTACCCGTTCAGTACGTCTAATAAATATTTCATAGACCCCTATGAGCAGTACCCCATCACCATATGTGGTCAGACGGTTATCCTCACCAATGGAGAGCTTGCCGCTGCGCTGTTATCCTTGCCAGAGAAAAAAAGAGAAATCATTTATCTCTACTTTTTCGGTCATTACACGCAACAGGAAATTGGTGAAATGTATGGACGTTGCCGGAGTACGGCATGGCATCACATACACAGTGCTTTACAAATGTTACAAGAAAAAATGGAGGTGTTTTCGCATGAAGAATCCTAATCTTATTCCTTATGAAATTATTGTCAGAGCGACCAATGGAGAACCGGAAGCCGTAGACGAGGTTTTACGGCATTACAGCAAGCGAATCCGAATT
>Ga0137308_100989_pt1 | contig 34091 bp, 26 predicted proteins | sample Inofrocosms_June_FD_97181 | JGI IMG/M metagenome (GOLD analysis project Ga0137308, IMG submission 97181) | Mouse cecal microbial communities from Vienna, Austria - N-Acetylneuraminic and N-Acetylglucosamine D2O microcosms_June | ecosystem: Host-associated > Mammals > Digestive system > Large...
ATGCACTTTACCAAGGGATTCCTGTGGGAGGGTACACTTCCATGGTGGAAAAAATGCTGGAAGGAACGGAAGTGCGGTTGGAAACGGATTATCTGGAGCAGAAGGCAGAGCTGGATGCGCTGGCGGACAAAGTAATCTATACGGGTTCTATTGACGCATATTTTAATTATGTACTGGGAGCTTTGGAATACCGCTCGGTACGGTTTGAGACGGAAATCTTAGATCTGCCGAATTTTCAGGGGAATGCGGCGGTAAACTACACCGATGCGGATACGCCGTGGACGCGGATCATTGAGCATAAATGGTTTGAATTCGGTAAAGATTCGGACGGGAAGGAGATTTCCAAAACGGTAATCAGCCGTGAATACAGTTCCGAGTGGAAGCCGGGAGCCGACCCCTATTATCCCGTCAATGATATCAAAAACAGCAAACTCTATCAAGATTACAAGATTTTGGCAGAAAAGGAAGAAAACGTCATTTTCGGCGGCCGTTTGGGAGAGTATAAGTACTACGATATGGATGCCGTAGTGGAAAGCGCTTTGGAGACGGCGGGAAAGGAATTCCGGGTTTAAGCAAAAAACCACCGCGCTGATTTCTCAGCGCGGCAGCCTTTTTTATGAGCAGGTCTTTTCCCTGCTCGATTCAGCTCTTTCGGGGAGCCTTATTTCATCTGCTCTTCCTGCTTCTTGATCATACGACGAACCATCTCGCCGCCGATAGATCCTGCTTCACGGGAAGTCAGATCACCGTTGTAACCTTCCTTCAGGTTTACACCAAGCTCGGAAGCTACCTCAGTCTTAAAACGATCCATAGCTGCCTTTGCTTCAGGTACTTCTACTCTATTACTTCTGTTACCGGACATTTCATTCACCTCCATACGTTTTTATTACCTTCTCTATTTTCAAGATAAGTGCTGCTATCACTTATCCTGAAAATTTTTCAGTCAAGTAATTGCTGCGACTTATCTTGGTCTTATTATCTGCCCTTCTCGGAAAAATATTATGGAAGTTTTTGGATTATTTATGGGTGTACACGCTGTTTTTCAATTTCTGTGCATTTAATGCATGGAGCAGACAACCAACGTTTTATATCCGAAAACGGCGGTAACGGTTCAATGTCTTGCCTCAACTGATATCTATCAAGTTACTGTTCTTTTTTCCGCCACGGGTTGCAATGGGAAGAAAATTACATTCTTGACAAAGGGTAATAAGCAGAGCTAAAGTATATAATGAAAAAGCAACAAAACGCATCATGATAATGTAGGAGACCGGGAAGCATGGACTGCGGCTGACCGGAATCAAACAGAGTATTCTGGCTTACAAAGATTCGTTCTGAGTGGTAAGGGCTTATTTTTTATACCCTGAAATTCTAAAAGGCTAAGATTTTCTCACATCAGGAATGCGGGATAAAAGTGCGCGCAGAGCCGCGCGGAAATGAGGGAAGGTTGAAAAAATTGCCTGATAGCAATTTTTTCAACCAAGAATTTGTGCCGAAGCGTCACAAATTCCATGATGGCAGAGCGAAATCGGATATTTCGCTCGCCTCCTCAGCGTAAAACGCTTCGGAATGGAGGGAAATATGAAAAAAGCAAAACATTTCTATCTGAAAAAAATGGCTGCCGTAAGCTTGGGGCTGTTACTGTGTGCGGCTGTATTGGGTGGCTGCGGAGACAGCGGACAGACAGCGGGTAATCCGGAGCAGACAGAAAGCGCCGCTGTTTCATCGGAATTGTCGCCTGCGGAAAGCACTGCCGGGCCAGCATCGACGGAAGCGGAGAGGGAACCGTTGTCTGCGGAAAATCCTGCCGGGCCAGCATCGGTGGAAGCGGAGAGGGAACCGTCGCCTGCGGAAAATCCTGCAGGGTCAGCGTTGTCGGAAGCGGATAGGGATCCGGCGGTCATCCGTGTGGGTTCTTTAAAGGGGCCTACTTCTCTGGGGCTTTTGCATCTGATGGATAAGGTTTCCAAGGGGGAAACGACAGACAGCTACGAATTCCGGATGACCACCGGGGCGGATGAATTATTACCTCTGATGGTTAAGGGAGAGCTGGATATTATACTGGTGCCTGCCAATGTGGCGGCCGTGCTCTACCAGAAGACAAACGGCGGTGTGGAGGTCATTGATATTAACACTCTCGGCGTACTCTATATGGTGACGGGGACGGCGGAACTGAACAGCATTGCGGATTTGAAAGGAAAAACGGTTTACCTCACGGGCAAGGGCACTACGCCGGAAGCTTCGCTCAGATATCTTCTGGATACGTGCGGTCTGGAAGAAAAGGATGTGTCCTTGGAGTTCAAATCGGAAGCCGCGGAGGTGGCCGCGGTACTGGCGGAAAATCCCGATGCCATCGGCCTTCTTCCCCAGCCTTTTGTCACGGCGGCATGTATGCAGAATGAGAATCTAAAGGTGGCGCTGGACATGAATGAGGAATGGCTGCGTGTACAGGGGGAAGCCGGAAACGGAATGGTAACAGGTGTTACGGTAGCCCGAAAAGATTTTATAGCGGAAAATCCGGAAGCCGTGGCGGCTTTTCTGGAAGAGCATGAGGCAAGCGCGGCGGCGGTCAACGAAGATCCGGCGGCCGGGGCTGTGCTGGCAGTGGAGGCAGGCATTGTGGCAAAAGAACCCATCGCCCAAAAAGCGATTCCTCAATGCAATATTGTCTGCATCACCGGCGAGGAGATGAAGAAGGCGCTCTCCGGTTATTTGCAGGTGCTGCATGATTTTAACGCGGAACTGGTGGGCGGCAAGGCGCCGGAAGAGGATTTCTATTATCTTCCCTGAGCGGGCTTATTGTAAAAGCGATAGACGGGCGGTTTCTTAGACTTTCATAGGGACAAGATTTTATGAAAAAAAAGAATTTGCGGAAAAGATGTATTATACTGGCGTGGATTGCCGTCTGGTCAATCGGCGCAAAAGCGCTGGATAACAATATTTTACTGGCAGGCCCCGGAGAAGTGGCAGGCGAGCTTTTCACCATGCTGGGAGAGGCCGGTTTTTATAAGACATTGGTGTGGTCCCTGCTGAGAATCGGCGGCGGATTTTTCACGGGATTTGCGGCGGCGGTGCTGCTGGCATTTTTGAGCAGCCGGTTTGAGCTTTTGGAGGAGGCGCTTTCCCCGGTGATGACGTTGCTGAAAACCGTTCCGGTGGCCTCCTTTGTGGTGCTGCTTTTGATTTGGTGGGGTTCTTCCTTTCTGGCCGTGGCAGTCTGTTTCGTGGTGGTGCTGCCCAATATTTACATCAATACCTTGGAAGGCCTGAAAAATGCCGACAAGCAGCTTCTTCAGATGGCCCAAGTGTTCCGCATTTCTAAAAAGAATAAATTCTTCTATATATATAGAAGCGCCCTTGCTCCTTTTTTATATGGCAGTATGAAAGTTTCTTTGGGAATGTGTTGGAAATCGGGAGTGGCGGCAGAGCTGATAGGAACTCCCGATTATTCTATAGGGGAAAGGCTGTATCTTTCCAAGGTATGTCTCGATACGGCGGGAGTGTTTGCTTGGACGGCAGTTATTATTCTTCTGAGCATTTTTTTCGAAAAATGTATCTTGTATCTGGTTCATTGCTTTTTCCGGTGGCAGCCCCCTTGCAGCAGACAGGGAACCTATGGGCGCCGCAGACCGATGACTCATAAGCGGGGGAAAGCAGAGATACTTAATGACGGCGGATGTGTGACAGAAGTGAGCGGCAAATCAACGGTTTATGGGATGAGATCGGAGGAAGAACCGTCCCCGGCAGTTTTGGTTGTCAGCCATGTGTATAAAGCTTTTGGCGGACAGCAGGTTTTGAGCGATTTTCATGAAATATATGAGGCGGGAAAAACGTATATCCTGAACAGTCCCTCCGGCAGCGGCAAGACTACCTTGCTCCATATCATGGCAGGCCTGCTGAAACCCGACAGCGGACAAATAGTGAGCACCGGACGGTACAGCATGGTTTTTCAGGAAGACAGACTATGTATGGATTACAGCGCCGTTAAAAATGTGGAAATGGTGATAGGAGACCCGAAACGGGCACAAAGGGCATTGGAGAATCTTTTGGAAGCCGAAGCGCTGCATAAGCCTTGCAGAGAACTCAGCGGGGGTATGAAGCGCAGAGTTGCGTTGGTTCGTGCCATGGAGGCGGAATCCGATTATGTGCTCTTGGATGAACCTTTTACGGGGCTGGATGCGGATACCAAAGCATCGGTTGAAGAATACATCCGTAAGAAACAAAACGGGCGGACAATCATTATCGTAACCCATATCTAAACGGTTTCGAAACGAAACCGGAATGAAGAATCGGAAGTGGAAGTGGAATAGGAGAAAAGAAATGCCGGATTTGGAAAATCGTGTTGCTTTAATCGGAATTATTGTGGAGGATCGGGAGGCTGCATCCCGCATTAACGGTCTGCTTCATGAATACGGTGAATATATTATCGGCAGAATGGGTATTCCTTACCGGGAAAAGCAGATGAATATTATAAGCGTGGTGCTGGATGCGCCTCAGAGCAAGGTCAGCGCACTGTCCGGCAAGCTGGGTATGATTCCCGGGGTAAGCAGTAAGTGCACATACAGCAAGAGGTAAAGCTGTTGATGAAATACCGTCTGACTTCGCGGGAGGGGCTGTCTGAACTGTTACGAACAGTAACCCAATATGGGATAAAACCGTTGAAAAAACAATTGTGTTTTTGATTTTTTCATGTTATAATTTCAAAATGACTGTGACTGTGTCCTGTATTTTATGAGGAACAGATGATGATAGATGAGACACAGTAATTTGAGTGACAGTATCGTAAGAAGGCACGGCCGGACTGTCACAACTATGAAGGAGGAAACGTAACAATGAGTTTACAGGTAGAAAAGTTGGAAAAGAATATGGCGAAGCTGACCATAGAAGTTCCTGCGGAAGAGCTGGAGAAAGCGATAGAGAGCGCTTACCGGAAGAATAAGAACAAGATCAGCATCCCCGGTTTCCGCAAGGGCAAGGTGCCCCGAAAGATGATTGAGCAGATGTACGGCAAAGAAGTATTCTACGAGGATGCGGCAAACGAACTGATTCCCGATGCGTATGATAAAGCGGTGGAGGAGTGCGAAGAGGAAATCGTATCCAATCCCAAGATCGCCGTTACCCAGATAGAAGCAGGCAAGCCTTTTGTATTTACCGCTGAGGTTGCCTTGAAGCCTGAGGTGACACTCGGCAAATACAAGGGCGTCAAGGTGGACAAGTTTGACGTGGAAGTGACCGACCAAGAGATTGATGCGGAAATCAACAGAGAGAGAGAAAAGAACGCAAGAACCGTGGATGTCACCGACAGGGCAGTACAGAATGGTGATGTGACCGTCATCGACTTCGAAGGATTTGTGGACGGAGAAGCTTTTGAAGGCGGCAAGGGAGAGGACTATCCTCTGACCATCGGCTCCGGCGCATTTATCCCCGGTTTCGAGGAGGCTCTGGTAGGCGCCGAGATCGGCAAAGAGACGGATGTAAACGTTACTTTCCCCGAGGATTATCAGGCAGCGGAGCTGGCAGGCAAGGCAGCGGTCTTCAAATGTACCGTGAAGAAGATTCAGGAGAAACAGCTTCCCGAACTTGATGATGAGTTTGTGGAAGAAGTATCTGAAGAGAGCGATACCGTAGACCAGTATAAGGAAGAAATCCGGAAAAAGCTGGCTAAGAAGGCGGAAGAAACCGCAAAAGCAGAAAAGGAAGATGCTGTTATCGATGCAATCATTGCGGAAGCACAGATGGAGATTCCCGATGCAATGGTAGAGACACAGCAGAGACAGATGGTACAGGAATTTGCACAGAGAATGCAGGCTCATGGTATTTCCATGGATCAGTATATGCAGTTTACCGGAGCAACCCCGGATATACTTTTAGAGCAGGCTAAGCCTCAGGCGTTGAAGAGAATTCAGTCACGTCTGGTTTTGGAAGCTGTAGTAGCGGCTGAGAAGATGGAAGCTTCCGAGGAGGAGTTTGAAGAGGAAGTAAAATCCATGGGCGAGGTTTACCAGATGGAAGCCGATAAAGTGAAAGAGCTTCTCGGCGAAAACGGCAAGAAGCAGGTTATGGAAGATCTTTGTATCAAGAAAGCAGTGGAATTCGTTGTGGAAAATGCAAAGGAGACAAAATCTGCTGCAAAGAAAACCGGCAAGAAAGCAGCGGAAGAGGCAGAAAATGCAGAGGATACCGCCACTGAGTAGGCAGGCTTCCGGCTTTATACAAAGGAGGTTGTACCTGTTTGGCGGGTACAACCTTTAAAATTTTATTAAATAACGTTTTTTTCGTTGAAAAAATGCGTTGAGTGGGATATGATGTAATGAAATAAATATAATTTTTTATTCTCGTGACGCAAAATATTGAAAACCGAATGGAGGATTTACAATGAGTTTAGTGCCTTATGTCATTGAGCAGACCAGTAAAGGTGAGAGATCATATGATATTTATTCCAGACTTTTAAAGGATAGAATAATATTTCTGGGGGAAGAAGTAAATGATACTTCTGCAAGCATTGTCGTAGCACAGCTGTTATTCTTGGAGGCTGAGGATCCCGAAAAGGATATCCATCTCTATATTAACAGTCCGGGAGGATCCGTTACCGCAGGTATGGCTATTTATGATACCATGCATTATATTAAGTGCAACGTTTCCACCGTATGTATCGGCATGGCCGCTAGCATGGGAGCTTTTCTGCTGGCAGGCGGGGCGAAGGGCAAGAGATACGCGCTTCCCAACGCGGAGATTATGATCCATCAGCCTCTCGGCGGCACAAAGGGTCAGGCTACGGAAATCGAAATCGCCGCAAAGCATATCTTGAGAACAAAGGAAAAACTGAATCGTATGCTTTCCGAGAACACCGGAAAGGATTATGAGACGATTTGCGCGGACACGGAGCGGGATAATTGGAAGAGCGCTGAGGAAGCGCTGGAATACGGCTTGATCGACATGGTGATCACTTCCCATGATACCCAGAGTGACAAATAAGTAAAACTATTAGGAGTAAAATAATGGCAACTAGAATGACCACTGGTAATGATATTAGATGTTCTTTTTGCAATAAGGTTCAGAGTCAGGTCCGCAAGCTGATTGCCGGTCCTGCAGGAGTATATATCTGCGATGAGTGTATAGATATCTGCGCCGATATTTTGGAGGAAGAGCTGGAGGATGACGAGGCGGAAGAGGCTGTTCATCCCGAGATTAATTTGTTAAAACCCATTCAGATTAAGACGTTTCTCGACGAGTATGTGGTAGGACAGGAAGAGGCGAAGAAGGTTCTGGCCGTTTCCGTCTATAATCATTATAAGCGTGTGACGGCGCCTAAGGATCTGGATGATGTTGAGTTGCAGAAAAGCAATATTATAATGGTAGGGCCTACCGGATCCGGTAAGACCTATCTGGCGCAGACTTTGGCGAAGATCATCAATGTTCCCTTTGCCATTGCGGACGCTACTACATTGACGGAAGCCGGTTATGTGGGTGAGGATGTGGAGAATATCCTGCTTAAGCTGATTCAGGCGGCGGATTATGATGTGGAGCGCGCTCAGTACGGGATTATTTATATTGATGAGATCGATAAGATCACGAAAAAGGGCGAGAACGTGTCCATCACAAGGGATGTTTCCGGTGAGGGCGTACAGCAGGCTCTTCTCAAAATCGTGGAGGGCACCGTGGCAAGCGTTCCCCCTCAGGGAGGAAGAAAGCATCCTCATCAGGAACTGATCACCATTGATACTTCCAACATTCTGTTTATCTGCGGCGGTGCATTTGACGGGCTGGAGAAGATTGTGGAGTCCAGACTTGACCGGAAAGCAATCGGATTTAATACGGAAGTAACTCATAAAACAAACAAGGAGTTAAGCGATCTGCTTCAGGAGGTAACTCCTCAGGATCTGGTAAAGTTCGGTTTGATTCCTGAGTTTGTGGGACGTGTGCCCATCTGTGTATCCTTGCGCGGACTGGATAAAGAGGCGTTGGTCAGAATCTTAAAGGAGCCTAAAAATGCCTTGATTAAGCAGTACCAGAAGCTGTTTGACATGGATGACGTGCAGCTTACTTTCGAGGAGGAAGCCATCGGAGCCATTGCGGATAAGGCGTTTGAGCGTAAGACGGGAGCCAGAGGACTCCGCTCCATTATGGAGAGCGTGATGATGGATACCATGTACAAGATTCCTTCCGACAATACCATAGAAGAGTGTATTATCACCAAAGAGGCGGTTGACGGCAACGACGAACCCCTGACATTGCGCAAGGGAGAACACAGAACCCGGGGGCTGGGAACGGCCATATAGGAAAAAGCTTATGATAATTAAAGACGCCAGTTTAGAAACGGTTTGCGGAATTACCAGTAAACTTCCCGACAATATACTGCCGGAGGTAGCCTTTGCCGGAAAGAGCAATGTGGGAAAGTCATCGCTGATAAACGCGTTGATGAACCGGAAATCTCTGGCCCGCACCAGTTCGCAGCCGGGGAAGACACAGACAATTAACTTTTATAATATTAACAATGCCATCTACTTTGTGGATCTGCCGGGATATGGATATGCCAAAGCCAACGAAGCGGTAAAAGCAAAGTGGGGCAAAATGGTAGAGAATTATCTTCATCGTTCCAAACAGCTTAAATTGGTATTTCTCTTGATTGATATCCGGCACGAGCCTTCCGGAAACGATAAGATTATGTATGATTGGATCTGCAGCAACGGATACCAGCCGGTGATTATTGCAACGAAATTGGATAAAATTAAGAGAAGCCAGCTGCAGAAGCAGTTAAAGCTGATTCGCACGGCATTGGGGACGGATGCCGAAAGCATTGTGATTCCTTTTTCCGCGGAGACGAAACAAGGGCGGGAAGAAATTTACGAGCTGCTGGATCGATTTACGGAGGCATAAAGGGCAGAACGGAATTCATGCTTCCCAAGTATTGTGCGGCGGGTGCTAAAGAGGGTAAGGGGTATATCCATGAGAAAGTACAGTAAGGCACTGGCGAATCTGGCCATTGCAATGGTGGTTCTTTTGGCGGCGGTTTTTCTGCTGCCAAGGATAATAATCTTTTTTATGCCGTTTGTGGTGGGATGGCTGATTGCGCTGATAGCGGCGCCGCTGGTGCGTTTTTTTGAAGACAAGATAAAATTAAAACGAAAAATCGGAAGTGCATTTGTCATTGTCACGGTCATAGCGCTGGTGGTACTGTTCCTGTATCTCGTGCTGTCATGGCTGGTGGATCAAGTGGCGGGGCTGGCAGGCGCGCTTCCCGAGATGTGGTCCGGCATGGAATCGGATTTAAATAATATCGGACAAAATTTCAGTGTGCTGTTTGATAAGCTTCCGCTGAATGTTAAGTTCGGATTTACGGATATCACGGATCGAATCGGCGAATATATGGGGAATTTCGTCGGGGAGATCAGTATGCCTACCATTGCGGCGGCGGGAAGCTTTGCGAGACAGCTTCCTTCCATTTTTATCGGAATGATTATGTCGCTTTTATCCGCTTACTTTTTTGTGGCGGAGCGGAACGGTGTCCATGCGTGGTTCCGCAGCCATATGCCCGTCTCCATCCAGTTACGTTTTCAGACAGTGCGCCGGAGCCTTAGAAAGTCTGTGGGCGGCTATTTGAAAGCGCAGCTAAAGATTGAAGTGTGGATGTATCTGCTGCTGTTAATCGGCATGGGACTGCTCCGGGTCAATTATTTTGCATTGATTGCTCTGGTGATTGCTTTTCTGGATTTTCTGCCTTTTCTCGGAACGGGTACGGTTTTGGTTCCGTGGGCAGTGATCAAGGTGCTCACGGGAGATTACAAAATGGCTCTTTGGCTGTTGATCATATGGGGTGTGGGGCAGCTGGCAAGACAGTTGATTCAGCCCAAGATTGTGGGGGACTCCATTGGCGTTCCGCCCCTTCCCACCTTGTTTCTGCTTTACATAGGATATAAGTTCGGGGGAATCGTGGGAATGATTATGGCGGTTCCGCTGGGACTTCTGCTCTACAGCATGTATGAGGAGGGAGCCTTTGACACTACGAAAAACAGTATTCTGATTCTTGTGTCCGGCATCAACCGTTTCAGAAGGCTGAAAAAGGAAGACTTAACCGAAGTGGAGGAAATGGCGGCAAGGAACGAAGAATTATCAAAAAAAATAGAGGAAGTATGAAACTTTTCAATAGTTAAATCAGTCTAATAAAGTAGAGGGTGTGATCACTCTCTACTTTTTTATATTTAAAAAGTTTTTAAAATTTTTATGCAACTTTGATACAAATGTGTATTACAATGCCTTTAATGAAGGAAAGAACAGTAGCTTTGCATTTTCCTATACTATTTGTGCGGCTGTAAGGCGAAAGCGTAAAGGGGGACGCTTTAAATAGGGAATGGGATGTCTGTGAAGCAGATAAGGAGGAGTAAATATGAAAAAAAGAATCCTAATTTACAATAATCGAACGAAAATTGCAGAGGAAATGGAGCCGTTGTTGATAGGGGAAGGCTTTGAGTATATTGTGGCGGCAGATGTTCAGGAACTGCATGAAAAATTGTCCCAGGAAATCCATCTGATGCTGGTGGATGTGGAGTTAAACGATAAGGGCTGGGATAAAGGAATCGAGATGATCGCGTCTCTCCGGAAGAAGAGCAGCGTTCCCGTAATCGTGGTTTCGGCACAGTCTGCGGAGACGGCCAAGATTATGGCGCTGGAAGCGGGAGCGGACGATTATGTTACAACGGACTGTAATCCTCTGGAGCTGCTGGCAAGAATTAAGTCCCAGCTGCGGAGGTATGTCCAGCTGGTAAATATGTGTTCGGAAGTAGACAGGGTATATAGAGTGGACGGACTGGAGATTAACGACATCCAGAGAACCGTCACGGTGGAGGGCCGTAATGTAAGGCTTACACCCATTGAATATAAGATTTTGCGCTTTTTGGTACAGCAGCACGGAAGAGTGTTCTCAAACAGCCAGATTTATGAAAACATTTGGAATATGCAGGCTATCGGCGCAGATAACACCATTGCCGTACATATCCGCCATATAAGAGAGAAGATTGAAAGGAATCCTAAGGAGCCCAGATACTTGAAGGTAGTATGGGGCAACGGATATAAGGTAGGCTGAGACAGGGCGAAAGAGCATGGCTTTTAAGACCGGTAATCCGCTAAGGGCAGACGTGAAGTCTGCCCTTATTAACTTGCACTAATATAAACCCGAGACAGACATGCGCGAAATCGCTGTTTTGCGATTTCTGTGCATAGGTTGCTGTGAACGAAGTGAACGGTAACTTTATGGGTTATAGGAATAAAAGATTGACAAATGAGATAATTTACATTATTGTATTAATATAATAGTATGGCGCCGGAAGGAATGAAGTAAATCTTTGGAGACATACAGGATATGGCGCCTTGGAATGGAGGAAAAAATGGACGATATACAGGTAAAGGAACAGACGGATTTGGCGGAAGAGCCGAAAAAGAAGGGGATCAGCGGCAGCACCATTAAGATAATTGCCATCCTTTCAATGCTCATCGATCATATCGGGGCGGGATATTTAGGAAGGCTGATTATGAAAGCCGGTTTTATGGAGGTGATGAACTCCAATAATCTGAATGTCATGATGGAGTGGATTTCCGAGTACGGAACCCTCTACTATACGTATACTGCCATGCGAATGATCGGCAGATTAGGATTTCCTATTTTCTGCTTTCTCTTAGTGGAAGGCTTTCAGAGAACTCACAATGTGAAAAAGTACGCACTTAGATTAGGGGCTTTCGCATTGGTTTCGGAGATTCCCTTTGATCTGTGTTTTAATGGAAAATTTCTGGAGTTTACGTATCAGAATGTGTTCTTTACACTGTTTTTAGGACTGCTAACCATGATTGCGTTTGACTGGATTGCGAAGAAAGAGTGGGCTGTAAACGGAACCTTGAACCGGGTGGTCAAAGTGATTTTCTCTGCCGCGGCGCTGGCTGTCGGCGCGGGAGTGGCACATTTCTTAAAGACGGATTATGCCGCAACAGGGGTGATTTGTATTATGGCGCTATATGTTTTCCGGAAAAAGAAACCCTTGCAGATTACGGCGGGCTGTATTGCGTTCCTCTGGGAGGTCACGGCGCCCCTTGCGTTTATCCCCATCGGCTTCTACAACGGGCAGAGAGGGCTGAAAATGAAGTATTTCTTTTATGCCTTTTATCCCGTACATTTGCTGTTGATATGGCTTGTGTGCCTGTTGATGGGAGATGGCTGGATGTCGGTTATCTAAATGTTTTTTCCACACATAGTACCGCCGGAAGACGTTTTCATGCTGTTTTTGCGGCAAACCCGAGACAGACCTGCGAGTGAACAGTAACCGTGAAAACGTTACTGTTCACTCCGTGACCAGTAACCCATGCACAGAAACCGCAAAACAGCGGTTTCGCGCAGGTTGCCCAAGCGATTATTCTAATCGCTTGGGTTTGATCACGCAAAAAACGCGTGAAAACGCCTCGCGGTGGCGTGGGTGTGAAAAGTAACGCGAAACCACCTTGAGGTGGTAACAAGGTGAACTATACATTGACTAAATCTCGAAAAGCATGTAAAATCAACTTACAGATATTTACGTTTCGGGGAGGTAGAAGGATATGCAGATGCCGGTTTTTGAGAGATACATAGACGGTTTGATTCAAAAGAGCACGGTTGAAGTTCCGGTGTGGAACATTGAGAAAGCGAAAGCAGGCGGAAAGGGAGCCGGCTGGAATTATATTGACGGCTGTATGATTCTTGCCATGCTGGAAATTTATCAGACTACCGGCGAGAAGAAGTACTACGAGTTTGCGGATGCATTTATTGATTACAGAGTGAACGAGGACGGAACTATCAAGGGCTACAAGCCTGAGGAATATAATATTGATAATGTAAATGCGGGAAAGACGCTTTTCGCATTATATGAAATGAACGGGAAAGAGAAGTACCGCAAAGCCATCGAATTGATTTACGGTCAGGTTCGGAACCAGCCCAGAACTCCGGAAGGCAATTTCTGGCATAAAAAGATTTATCCCAATCAGGTATGGCTGGACGGCTTGTATATGGGGCAGCCCTTTTACATGGAGTATGAGACTAAGTTTAACAATAAAAAGAATTACAGCGACATTTTCTCCCAGTTTTCCAACGTGGTAAAATACATGAGGGACGAGGAAACGGGTCTTTATTATCATGGTTATGACGCCTCTAAGGAGATATTCTGGTGCGACAAGGAGACAGGACTTTCCGAAAACTTTTGGCTGAGAGCCATCGGCTGGTATTCTATGGCGCTTCTGGACACTTTGGCAAAGTGCGAGCCCGGAGAGGAATACAAGACCGAGTATGAAACTCTGAAAACCGTGTTTGTACGATTGGTGGAGGATATGCTGAAGCTGCAGGATGAGAGCGGCATGTGGTATCAGCTTCCCGCTTTGGGCGGCAAAGAACCCAATTATTTAGAGACCAGCGGCAGCGCTATTATGTCTTATTCCTTGTTAAAGGGAGTGAGACTGGGATTTCTGCCGGAGAGCTGCAAAGAACCTGCATTGAAGGCATTCCGCGGAATATGTGATCGTTATTTAAAGGAGACGGAGGGTGAATTGAATCTGGGCGGCATCTGTCTGGTGGCAGGTCTGGGTCCCGCAAACGATACCAGACGTGACGGCACCTTTGAATACTATATGTCGGAGCCCATTGTGGAAAACGACGCAAAGGGTGTTGGACCCTTGCTTCTGGCTTATACGGAGATGAGAAGACTGGCAGATTGATATGGGATTGAGCTGTCAGGATGTTTTTGACAATTAAAATATTGCAGACAAAATGAAACATTGCAGGCAAAATGAAACATTGCAAATAAAATGAAACATTGCAAACAAAAACGCATCGGAATTGCCGATGCGCTTTTTGTCTGTATTCAGAGCGGTTAAGCTACTACAGAAACGTTGGTAGCACGGATTTTGCTGCTGTTCTGGGGATCACACTCGGTATCGAAAGTAACCTTCTGACCCTCTTCAAGAGACTTGAAGCCATCAGCATTGATTGCGGAGAAATGTACGAATACTTCCTCGCCGGTCTCATCATTGGTGATGAAGCCATAACCCTTCTGTGCATTAAACCACTTAACTGTACCGTTATTCATTTTGGTACCTCCTTCATAATAAAGGGCAGTCGCCCATATTTTAATGAGTGATTCTAAAACGTAGGACAAAAAAATCACATATTTTTGTAAACCATCATCAAAGTTGCAATGACTTACAAAAATATGTGAGTTCAATGACTTTCATTTAGAATACGACTGTAGTATAGCACTGAATTCGGCATAGTGTCAACATTTTTTTTCAGGTTCTCAAATAACAGTATGATTTCCCTTATTTTGGGAAATAATCATGCTTATCAGGAGGCGATTCGTTATGATTTCAATACACTTATTGGTTTTGATCTCTTGTTTGGCGGCGGCAGTATGTTTCGGCTTTTTTGCCGGACGGCTGTGGATGCCGGATGAGGACATGGAGCCGGAGGAAGAAGAGACAGTAAAAATCCGTGAAAAGCGGGTAGAAAAGACGGGAAGCGGCTGGTCGGTAGGCAGTCCGGCAGCCGGTCAGGCGACGGTGCGGCAAGACGGCCCGGAGGCAGAGGTGGTGGTTCGGCCCGTGGAAGGGAAGATGTATGCTCCGGCAGGGGGGAAAATAATGAAATTGTATCCTCTGGGCAACGCATTTCGTTTTCAAACGGAATTTGGGGCGGAGCTTTTCATTCAGGTCGGCGACACGGAGGACGAAATGCTGGGAAGGTATTACCGCCCCAGAGTAGTGCAGAATGAAATCGTGAATACGGGAAAGCTGTTGCTGGAATTCGACAGAACGGGATTGGAAGCGGAAGGGGTACTGCCGGAAATCCGGATTCGCGTAGAGCATTTTACCTATGGCAGTGATGTGATTGCCACCGCAGAAGGACCGGTAAAGGCAGGTGAAGAAGTTCTATGGCTTCAGGATGTGACGGAGTATGTTGAAAGCCGCCACGAGAAACGGAATGTATCCGGCAAAGCCTCATACAGTGCTAACAGAACCATCATCCGCAGAAGTGAAGTCCCGGACTGAGAGAGAGGCTGCGAAGCGGATACTTGGCCAACGCGGCGGGGGATATATCCCCCGCTTTCTGCAGTGCTGCAAGATTGACGCCCTGTTGTTCTGCAGCGGGGGTGTTGACCGGACGAATTTCATACATGTAATTTCAGACTTATAATTTCAGACTTGTAATTTCAGACTTGCAGCTAAATATAGCTTGACAAATACCCTGTGGGGGTATATTCTAAATAAAGGATACCCCCATGGGGTATATGAATGTTTCGTACTAAAACTGCTGCGAGTATCTTATAAAACTTTTTTAAACGATATACATGGGGAACATATTTCCGAAAAGGGAAAAGGATTCAGAAAATGGAAAAGAATATAATAGCAGAAAAGGCTGCGGTAAAAGAAGCGGAAGCAGAGAAGACAGCGGCAAAAGAAACGGAAGCGGAGAAGGCTGCGGTAAAAGAAACGGAAGCGGAAAAGGCTGCGGTAAAAGAAACGGAAGCGGAGAAGGCTACGGTAAAAGAAGCGGAAGCAGAGAAGACAGCGGCAAAAGAAGCGGAAGCAAAGAAGACAGCGGCAAAAGGCAAGGAAACCGAAAAAGAAGCAGAAAAGGTAACCGGAATGGGATCAAGGGCGGAAGAAACGTGCTGCTGTCACCAAAAGGCCGTGCCGAGGCAGGAAAAGGAAGTAAAGCAGCTGAAAAACCGTCTCAACCGTATTATGGGGCAATTAAACGGTATCGGCAGGATGCTGGAAGAAAATCGTTATTGCGGGGATATTTTGACACAAGTAGCAGCGGTGGAGAGCGCGTTACAATCTTTTGGATATTTAATTCTTCAGGAACACATGAAAAGCTGTGTGGTGGATGAGATCAGGAACGGCAATACCGCTATTGTGGAAGAAGCAGTAGAGTTGATGAAAAAGCTGAAATAAAAACCGATATGCAAAACCGGAATCTAAGGAACTGATCAGTAGATTCCGGAAACGGAATCAGAAAGGACAAACATATGAGAGAGCGGTATCATATTACAGGCATGACTTGTTCTGCCTGTTCCTCCCATGTGGAGAAGGCAGTAAATAAATTGGCGGGGATAGAGAAGGCTTCTGTAAACCTGCTGACGGAAACCATGGAAGTTGTCTATGACGAAAGCAGACTGACGTGGGAGGACATTACGGCGGCGGTAGACAAGGCGGGATACGGTGCGTCCCTCATCCTTGGCGGCGCCCGCCGGGTGACAACCATTGAATCGGAAAACAGGATGTCATGCGGCGCTTCCTGTAACGACAGAGAAAAGGAAGCGGGCGAAACGGCAGGAAGCGGTTCGGGTGAAAACACCGGAGGCGCCGGGAGCGGAACAATCGGAAACGGCACAGGTGCAAAACCGGGAAACAGCGTGGGTGCAAAACCGGGAAACAGCGTGGGGCGCGGCAGTGTACAGCAAAAGGCGAAGGCGGAAGCCGGAGCCATGAAATGGAGGCTTGGCATTTCCATAGGTTTCCTGATTCCCCTTATGTATGTGGCCATGTATCATATGTACAACGAATGGTTCGGGCTTCCCATTCCGGGATTCGTACACCACTATCTGCATGGCAATGAAAATGCCATGACTTTTGCCATGACACAGCTTTTGCTGCTTCTGCCCATTGTATATATGAACCGGAAATTCTTCTCCGTGGGATTTAAGACAATCGGACATCTGTCTCCCAATATGGACAGCCTGATTGCGCTGGGAGCCTCTGCAGCTATCGGATATGGCATTTTTGCAATGTACCGCATCAGCTACGGGCTGGGGCATGGTGACATGGCGTTGGTGGAACAATATTCCCATGATCTGTATTTCGAATCTGCGGGAATGATTTTGACCCTGATTACCGTGGGAAAATATTTGGAGAGCCGCTCCAAGGGGAAAACCAGCGAGGCCATCACAAAGCTTATGGATCTGTCTCCCAAGACGGCGATTCTGCTGACGGCGGACGGGCAGGAGACGGAGGTGCCCACGGAGCTGCTGAAAGCAGGGGATATTTTCCTGATAAAACCGGGAAGCCTTGTCCCTGCGGACGGGACTGTGCTGGAGGGAAATTCCAGCATTGACGAAGCGGCCATTACCGGAGAGAGTATCCCTGTGGAAAAGCAGGCCGGTGATAAGGTGGTATCGGCTACCGTGAACAAATCAGGCTTTTTGAAATGCCGTGCGGACAGAGTGGGAGAGGATACCACATTGTCCCAGATTATCCGGCTGGTGGAGGAGGCAAGCGCCAGCAAGGCGCCCATTGCCCAGCTGGCGGATCAGGTGGCCGGAGTGTTTGTGCCCGTGGTCATGGGAATAGCCCTTGTCACCCTTGCGGTGTGGCTTTTGGCGGGGGCGGGGGCAGAGTTTGCCATTTCCTCCGCCATAGCGGTATTGGTAATCTCCTGTCCCTGTGCCCTTGGCCTTGCCACCCCTGTGGCGATTATGGTGGGAACGGGTGTGGGAGCAAATCACGGGATTTTAATCAAGTCAGGAGAGGCTTTGCAGCAGGCGAAGGAGATAGACACCGTGGTTATGGATAAGACCGGTACGATCACTTCCGGAAAGTTGCGTTTCAGCGGCTGCGGGTGTTATGTACCGGATCTATCCGTGGAAACCTTGGTACAGATTGCCGCGGCATTGGAAAAAAAGAGCGAGCACCCTCTGGCGGAGGCGATTCTGGAGAGAGCCGGAAGGGACGGCTTATCCGTTCCGGAAATCCGGGATTTTAAGGCGGTGCCGGGAAGAGGGATCGAAGGCGTTCTGGCGGAGGAGATTCCGCCCCGCTCCATGGTGCCTGATGTATCGGATGGCGACGGCCCCACGGCAGTGTTTGTGGCGGGAAAGAAGGAGGACGGCTCCGTTTCGGTAGAGCAAGGCGGGAAGGCCGCCGGAAGGCTGGCGGGAGAAGTGCGGAACCGTACTGACAGCGGTTGGAAGCCGGGGGCACATTTTCTGGTTGGAAACCGCGCTTACATGGAGGAAAACGGAATTATCATTGACCCCGTGACGGCTCAAGGCCTTGACCGGATTGCGGAGGAGGGGCATACTCCTCTTTTGGTGGCGGGAGAGGGAAGGCTTTTGGGAGAGATTGACGTGACGGACGGCGTAAAGGCCGGTTCCCATGATGCCATCCGCAAGTTCAGGGAGATGGGGATCCGTGTGGTTATGCTTACCGGAGACAACCGCCGGACAGCGGAGGCGGTGCGTCGTCAGCTTGATATCGAGGAGGTGGTGGCGGAAGTACTGCCTCAGGATAAAGAGAAGAAAATCCGGGAATTGCAGAAAGCCGGCAGAAGGGTGGCAATGATCGGCGACGGTATTAACGACGCTCCCGCACTTGCGGCGGCGGATGTGGGTATGGCCATCGGTGCGGGGACGGATGTGGCCATGGAAAGCGCGGATATTGTCTTGATGAAGAGTGACCTTAGGGATGCGGTGACGGCGGTTCGGCTCAGCAGAGCGGTTATCCGCAATATCAAGCAAAACCTTTTTTGGGCGTTTTTCTATAACGCCATAGGGATTCCTTTGGCGGCGGGAGTGTGGTATCCTTTATTCGGAATTAAATTAAACCCTATGTTCGGCGCCGCGGCCATGAGCCTGAGCAGTGTCTTCGTAGTGGGGAACGCACTGCGGCTGCGGGGATTTAAAAGCGGCTTTGCAAAAAAGAAACTTGCTGCCAAAGGGAGCGAAGGCATGGCTTCCGGGTCTGCCAAAGGGAGCGAAGGCATGGCCTCCGGGTCTGCCAAAGAGAGTGCGGAATCGGAAATGAGAGTTGCCGCAGAAACGCAAAAGCAAGAAAGTGAGGAAAAGAAGATGACAAAAGTGATTACGATTGAAGGCATGATGTGCGGACATTGCACCGGAAGAGTGCAGAAGGCTTTGGAGGAGGTTGCTGGTGTGAGCGCCGTTACCATGAGTCTGGAGAATAAGACCGCCACGGTGGAGTTGAACGGTGAGGTCGCAGATCAGGCTTTGACGGCTGCGGTTACGGAAGCGGGATATGAGGTAAAAGGCATAGCCTGACGGATTTGCTGCAAGGTTTACGAGTTGTTTGCGCCGCTGAGGCGGTATAGCTTGAGGCACCCCGCTGCGTCTCCTAAATTGAGACCTGCATCCCGCAAAGTGTGAGGCACATCCCGGAGAAAGCATTTTTCATACACGCTGTAGTACTAAGAGGGGCATGTCATATGGCATGTCCCTTTTAAACCGCAAAATATTAGAAAAACTTTATACTTTTCTTCTTGATTTTTGCCGCAATCGTGTTATATTACTTATAGAACAAACAATAGCATGAGGAAAAGAAAAATACTTGAAATGCGCTGTTATACGGCATCTTTATCCGGATTTAAGCCGCAGCGGAGCGGAATCACACACACTCCGGGGAAAGCATTTTTCATCATGCTAAAGGAATCTCGTTTGCATGAGAAAGGAAGTAAAATTTCCAAGAATATATGACAGATATCAGAAGGAGGCCAAGCATTTATGAACATTCAAAAATTTACACAAAAATCCGTGCAGGCAGTGCAGGGCTGTGAGAAGCTTGCCTACGAATACGGGAATCAGGAGATCGAGCAGGAACATCTGTTGTACAGTCTTTTGACCATAGATGACAGCCTGATTCTGAAACTTGTGGAAAAGATGGAGATCCAGAAGGAGCATTTTGTAAACCGCGTCCGTCAGGCTGTGGAAAAGCGGGTGAAGGTTCAGGGCGGTCAGGTGTATATCGGGCAGGACCTGAATAAGGTATTGATCAATGCGGAGGACGAGGCAAAACAGCTGGGGGACGAGTATGTGTCCGTAGAGCATCTTTTTCTTGCCATGCTGAAAAATCCCAATCGGGAGATTAATGCTGTCTGGAAAGAATACGGCATTACCAGAGAGCGTTTCCTTCAGGCGCTGTCCACTGTGAGGGGAAATCAGCGTGTGACCTCGGATAATCCGGAGGCAACCTATGATACTTTGGAAAAGTACGGACAAGATCTGGTGGAGAAGGCCCGGAGCCAGAAGCTTGACCCTGTCATCGGCAGGGACGGTGAGATCCGGAATGTGATTCGGATTCTCTCCCGCAAGACAAAGAATAACCCTGTTCTCATCGGAGAACCCGGCGTGGGCAAGACGGCGGTGGTGGAAGGTCTGGCACAGCGTATTGTCAGAGGGGATGTCCCTCAGGGACTGAAAGATAAGAAAATTTTTGCTTTGGATATGGGCGCATTGGTGGCGGGAGCCAAATACAGGGGCGAATTTGAGGAACGTCTGAAAGCCGTGCTGGAGGATGTGAAAAACAGCGACGGACAGATTATTCTGTTCATTGACGAGCTGCATACCATTGTGGGAGCGGGCAAGTCCGACGGCGCTCTGGACGCGGGAAACATGTTAAAGCCTATGCTGGCAAGGGGGGAGCTGCATTGCATCGGCGCTACCACTTTGGATGAATACAGACAGTATATCGAAAAGGATCCGGCACTGGAACGCCGTTTCCAGCCGGTGATGGTGGAGGAACCCACGGTGGAGGACACTATTTCCATTCTGCGTGGACTGAAGGAGCGTTATGAAGTGTATCACGGCGTGAAGATTATGGATAATGCTTTGGTCAGTGCGGCAGTGCTTTCCAACCGTTATATCTCCGACCGTTTTCTGCCGGATAAAGCCATCGACCTTGTGGATGAAGCCTGTGCGCTGATTAAGACGGAGCTGGACAGTATGCCCACGGAGCTGGATGAATTGCAGCGAAAGATTATGCAGACGGAAATCGAGGAGGCCGCGCTGAAAAAGGAAGACGACCGTCTCAGCGTGGAAAGACTTGCCGTCCTGCAAAAGGAACTGGCAGAATTAAAAGATGTCTTTGCGGCTAAGAAAGCTCAATGGGACAATGAAAAGGCATCCGTGGATAAGCTTTCCAAATTGAGAGAGGAGATCGACGGCGTCAACAGCGAAATCCAGATTGCCCAGAGGGAAGGGAATCTGGAGAAGGCGGCGGAACTGAGCTACGGAAGGATGCCCGCATTGAAAAAGCAGCTGGAGCAGGAGGAAGAGCGTATCGGGGCTTCCGAGCTTTCTCTGGTTCATGAGAAGGTTTCCGACGAGGAAATCGCAAGGATCATTTCCCGGTGGACGGGTATCCCTGTGGCGAAGCTGACGGAAAGCGAACGGAATAAGACGCTGCATTTGGATCAGGAACTCCACAAACGCGTCGTCGGTCAGGAGGAAGGCGTCACAAAAGTAACGGAGGCTATTATCCGTTCTAAGGCAGGCATCAAAGATCCTACAAAACCTATCGGCTCCTTCCTGTTTCTGGGGCCTACGGGAGTGGGTAAGACGGAGCTTGCCAAATCTCTGGCGGCCGCTTTGTTTGATGACGAGAACAATATGGTCCGCATTGATATGAGTGAGTATATGGAGAAATATTCGGTGTCCAGACTCATCGGGGCGCCTCCCGGATATGTGGGATATGAGGAAGGGGGTCAGCTCACCGAGGCGGTCAGGAGAAAGCATTACTGTGTGGTTCTGTTTGACGAGATAGAGAAGGCACACCCGGATGTGTTCAATGTGCTGCTGCAGGTGCTGGATGACGGCCGTATTACGGACTCTCAGGGCAGGACGGTGGACTTTAAGAACACGATTCTGATTATGACTTCCAACATCGGAGCGGGTTATCTTCTGGAGGGAATTCAGGAGGACGGTTCCGTCAGTGAAGAAGCGGAAGAGCTGGTGATGAATGACCTGAGAAATCATTTCCGGCCGGAATTTTTGAACCGTCTGGACGAGACTATTTTGTTCAAGCCTTTGACCAAAGACAATATCGGCGGGATAGTGGATCTCATCATTGCCGACCTGAACCGGCGTCTTTCCGATAAAGAGCTTCAGCTGGAACTGACGGAAGCAGCCGAGAGCCATATCATAGATAATGCTTATGACCCTGTCTACGGCGCCCGTCCCTTGAAACGGTATATCCAGAAATACGTGGAAACGCTGACGGCGAAGCTGATTTTGGAGGATCGCGTCCAGTCGGGAGACACCATACGGATAGAGGTGGAAAACGGTGAGTTATGCGCAAGAGTTAAGTCATAAACCGGTATAATACGCAAACCGTTACTCAAACAGTTACTGTCTGATAGGTATGCGGTAACACAAGCCTGTTACTGTTCACTCCGCGACCAGTAACGCATGCACAGAAAACGCAAAACAGCGGTTTCGCGCAGGCTGCCCTCGGGTTTGTCACGCAAAAAACACGTGAAAACGCCTCGCGGTGGTGTGGGTGTGAAAAGTAAAACAAGCCTTCGGAATCTTTTCCGAAGGCTTGTTTGCGGCTTGCAAAATTGTTTTTTATCGGATACAATATGGAAAACGAACCGTCCGCCGGTTTTTTTCCCTATAAAAACCTATAAAAATTCCATAAAATATAGAAAAAGGGTTGGGAGGAGAATGGGGCGGAATCGGAAACGATAAACAGATAGGAGATACCGAAATGATACCGAAGGATCCGGTTATGCTTTTGAGCTTTGTGAATTTGAAACTAAGGGATTTTTACGGAAGTCTGGATGTGCTTTGCGAGGAGCTTGCCCTAAATCGTCAGGAATTGACGGATAAGCTGGCAGCCATAGACTATCACTATGACAAGGAGAGAAATCAGTTTGTATAGAGAAACAAAACAGGGACCAAGATGCCGAATCTGTACCGGCTGCGGGTTATGTCCGGGAGTGGTGCGGGAATCCGCTGCCGGTAATCATCCGAAGGCGGTGCGGGAATCTGCCGTCAGTGGCAATCCGGACGGGATGTGGGAATCCGCTGCCGGTGATTACCCGAAGGCGGTGCGGGAATCCGTTGTCAGTGACAGTCCGAGCGGAATCCGCCGCAGCCTGCATGTGCTGACGGAGGATACTTTGGGGGGGAGCCATATTCCTCTTTCTTGCAGCGGGAAGAGGCTGGCGGTGGCGGATATCGGAACCACAACCATTGCCATGCTTCTCTATCATCCGGACGGAACCGTGGCGGACCGTTTTGCGGAAGTGAATCCCCAGACCGTGTACGGGGCGGATGTGTTGTCCAGAATCAAGGCGGCGCAGGAACCTTCCGCAGCGGCCGGAATGAGGGATTCGGTTCGGAAAACACTGATAAAAGGTTTGAAAAGGTTTCGAAAACAATTGCCCGCAGGAGAAACGCTATATCTGGTGGCGGCGGCCAACACTACCATGACCTATCTGCTGATGGGATGGGATACTGCCGAGCTGGGGAGAGCGCCTTTTCGGGCTTCTTGGCTTTCCGGCGGAGAGTTGGAGCTGGAGGGTGTTCCGTGTTTTGTGCTGCCGGGATTTTCCGCCTTTGTAGGAGGGGATATTTTGGCAGGCGGCTGCGCCTGCGGGATATTTCACAAGGAAGAGATAACGTTGCTTGTGGATCTGGGCACCAACGGGGAACTGCTGTTAGGTAACTGCCGCAGGCGCATTGCCTGTGCCACGGCGGCGGGCCCCGCTTTTGAAGGCGGTGTGAACCGGGGAATCTGGGGGGCGGACATGGTCAGGTTTCTGGCGGCTTTGCGCAAGGAAGGCATTCTGGATGAAACAGGGCTGCTGGCGGAACCCTATTTTGAAAAAGGTGTCCGCATCGGTAATGTCTGCGTCACGAAAGAAGCCGTGCGGAGCATTCAGCTGGCCAAGGCGGCTGTTGCGGCCGGAATCGAGATTCTTTTGGATAAATACGGCATTTCCTGTGATGCGGTGGACAGGGTCGTGTTGGCCGGCGGGTTCGGCTATTATTTAAATCCGGAAGATTCCGCGGAGATCGGCCTTCTGCCCCGTGCTCTTGCGGACAAGGCGGTTTCGGGAGGCAATACGGCGCTGTCGGGAGCGTTGTATTCGGGCAGAGAGCTGCTCCTTTCGGATTGGGGCAGTGTCAAAGAAAAACTGGAAAAATACAGATGCGGTACAGAGGTCGTGAACCTTGCCGGGGAATCGAAATTTAATGAATTGTATATACAACGAATGGAACTTAAATAAAATGTAAAAATACAGATAATTCCACTAATAAAAAGTGGTTATTTTAGTATTCCCTATTTCAAATTTTGGCAAAGTAGTGTATAATTTATGAAAACAGACAATAAGATTAAGACTTGGAGGAAAACAATATGGGCGAGAATACAGAGAACGTAAAAACGGGAAAAGCGCCTAAAGCGCCCAAACCGCCGAAAACACCCAAAAAACCCAAGGCTCCGAAAGCACCGAAACAGCCAAAGGCAGCGAAAGCTCCAAAGGCGCCTAAACCGCCAAAAGCACCAAAAGCTCCGAAAGCAGCCAAAACATCTGCTTCGTCAAACAGCAAGTCCGGATTGATGCTTTTTAGTATCCGCAACAAGATTATTGTGTGTTTTCTTGTGCCGATTTTGTTTATGGTGGTGGTCGGTGTCTCCGCTTATCAGAAAGCAGCGGAAGGAATGAGCGAGAAATTTACGGATTCCACCACGCAGACCATCAATATGGCAATGGAATATGTGGATATGAGCTGCTCTTTCATTGAGTCGGAAGGTATGAAGTATGCCTTTGACAAGGATTTGAGCAAATATTATATAGGTTTGTATAATGACGATCCTCTGTCCAAGATGAAGGTCATGGAAAATACGAGGATGGACATATTGGCTTCCCAGACATCCAATGCATTCATCAATAATATACATATTATCACAAAAGAAGGTATTAATTTATTCAGTACGTCTGTCTCCACAAGTGAGGAAGGCTTTTTCGAGGAATATATTACTTCCGTGCCCAATGAAGGAAGGAATATTCAAAGCTGGATAGACAGTCATGATCTTATGGATACCAAATTGTCTTTGAAGAATAAGGACTATATTTTGGCTTATGAGACCTTATCCCAATCCGGAAATGCCTGCATTGTCATTGATATCAAGACAAAGACTATCCGGGAATTCCTTCAGACATTGGATATGGGGCATGGTAGTATTGTCGGTTTTGTAACCCAGAACGGCCGTGAAATTATATACGAAAATCTGGCAGAGGGCGAAGAAAGTAAATTTGAGGACGGAGAAGCCATATTCTTCGGACAGGAATTCTTTCCGGCGGCGGATGCACAGGCAAAAGAAAACCAATTCGGTTCTCAGGAGGTAAGCTTTAGAGGGCAGCCGTATCTGTTTATATACTCCACCAGCGCAAAAATCGGAGCTACCGTCTGTACATTGGTTCCAATGGATATTATTACCGGTCAGGCTGAGGCAATTAAATCATTGACCTTTATGCTGGTGGTATTAGCCAGTATTGTTGTGGTAATTATCGGGCTGCTGATTGTATCGGGTATTCAGAAGAACATGCGGCGGATTTCCAAGAGCTTTGGCGTGGTTGCCCAAGGCGACCTGACAGTCAGGGTAGATGCCAGAGGACGGGACGAGTTCCAGAAGCTGGCAGGATCGGCCAATAATATGATCAGAAATACGAAGAGTCTGGTTCATAAAGTTACCGATGCTACGGGACAGCTGGAAGGATCGGCAAAAGATGTGGAACAGGTATCCGGTGTTATCAACGATTACTCCGCAAGCATCACAAAGGCCGTGAACGAGATCAGCGAGACCATGACACAACAGACTTCCCATGTGGAGGAATGTGTTGCCAAATCAAATATTCTGGCAGAAGAGCTTCAGGAAGTAAGCCATACGGTTGAAAAGGTGGGTAAGCTGGTGGACGAGACGGAGCAGATGATCGAACAAGGTGTCAGCATCATCAGTCTGCTCGGTGACAGGGCAAAGCAGACCACCGACATTACCGCCACGGTTGGACAGAATATAGAGTCTCTCCGTCAGGAGACAGAGATCATTAACAGTTTTGTCAGTACCATTTCCGACATTTCGGAGCAGACCAATCTGTTGTCCTTGAATGCGTCCATTGAAGCGGCGAGAGCAGGAGATGCAGGAAGAGGATTTGCAGTGGTTGCGGAAGAAATCCGTAAGCTGGCAGATGATGCTGCCAAGGCGGCGGGAGAGATCCGCAATAACGTAAGCCATATTACGGCCCAGACAAATCAGAGCGTACAGAGCGCCCATGATGCCGGTGCCATGGTTGCATCCCAGTCGGAAGCCGTGGAGCAGGTGGTAGGTGTGTTCCGGGATATGGAACTGCGCATGAAGAAGCTGGTGGAAGGCTTAAATGCCATTGTGGAATGTACGGACCGCGCAGACGAGGAGAAATCCTACACGGTAGCAGCTATCAGCCAGATTTCTATCAGCATTGAAGAGACTGCCAACAATGTTATGACGGTCAGGGATTCCGTAGAGAAACTGATGGAAAATGTAGAGGGGTTGACGGAGACGGCAGATTCCCTCGGCAAAAATATGCAGGAGTTGAAAACGGAAATTTCCGTATTTAAAATCTAATGAAACAAATCATTTTAAAGTATTTGAAACCCTACTTCCCACGAATGGGGGTGGGGTTTCTCATCAAATTTATCGGAACGATTATGGATTTATGTATTCCATACATACTGGCGCATATTATTGATACCGTTATCCTGACGAAGAATAAAGGGCTGATATTCGGGTGGGGAGCCTTAATGATTGTGTGTTCCCTACTGGCGGTGTCCTTTAATATTATTGCAAACCGGATGGCATCCAGAGTCTCCGGTGACGCGACGGAAAATATACGGCATGACTTATTCTCAAAGACGATGCGGCTTTCCAATGCGCAGACGGATTTCTATACAAAACCTTCTCTGATATCCAGAATGACTTCGGACACTTATAACCTTCATCAAATGCTGGGGCGGATCCAGCGTTTGGGAGTTCGTGCGCCGATTTTGCTGGTGGGGGGACTCTGCGTAACCTTTACATTGGACTATGCCATGGCCTGTGTGTTGCTTGCGGTTCTGCCGCTGCTGGGATTTATCACGGTGTATGTATCCAGAAGGAGTATTCCCATGTTCGGCGGGCTTCAGGAGGCGAACGACCGTTTTGTCAGAATGGTTAGGGAGGATATTGCGGGTATCCGCGTAATAAAAGCCCTGTCCAAAACAGATTATGAGACGGAGAAGTTCCGCTCTATCAACAGAGAAGTGGTGGAGAGAGAGCGGAAGAACGGTATGGTTATGTCTATCATTAATCCATCCATGAACATTCTGCTGAATCTGGGTTTGGTAGGAGTCATTTTGGTGGGGGCGTACCGTGTTAATGCCGGAACTTCGGAGGTGGGCAAGATACTTGCTTTTACCACTTATTTTACGATTATCTTGAATGCCATGATGTCCATCTCAAAAATGTTTACCATTTTATCCAAGGCAATCGCTTCAGGCAATCGAATCTGGTATGTACTGGAGGGGGAAGACGATATGCGTGTTATGGAGATCTATGGGGAGGCAATGGGGGACGAAGGAAGCCGGGGAGATTCTGCGGAAGCGGAAGATTGCGAGATTTGCTTTGACCATGTTACCTTTTCTTACTTAAAAAAGGGAGAGGCCAATGTAAAGGATTTATCCTTCCGGATTAAAAAGGGAGAGACTCTTGGGATTATCGGCGAGATCGGATCCGGTAAATCTACTATTATTAATTTGATGATGAGAATGTATGACGCCGATCAGGGGCGTATTCTTATCGCGGGAAAGAATGTCCGCAGTTACGAACCTTCGGAACTGAAACAGAAATTCGGCGTGGTATTCCAGAACGATACGATTTTCGAGGATACCATAGCGGAAAATGTAACTTTGGGCAGAAAGATCAGCAGCGAACAGCTTCAGGATGCGTTGTTTTATGCCAGAGCCAGTGAATTTGTGAAGAATCGGGACGACAAAGAGGGGGAGGCGTTGAACATAAAGGGCGCCAACCTAAGCGGCGGACAGAAACAGCGTGTGCTGATTGCGAGAGCCTTGGCGGCAAGACCGGAGATCTTGATTTTAGACGATTCCTCCAGCGCATTGGATTATCGTACCGATGCAGAGATGCGGAAAGGGATCCGGGAGCATTTTCAGGATACGACATTGGTGATAGTAGCGCAGAGAGTCAGTTCCATACGGAATGCGGATCATATACTTGTTTTGGAGGACGGTGTTCCCATCGGATACGGCACTCATGAGGAATTAATGGAAGGTTGTGATGTCTACAGTGAGATCAGCAGATCCCAGATGGGGGCATGATACAAGATTTATTTTGCAAATGATGCTGCTGCGGCATTTTTGATTCCAGCGGGCAATGAGCCAAGCGGCTGTGTATGTATGGACATAAAGCATTGTGCCATGGCTTGGCGAATGACACGGGGGTTGACACATCCCCTTATAATGCACACAAGGAGTATAAGTTTGGAAGTAAACTTCCAAATATTGATTGGTATGTGCGCAAGAGGATGTGTAAACACCCCTCTTTAAGCGCATTAGGAGTATAGATATGAATACGGAGAAAAAGCGGTATTCCAAGCGGACGATTCTGAGGCTTGGACAATATATGTGGCAGTATAAATGGCTGTTGGCGCTGGCAGTGATTTGTACTTTAGGAAGTAATTTGTTTTCTCTTATCGGCCCTAAGCTTACCGGACTTAGCATCGGGGCGATAGAGAACGGAAAGAGCGCGGTGGATTTTGAAAAAGTTTTCTACTATGCGGGCTGGATGGCGCTGTTCTATGTAGTGTCCGCGCTTATGTCCTACGGCCTGCATGTGCTCATGCTGACAATCAGCCGTAAGGTGGTCTATCGTATGCGGCAGGATGTGTTCGAAAAGCTGATGACGCTGCCGGTGGGATATTTTGATGTGCATCAGACCGGTGATATTATCAGCCGCATTTCCTATGATATCGACACGGTTAACGCATCCCTGTCCAATGATCTCGTGCAGCTTTTGACCACGGTGATCACGGTCACCGGAGCGCTTTTGATGATGCTGTCGATTTCACCCAAGCTGGTGCTGGTATTTGCTTTTACAGTGCCTCTTTCCGTGCTGATCACAAAGTATATCACCGGTAAGACCAGACCACTGTTCCGCCAGCGTTCCGCAAAGCTGGGAGAATTGAACGGCTTTGTGGAAGAGATGATTTCGGGACAGAAGACACTGAAAGCATATAACAGGGAGGAATATACGCAAGGGAAATTCGACAAGAAGAATAAGACGGCGGTGGAAGCGTATTACAGAGCCGAGTATTACGGAAGTGTGGTGGGGCCTTGTGTAAATTTTATCAATAATTTGTCCCTGTCTCTGATCAGTGTATTCGGTGCTCTGCTGTATCTGGCCGGAAGCATGAGAATCGGAGATATCTCTTCATTTGTATTGTATTCCAGAAAATTTTCCGGGCCTATTAACGAGGCGGCCAATATTTTCAGCGAGCTTCAGTCGGCTTTGGCCGCGGCAGAGCGGGTATTCCGGCTGATTGAGGAGGCTTCGGAACCTGCGGATGCAGAGAATGCCATTGTTTTGGAGGGCGCTCGGGGAGAGGTGGAGCTTCAGTCCGTGAATTTCGGATATCTGCCCGGCAAGACCATCATACATGACCTCAGCTTCCGGGCACAGCCGGGGAAGCTGATAGCGATAGTGGGACCTACGGGAGCCGGGAAAACCACTTTGATTAATCTGCTGATGCGGTTTTATGACCCTGACAGCGGTACGATTACGGTGGACGGAAAGCCCAACGCTATGATGACCAGAAGCAGTCTGCGGAAAGCCTATGCCATGGTGCTTCAAGATACTTGGCTTTTCTACGGAAGCATCTATGAAAATCTGGCCTACGGTAAGGAGGGAGCAACCAGAGAGGATGTGGAAGCGGCGGCAAGGGCGGCTCATATTCATTCCTTTATCAAGCGGCTTCCGGAGGGATACGACACCATTCTGACGGACGAGGGCACGAATATCTCCAAAGGACAGAAACAGCTTTTGACCATAGCAAGGGCAATGCTTCTGGATTCCAAAATGCTGATATTGGACGAAGCTACTTCCAATGTGGATACCCGCACGGAACGTCAGATTCAGAAAGCTATGCTGAAACTGATGGAGGGAAAAACTTGTTTTGTGATTGCCCACAGGCTGTCTACCATTGAAAATGCAGATTTGATTTTAGTGGTCAACGACGGCGAGGTAGTGGAGCAAGGGACACATGGGGAATTAATGGAGCGGCAAGGTGTGTATAGGCGCCTTTATAATGCACAGTTTGAGTAGAATTGGGCGGAAAAGTTAAAAGCTCCGTTCAGACGGGATCCTGCAGAGTATCCAAACATGAGAATGAATTCTGCTTTCGGAAGGCATCTTCAATCATAGAATGCATGATTTTTGTTCCGGTACATATACTTTATTAAAAGAGCATGGAATCGGGATGAGTATGAAAAAATTTTTAACAGCAATCCTACTGTTTGACTTAATGGCGGGACTGCTTTTTTTAGGTTTATGGGAGCGGGAAAGCTCGGCAGTAACAGCATGGGGCAATAACAGTGGTATATCGGAGGAAGAGGGAGAACGAGGAACAGAAGAGCGGGAGGCGGAAGCGTCAGGGAGAGAAGAGCAAGGGTCAAAAGTACAAGAAGCGGAAGTGCAGTGGGACGGAATGGAAACGCTGAATAACGTCATAACAGGACGGGGCGGCGAAGCGGCGGAAGAGGTACGAAAAATTGCGATAACCTTTGACGATGGCCCCCACCCATATTATACGGAACAGCTTCTGGACGGTTTGAAGGAAAGGGGAGTCCACGCTACGTTTTTTGTCACGGGGGAACATGCAGAACTTCATCCCGATATCATCAGGCGTATGCAGGAAGAGGGGCACCTAATCGGAAATCATACCTACAGCCATATCCAGCTGACGAAGCAGAACAGAGAAACATTTAAAGAAGAACTGATACATACCAACGAAATTCTGGAGGAGATCATCGGTGAAGAGGTGGTATATGTGCGCCCGCCCTATGGAAGCTGGGATAAGTCCTTTGAAAAGGAGCTGAATATGTTCCCCGTGCTTTGGAACGTAGATACACTTGATACATAAGTAAAAGGCAGTTAGAATAGATATAGGATAAAAAGATATAAGGTGCAGAAATGAAAGTATCTAATATCTATAATCCTATATCAGAAGAAGAAAGATTTCAAGTCTACCGCCGAATACTTAAAATATTTATATCAAGTGGAGGTAGCACAAAAGATGGTGAAAAGGATGGCAAAACAGGACAATCGGAAAGATGCAGTATATGCGAGACAGAGCCTTGATAAAAAAGATTCCCTGTCAATTGAAGCCCAGATTGATAAAGGGAAAGCATGGGCAGGCGGTGAGGTAGAAGTCTATGAGGATAAAGGGTATTCGGGGAAGAATACTGACCGTCCAGATTTGCAGAGACTGAAAGCCGATATTGAAGCAGGCAAAATCAAAAAAGTAATTGTTTACCGATTAGACCGTATCAGCAGAAACATAGCCGACTTTTATCAGCTATACAAGATAATGGAAGAACATAAAGTTGAATTTACTTCAATATCGGAAAACTTTGATACATCTACCCAAATGGGTAGGCTGATGATGGGTATTCTAATTATATTTGCCCAGATGGAAAGAGAAAGTATACAGGAACGGGTTAAAGACAATTATTATTACCGTATTGAAGAAGATGGTCGGTGGCCTGGGGGACGTGCCCCCAAAGGTTTTGACCTTTCACGGACTGCAGATAATAAACCTACATTAAAGCCCAATAAAGATATTGAGATGGTAAAAATTGCTTTTGAAAGCTATGCTAATGATGTCAATTCAAGCCTAGCCAAAATAGGCCGTGAACTCAATGCAAAGGGCTATAAAAGCAGTAGGGCCAGCGGTGCCTTTGACAGTGTTACAATCGGAAGAATATTGCAAAATCCAGTGTACGCCATTGCGGACAGCTTGCTGTATAAGTATTTTAAAATGCGGAAGGCTCATATTTTAAGTGACGAAGATAAATGGGATGGCTCAACATCCGCTCATATCGTTGGTAAAAAAGTGGGAAATGCAAACATCAGAAAATATACATCATTGGATGAACAGACGGTATACAGGACAAATTTTAAAGGGGTTGTTTCAAGCGAAGTGTATATAGCGGTACAGGAGCGATTGGCAAAAAATGAAAAGATAGGGAGAGCCAATGCACCTAGTAAAATGCGGGAACTTGCGGGGCTGGTAAAGTGTGCAAAATGTGGATATGCAATTAAGGTAAATCATCCCCCTAATCTTAGCTGTCATGGACGGAACACTCTGCATATTTGTGATGCTTCGATACAAATTAAATTTCCGATTCTTCAAGAAAGTGTTGCGGTTGAAATACAAAAGCAACTGGATAAAATAGCCAATAAAATCTTGCAGAACAGCATCAACAGGAAAAAGGAGCAAGATAAAATATCTCAAATCAATGAGGAGATTGAAAGGCTTGTAAAATTGGCAGCAATGGGAACAATGGATATTGAACAGGTACACAAAGCGATTGAGGAAAGAAAGCAAAAGATAGATGAAATAGAACTGTCACAAGAAAGAAATTTATCTTTTACAGATGAAGCCAGAATATCAAGTTACCTGCCCCTTGTGTACAGCAGATTAACGGAAGAAGAAAAGAAATCCGTTGCACAACTGCTGATTAAAAAAATCATGCTTAGTGAAAATGGCGACATAGAAATTGAGTGGAAAATATAAGGGGAAAGGAATACACTTCCCACTTGTCAACTGCCTGTTTTTTGGATAAAAAAATTTGCGAAGCAAACAGTTGACAAGTTCGAAACAGTTGATAATTGACAAAGAGGTTGTTAGACGGTTCCTTTCTAACAACCTCTTGATTATAATTCTTACTGTTGATATAAGTGCAACAAAAAAGAAGAATCGCCACTATTTTGTATATATCGGGCTATTCTTCTTTTTGACTTTTGTTCTGACAATCATTGTCTTTAACAAATTCTACAATATCTTCAATCCTGCAATCCAATATGGAACAAAGCATGTCAAGGGAGTGTGTGCTGATGCCATCGTTATTCCTTAACCGTTGCAACAAGGATTTACTTATATTGTAATCGGTCACAAGATTGTACTGACTTATACCCTTTTCTTTAAGGGTTTTCCAAAACCGCTCATATTTTATCATATTTTTATACAAACCCGTATAGGATTTTTATCACCTTTCGCTTGCATTATCTTAATTTTAAGACTATAATAGGTATGACTAAATGGTCTATTTTTAGACCTCAAACAAAAAGGAGAAAACATTATGAAGAAAAGAACAGCAGTATTAGTATTAACAGCGGTATTGTCTTTATCCGTTGCGGGGTGCGGAAAAAATGCAGAGCCGAAACAGCAGGAACAGGAGGAAATGGAACAGGAAGAAGAACAGGAAACAGAGAAAGTAAATACAGAACAAGAGTTTTCAAATGATGATATAGTAATAAAAGTTGAAGATACTACTTCAAAATATATACTAAGAGAACTTGAATATGAAGATGCAGAGGGGGCAATAAGTCCTGAATCAGATATTCCTATCTATTGCGAGGATGGATATCAAATAGGACATATAAATGCAGGAGCAAAGATTGAAATAACAGAGCATGCATTGAATAGCGCGTGGTATCGCTTTCCTAATCCTATAAATGGTACTTCATATAATTATATTTATGTTTCAAATAGGGATATTGATATGGATCATATTTACTGTGATTCACATGCTGATGTATATAATTCAGAAGAACCAGTTGCTGCTATGAGTGAAGAATATATAGAACAGCAAAAAATGTATGATGAATCAATGTCTTTGATAGATGAAGATAAAACTTATACAGTAGAAGAATTTCATCAATTAATGAAAGATATTTGTGAAATAGTTGGAACTGAATATGATAGTAATATTATGGAAAATCCACAAGGGATGCCTGGCGAAAGAACTTTAAATTTGAACGGAAAGAAATTAAAGCAATTTTTTGAGGAAGAACAATTTATCTGGTGGTTGATGATGGGACCTACAGGAAATAATAAAATGGATGTATATATTTATATAGAAGATGGAACAGATACATCTGGAGATTTTAAAGCACTTGTTTTTCCACGATATCATAAAGAATAATTAAGATTTTAAGAGAGGTTTCGGAGAAATTCGGGACCTCTTTTTATT
>Ga0137308_100990_pt1 | contig 34074 bp, 25 predicted proteins | sample Inofrocosms_June_FD_97181 | JGI IMG/M metagenome (GOLD analysis project Ga0137308, IMG submission 97181) | Mouse cecal microbial communities from Vienna, Austria - N-Acetylneuraminic and N-Acetylglucosamine D2O microcosms_June | ecosystem: Host-associated > Mammals > Digestive system > Large...
CTATGAAAATCACCGCTCATGCCGCCCCATACATTCCGCACCGGTCCGGCAGGGCAGATATCCTCACATCCACCGTGTTTAATCCGCCACAAGGATACACAGGTTCCAAGCAGCCCGTAAATGTGTGTCGCCGAAGGAATAATCCCTCATTCCTTCCCTGCTTTTATTATACTCTACTCCCCTCATATCACAAGACTCAAGTCTTTTTTATTTAGACATACTTTTAAAAATTTTAATTGAATCTATTCTCTTAAAGTGGTATCATGGAAAAAATGAATGGAGGATTTAACATGACGGCTAACGAATGTATCACAGGACGCAGAAGCATCAGATCATTTACCGACCAGCCGGTATCCCATGAGCTGCTTTCCCAGATCATTGAGACAGCATCCTTTGCTCCCAGCTGGAAGAACACGCAGATCACCCGTTACATTGCTGTGGAGGGTGCAAAGAAATCGGAACTGGCAAAATGTACCAGTATTTTCCCCGGAAACGGCGCCATCATGGAAAAGGCTCCTATGGTTATTGCCGTAACCATAATCAAGGGACGTTCCGGTTATGAGAGGGACGGATCTTTCTCTACCGTAAAGGGCGACGGCTGGCAGATGTATGATGCCGGTGTTGCCAGCGAAGCATTTTGTCTGGCTGCTTACGAACAGGGGCTGGGCACCGTAATTATGGGGCTGTTCGATCAGGACGAGGCTTCCAAGGTTTTAAATATTCCTCAGGAAAGAGAGCTTGTAGCCCTGATTCCCGTCGGTTATCCCGCTGAATCCCCCGCCGCTCCCAAGAGAAAGACGGTAGAGGATTTATTAACATTTCAAGAATAACGGAAAGTCGAAGAGTTTTCTCTTCGGCTTTTTTACTGATAATTCGATTTGAAATGACATATTGTACAACAAAAGCCCTTATCCCTTTATTTGTAATGAACTTTTACAAAAGCGCTGTCTTTCTGCCGATGTGCTGCCGGAAAAGGACATCTCACAAGTTCATTATCACATTCTATAAAAGCAGCGCGGAAATGAGGTTAAATATGAGACATTTGATGAGTCCCCTTGATTTTACCACGGAGGAGCTGGAACGGCTCTTTGACCTTGCCAACGACATCGAACAGAATCCCCGGAAATATGACCATGCCTGCGACGGAAAGATTCTGGCCACCTGCTTCTATGAGCCCAGTACCCGCACGCGCCTTAGCTTTGAGTCGGCAATGACACGGCTGGGCGGCAGGATTATCGGCTTCTCCGATGCCGCATCCTCCTCCGCCTCCAAAGGCGAAAGCGTATCCGATACCATTCGCATTATTTCCTGCTACTCGGATATCTGTGCCATGCGCCACCCCAAGGAAGGCGCTCCCATGGTTGCCGCCGAAAAATCCGGTATTCCGGTTATCAACGCAGGGGACGGCGGGCATCAGCATCCTACCCAGACCCTTACCGACCTCTTAACCATACGCAGTATGAAAGGAAAGCTGGACAACTTCACCATCGGCCTCTGCGGAGACCTGAAATTCGGCCGCACCGTCCACTCTCTGATCAATGCCTTGGTACGTTACCAAAATATCCGTTTCATCTTCATCTCTCCCGAAGAGCTGAAGGTGCCGGATTACATTACGGACATGCTTCGGGAAAAGAATATCCCCTACGAGGAAGTGATCCGGCTGGAGGACGTGATGCCCCATCTGGATATTCTCTATATGACCCGGGTGCAGAAGGAGCGTTTCTTTAACGAAGAGGATTATGTCCGTTTGAAAGACTTCTATATTTTGGACACCGTTAAAATGGCTCTCGCTAAAAAAGACATGCTGGTTCTCCACCCATTGCCCAGAGTAAATGAAATATCCGTGGAAGTGGACAAGGATCCCAGAGCCGCCTACTTCAAACAGGCAAAGTACGGCGTCTATGTGCGGATGGCTTTAATACTGACTCTGCTGGAATCGGCTCAATAAGCTGCCGATAAAACCATGCCTGAATTTCCTCCGTCAGAGGAAAAGCCTGCATCCAAAAGGGTCTGTCAACAATAATATAGAAGCATAGGAGGCAAAACATGCTAAATGTAGGAAAAATCGAAGAAGGATTTGTGTTAGACCATATCGCTGCCGGAAAAAGCCTTTCCATTTATGAGCACCTGCAGCTTGACAAGCTTGACTGCACCGTGGCCATTATCAAAAATGCACGCAGCAATAAAAAGGGGAAAAAAGATATTCTAAAGGTGGAATGTGACATTAACACCTTAGATTTGGATGTTCTGGCATATATTGACCATAACATTACCGTCAATGTCATTAAAAGCGGGGAAATCGTGGAAAAGAAAGATCTGGTGCTTCCCAAACAAATCAAGAACGTTATCCGCTGCCACAATCCCAGATGTATCACTTCCATAGAGCAGGAGCTTCCCCATATCTTCTATCTCGCCGATGCGGAGAAAGAAGTGTACCGCTGCAAATATTGCGAAGAGAAATATACGGAAGGTTCCAAATAAATCTGATACAGGCTGTCACGACACGCTTTCCCAAAGGTTCTTTCATATATCCGAACATGAAATAGAATCTTCCCAAGTCGGACAGCCTGTACTTTTTATACATATTACAGGAGGACGTCATGAATAAAACATTATACGTAACGGATTTGGACGGCACATTGATGCGGGATGACAAAACAATTTCCCCGGAAACCATCCGGATACTGAATGCTTTCATTGATCAGGGTATGTTGTTTACCTGTGCAACAGCGAGGTCTGCAAACAGCGCCTGCAAGATTACAAGGGATATCCGCTTTCCGCTGCCGATTATAGTTCGAAACGGCACCATGCTTGCCGATGTTTCCTCCCAAAACAGAACGGAAATCCTTCAATTTACCCATGAAGAAGTGTCCGCTGTCAGACAATGTATCGCGGGGGAATCCGTACCGGGATTTGTTACGTCCTATATCCACGGGAATGAAGAAATTCTATATAGAAAAGGCGCCTCCAATAAGGGGTTCGATCATTATCTGGCCAATCATGCCGATGATAAAAGGCTCCGGGCAGTCTCTACGGAAGAGGAATTGTATCAGGGAGCTCCGTGCTATTTTACCTTTATAGCGGAACGCAGCGATTTAGAGCCGCTCTACAAAAGAGTCAACTCCTGTGACCAGTGTTCCTGCATCTTTCAAAAAGACAAATACAGGGGAGAATACTGGCTGGAAATCTTCCCGAAAGGCGCCACAAAGGCCAATGCCATCCTGCGCTTGAAACAGAAATACGGCTGTGAAAAACTGGTGGTATTCGGAGATTCCCTAAACGATATTTCCATGTTCCAAATTGCGGACGAGGCGTATGCGATGGAAAACGCGGATGAGGAACTGAAAACCATAGCAACCGGAATCATCGGCGACAACAATTCCGACAGTGTGGCTGAATGGCTGAAAACACATATACATAACAGCGCTCCAAGCTGCTCTTTGCTGTGATAAAACTTCCCATTAATAAAGAGGGCATCCCGTCCTATACAGAATGCCCTTCGTTTCCGGAAAAAACGGATGTATGACACGGAGCAAAACACGCTCTAGGCCAGCTCCTCCAGCTCATATTCTCTGCTGCCCACGCCCAATGCCGCCGCAGTCTCCACAGTATGCACACCGTTGCGGGATTCGATACGCTCCAGCAAATGGCCTCTGCCCGGATCCTTCGACGCGTAAACCAGATCCAGACAAGCCTGATCCAATGCCACGGGATCCGTTGACGCCAATATGCCGATATCTCCCATAGCGGGATCTTCCGCCACTGCACAGCAATCGCAGTCCACGGACATATTTTTCATCACACTGATATAAACGATTTTATCCCCGAAATAATCTACCACGGATTTGCTGGCATCCGCCATGGACTCCAGAAAAGAATCGTGATCCGACGTCCAAATCTCTTCCACATTTCCCGCGCCATGGATATAAGCCTTACCGTGGGAGGAAGCAAGTCCAATGGAAATATTTTTCAAAGCGCCCCCGAAGCCTCCCATGGGATGTCCCTTAAAATGGGACAATACCAGCATGGAATCATACTTCTGAATATTGGCGCCCACATAGTTTTTCCGAATCCGTCTGCCGTTCGGCACCGCCAGCTCAAGCTCACCGTTCTCGTCCAGAATATCCACCTTGGCAATTTCCGTCCAACCGTGAAGCTTCATGGTCTCCCAGTGCTCCTCGGTGGTGTTGCGCTTGCCCTCATAGGCAGTGTTACATTCCACAATGGTTCCCTGCACATAGTCAATCATTGGCTTCATAAAGTCGGGACGCAGAAAGTTCTGATTTCCCACTTCTCCGGAATGCAGCTTTACCGCCACCTTTCCGGGCAGCTTCACGCCCATAGCCTCATACATTTTAATCATCGCCTGAGGCGTAATCTCTTTGGTAAAGTAAACCTTTGCTGCCATTCTGTTACCTCCGTTTCAAAATGATATTGCTTTCCATTACCATGAAATTCTTTCCTAAACTCCCACACTCCGGCCCTGCCACTATGCGGAAAGAGCGGAATTCGGACAGACACACCCTCCGGAGAAAACATTTTTCAAATACGCCCTAACGGCAAAATACGTTTTACCCACGGCAAATACGGAATTTCCTGCAAAAAACAGGAGGTATCTCCCGGACGAAGCAAGGAAAGTAACTTTTATAGTAACCAGTTTAACATGATTTTGAGCCTACAGCAATCCTTTTCCGGTGTTTCCTTCTTGTTCCGATGCTACCGTGCTTTCCGCCGCGTAAGCGGCTCTTTACCGGAAAGAACCCTCCCGAAACGCCTTTTCCAAGAACGCCTCCCTCAATCCTCCATGCCGTCTCGGCGGCACAAACAGTCATTCCGTTCATACTTCCAGACATGCCGGCGCAGTCGTGACAAACAATCAACGTACTTTGTTTCTAAGCTTTCCTTCGGTTGATTACAGCCGTTACGATTCTCCGGTGTATCTCCTCCGGTAATATTCCATCGTACGATATTCCAAAATGTCTTTCATATGTTTCTGAAATGCTTCTTTCTCTATTACTTCTGCCAAGTCGTCCCTGATTGCAAGAGTATAATTTTCTTTCTCAATAAAGAAACCTTTGCCGGAAGCCTTTAAGAATTTAATAGGCATACTCTTTGCCTTGCTCAAATGCTGCTTATCCGTCATTGCTTTATAATCGGCATAAGAAATACCTGCCGCAAAGTCCTTCCAGTTGGTTCCGTTGTCAAAAAACTTTTTCCAAGCCGCCAATACCTCTTCGTCCCTGACTGCCAGTCTCACATTCCCCTCGTTATAGAAGCTGTATAAAACAGGCATCTTGTATACCTTCTGCATATCGGTGTTTTCAATCAGAGACAAGAACTCTCTGCCGATTCCGGAATATACTTCCTGCTCCTCTGCAGATAATTCCTGCATTTCGTTTAAAAAGTCAAGATACCTCCGGAACGGATTTTCTTTGGCGTGTTTGACGCAATATTGATAAATGTCATCCTCCATATATGTAAACAGCTCCATCCGGGTCGGAGCCCTGTCGTCTAAAAGAGCCTTCACTCTGTAATATTCCTGCCGAATCCGTTCTTTCACAGATAGAGATTTTTTATCCAGCTCTTTGAATAAATCAATCAGCCGCATATCAAAATCCACGATGCAATCGTCAGGATATTCGATGTTATTGTAAGCATGTGCCGCTTTTTCGCCTAAGGTCTTTCCGCCGCTTAAAAGCAACGGCGCCCGACCTGCTTTCTCATAATTACCGATAAAATCCAAAACGTTCAGGTACTCTTTCCCCCGGCTGGTGCGGAGCCCCCGTCCCAGCTGCTGCAAAAATACTATGGGAGACTCTGTGGGCCTTAAAAACATAACCATGTCAAGAGCGGCAATGTCCACGCCTTCATTGAACATATCGACTGAGAAAATTACTTTTATCTCCTGATCTTTCAGTTTTGCAACCGCCCGGTTCCTGTCTTCCGAAAATTCCCCGTCCGCATTACTGTAAACTGCAGCCGAAGCCACGCCCCTTTTACTAAATTCCCTCGCCATTTCTTCCGCATGTTGTCTGGAACAGCAAAAGCCAAGCGCTCTCTTAGAGCGGTATTTCATATAATACTTGTAAATCAAGTCGGTACGTCTTACATTGCCTATATAAGTTTCATTCAATTCTTTTTCGTCATAGCGGCCTTTCACAAGATGTAATGACGTATAATCCGTTTCATCATAGATACCATAGTAGTGAAACGGAACCAACATGCCTTTGTTAATTGCTTCTTTTAAAGAAATTTCATAGGGAACATTATAATCGCAGATCTCATAAATATTTTTGCCGTCCATTCTTTCCGGCGTGGCGGTAAGCCCCAGCAAAAACTGCGGCTTAAAATAATTTACAATTCTTTGGTATTGATCATTTACCGCATGATGGAATTCGTCAATAACCACGTAGTCGAAAGTTTCCGGCCCAAAGAAATCCTCTGTCAGATATTCTTTTCTGCCAAGGGTTGCAACGGATGCAAAAATCACTGCTTTATCCGTATCCTTCTGTTTTCCGTTAAAAAAACCATAATCATCCGAATGTCTGACATTTTTAAAGGATACTGCCGCCTGCTTTAATATTTCCTCTCTGTGCGCCACAAACAGTACACGCTTATACTTGGCAGAGTCAAATGCGGCCAGATATGTCTTACCCACGCCGGTAGCAGCCTGTACAAGTCCCTTTGCCGCACCCTCCGACCGGCTCTCTTCCAAGGCATACAAGGCTTCTATCTGCGCCCCTCTTGGTCGGAACAGCACCTCAACCATTGTATCGGCTTCTTCCGCATGGTCATATTTCGCCAAGTCCTTCGATACAGCCGGCTTATGCCAGTTCTTCGAATACCTTGTCAATTCTTCGTCGTCAATCACAATAGAATGATTTTCGAAAAGATCTACAAATGTCGCATAAAACAGATTAAAATTCTTCTCATCAACAAAACTGTTAAAACGATAATTCCACTCGATGCCGGAAGTGAATGCGCTTCTTGAAATATTGGAGGAACCGATATATATTTCTCCTGCATTTTCATAATGAAAGATATATGACTTGGGATGAAAAGAACGCTCTTTATCATTATAAAACCGTAAATCCACCCGGTTGCCCAATTCCTTTTTGATAAGACACAGCGCTGAAGGCTGGGTGATGCCAAGATAATTGCCTGTGAGAATTCTCACCTGCACGCCGCGTTCCAACGCTGCTTCCAAATCCTTTAGAATCATTCTCACTCCGGATTCCATCAAAAAAGAAACGATGATGTCAATTTTACTCGCCTTTGACATACTCATTTTCAACTGGTAATATAAAAAGCGGTTTCTGTTTTTATCGCCGGTCATAACATCGGTAGATTCTATTTGTAATCCGTCGATCTCCGGTTTTTCCGCAAAATTAGATTGAGCCATTTCTCATCACCTCTTCCTGGCCTTGCATCAAAGGTAGTCCATTGTTCTTCCACTTTCAAATCCTCTATTTTACCTAAAAATTCTGCAAATGTCTCCTCTGTCATATCCGTAAAATACCGCCCGTTCCTCTCTCCCTCAAAGGTTCCGTATTTGAAGGACGTATAGACGATTCCATGTTCTTTTAAGGCTGCCGCCATCCTCCGCATTACCTCAGCCAACTCCGCCACCGGCAAATGCAGTATGGAGGAGCACGCCCAAATGCCGTCATACCTGTGCTCTTCCGACAGTTCTTGGAAGAACATATTTCTCACTTCTATCCCGGTATATTCACTTGCCATCTTACACAATTCTTTGGAACCGTCAATGGCATCTACGCGGTATCCCTGCTTTAGAAAATACTTTGTGTCACGCCCGGAGCCGCAGCCGAAATCAAGTATATAAGAGCCTTTTTCCAATTTAGATAAAAAGCATTCCTGAGTTGCGGTGAATTCGACATTTACGGTGTTCTTGCAAAATTCCTCCGCATGGTTATCATAGTAACCAAGAGTATTATTGTATTCCATGGCATTCCCTTCTATCTATGTATATGATAACTATACCTTTACACTTAATCGGAAGGTACCTATTTTATTGCTTAAGCCAGTACAGCTATATAGATGCATAAGATATAAAATAGTATAGCACAAAATAAACGAGGGATGGTGAACTATTCGCAATATTTTTAATCAGGGATTTTTGCCGCATAAGCGGCAAAACAGACAATAAATTCATGCCTGTTTGCAGGTTCGGTATTTCTTAGTTTTTACTGTATATCTTTTCTGTGTTCTACTGGTCAATCCACTGAATAAACGCGGTCTTATCCGTGCTGTTATATCCGGCATTTCGGTAGAAATCCAAGGTGCTCTCTTCTTTCGAGCCTGTGAGCAGCATTATCTTATAACAGTGATTCTCTTGGGCTATCTGCTTAGTGTAGTTTAAACAAACCGTAGCATAACCCTTTTTACGATAATCCCTTTTCGTTACCACATTTTCAACAAATGCATAGAGCCTTACATTTCTCGTAAGATTGGGAATCACCACGCATACACAGGATGCCACAATTTTGCTATCTTCTTCACAAACGATAAGATGATGATTGGCATCATTTATAACATTGTTCCAAGTATTTCTTAATTGCTAGTACATCGAATAATCTGTCATATATAGATAAAATCATTGATTTTATATAATTTTTCGTCAAAAATATGGCTAGATATTTAATTTATGATGTACCAGTCTCAATTTAGAAGACGCAGCGCGGGTATCATCTGGCTTTTACCTGAAACAGCTCAGTAAAATTATAATTTCTACAGTCAGCAGTACCGGCAAAACAAGCAGCAGTGCCGGCCAGACAGAGACGGCTCCCGCAAGCAGCAACATCACTACCGGAACCACATACTTCCGTGGATGGTGCCACAGGTCGCTTTCGATCTTCCAGTTCCGGACGGGATAAAACCATTCCAGCAGCACGGACAACACCGCGCTCTGCAATGCAAAGAAGGCTGCTCCGGCGATGGCTAAGCCGGTGACGCCTCCGTTCTGTACCTGCCAGCTGCAGAGAAATATCACATCTGCGGCCATATTGCACAAAAAGAGAAACAGGCAATAGGGAATACAGAACGCTTTTTTCTGTCCGGGCAGAAAACGGACCGCCTGCTCCAGATCACGGTCACAGGACAGCAGGATACAAATGGGCGTATTTAGGGATAAAATGGCAAAGCCCACTGCAATGACGGACAGTCCGGCTATTTCTCCCAGAAAATACGGCAGCTCGAGGGCTACGCACCACATTACAGCCGTATTGAGCAAGTAATTTTTATGGCAGCTCAGATACCTGAAAAAATACCGCCACAAAAAGGCAGGCCTCCGCCGCTTTGCCCTATGACTCTTCTCGTTCTCCCATGAATAAGCTTCCTTCTTATTCCGCCTGCCGCTTAGCCATCCATGCCCTGACGTTCGAAGACCTTCACGGTAAAAGTCGTAGCCGTCCGCCTTCCATAAAAGCAGAACGGCGAACAGACCATTTACAAACAGCAACAAAGGCAGCCACGGCTTGCTCCCAAACAGCAGAATGACTGCCGCTATGGCGGCAGCCCAAAGACCTCCCGCATACCAATATTTTCTCAGAGAGTAAACTGCGGCCGCCATAAGGACGGAATGGATCATGCAGACCACTATTCCTATAATCTCCACAGGCTTCCAGACAGAGACCGCCAGCAAAACCGCTAAAAGCAGCCCCGTCTTTGTGAGAAGCGTATAGGCTCCCAGCACAGTCACATAGGAAAAGACATATTCCGGACGCCGAAAGGGCAGCATCAGCATGTGCCGCATCTCCACGGCATTGTCTTTGGAGGAAAGAGCCTGCCACATCACTCCGGCGGTAAAGGCACTTATCATTAAATTCCGAACCGACGGTGCGACCTGCACCCGAAAGCCGGCATTATATAGTCCCCAAAATAAAATCAGATTCGCAAACAAGGTTCTGGGCAGCCGCTCATATCCGGCCCCAAACAGCTTTTTGGCAAAGGCTTTACCCGTCATTTTCATCATGCAAAGCCTCCCGAATGTCTGCGGCATTTATCTGCCCGCGTTCAAATGTCTGCCGGATCTTTCCGTTTTCCAGAACAAATACCCGGTCAGAAGTCAGTGTAATGCTCTCTAAGATATGAGAGGAAAACAGGACGGTTCCGTGCTCCTTATATCCGGAAATCTGCCGATACAGGTATTCTGTACTCTGGAAATCCAGCCCGTTGACCGGCTCGTCCAGAAGAAGCAATCTGGGTTTCAGAGCAAAGGCCGTAATCAGAAATGCTTTTTTCCGGTTTCCGGTTGACAGCTCTTTTAACAGGGTATCCGTATACTCTTCAAAGTGAAAGCCCCGTATCAGTTCTGTCACGTCCGACGCTGCCCGCCCATAGGCGGAACATACATAGGCCAGATATTCCCGGAAGGTAAAATACGAAAAAGAATTGTCCTCGGCAAACACGGTATAACGGCAAAGTTTAAAATCCTGCTTTCTGAACTCCACAGGGGAGCCGCAAAAACGAATGTTATCCGAGCGGAATGTGGGGAGCAGACCGGAGAGCACCTTTAGAAATGTGGTTTTCCCGGCTCCGTTCAGCCCGATCAGCCCCGCCACTTCCTGTTCGGCTAACTCAAAAGAAAAATCCGAAAGTACCATTTTCTCGTCACTGTACCATGCACTTAAATTTTCAACCGTCAGGAGCGCTTCTCCCATATTACCTGCCCCCCTTTGCCGTCTTTTTCCTTTTTCCATGCTGCGGATGCGAAATACAGAAAGGCGCCCGCTAAAAATACGCCAAGACCCGGCATCTGGAAATTGCCGGATGCGGCGCATACAATTGCCGCTGTCAGCCAAATGAGACCAGCGACTCCACGAATATAGATATGACGCATGATTATTCCCTCCTTCATCGTATGCCAGCTCACGCTGATTCCCATGCTTTTTACAATCCCCGGTTTATTTCCGGTAAAAGTTCTTTAATCACTGTGTTCCAAGCCGTCCGGATCCTTCATTTGGATATCCAGAAACAGGATATCTATCTGCCCTTCGTATTTCAGCAGTTCTTCACCGCCGGAAAACGGCAGGATGGTTATCTCCCTGTTTTTCCTGCGGAAAAGTCGGAGACAAAAGCTCCTATCTGGCCGGACACATATTTTTCATCATCACAGATTGCAATATGGATCAGTGAGACTCCTCCTCTCCATCATATACAGCCGCTATAAACTTTTACCGCCCCTATAGATAGATATTTTATTATATCTGATTTGAAACAGCAAAACAATCTAATTGCTGTAGAATGTTATCCGGATGCTGTAGAATGGTTACTTTTCACATCTCCGTAGCCGCGAGGCGTTTTCATGCACTTATTGCGTGATCAAACCAAAGCCATTAGAATAATCGCTTGAACAGCCACTCACGTCTTCATTTGACCATCCTTTTCTCATTCATTCAGCACAATCCCGTGAACCGCCTCTATTAAATCCACCACTGCGGAACGCTGCACAAACGATACCGGTTCCCCGTCCACGACTGCAAGGCATTCATCCCCGTCATACCGGTACAACTCAATCTCAACTTCCGGAAAATTTTCATTGTCCAAATATACTACCAGTCTGATTTCCTCTTTTTGTGCCGGCTGTTCTTTTGTAAAGCTGACAGCATTCAGCTTCTTCAGACTGCCCTTAAAGTTCGCCATGTCCACATCTTTCCCCTGATAATAGTAGATCCGCCTGCCATCCTCCTCATCTTCTTCGGAGGTAATCGTATAATCTATACCTTCCAAAGTAATATCAATTTGACGGATATCCGTTGTATCGGCAGAGAATACTTCCTGATGTCGAAGAGAATCATAGGATACTGCCATCAGGTTCTCATAACTGTCTCCGGAAATTTGATACACAATCTGCGACTCACCCACTCTTGCATATGCGGTAATTTCTTCCTCCTCCGAATCGCTGTCTTCTCCGTCCGTCTCCCTGTCAGCCGCTTTCTCTTCCGGACTGCGGCTGATATTTATGACAAATGTATTTGAAATTTCTCCGCCGCTTTCCTCCTCAGACAGATATGCAACAGTCACTGCCAGTTCCGGTTCATCCAGTCCATAGGCCGTAAGCTCTTCATCTGTCGCGTTATAAGTTACATAATCCGTCTGGATGTTGCAGAATTAAACGCAAACTCTGCAAGGTCATTAATATCACTTCCGTCTTGCAGACATAAAAATGTGAGATACCCATTTTTTTACCATTTCATAAAAGTGTCCCAAAAAACTATATCCTACTCATGCAGAACAATCATACACTTTTTATGCACCAGAACTGTTCCAATAGAGCAGGAATACTATTTTTTTAACACTTCTTGAAACATATCTCGTTTATCCCCTTTTCTTTTTAGAGCATGATAAACAGTGCTCTTTAAAAAATAAAAATACCTGTATCCATTTCAACGCATTCATTTTTATGACATAAAAAGTTGAAACATCGCTATATTGGAGACAATATGGCAATAAATATCAATCATACTGTTTTAAGTCAATACATTTATTGTATAGCAAAAACAAAGGAGTAACCTGTCCTGCCTTTGTGTGATACAAAATTGTTTTATAATCCAATTACCGTATACGGTTGATTGCTGGTTTTATACTTTTTGGGCTCCAACTGTATCAAAAGCTTCCTATACAGAACCTTTCTAATTCTACTCGAAACTTTATACAGAGTGGTATCGAAACCAAGGCTATAATTTCACTATTACCTCTTCCACCGCCTACGACCAAAAATGGGTGTACGGACGCAATATCTACAAAAACATTGACTATCTGGTAGACTCCGTTTTTGCCAATTACCTTTCCCGTCCAGGAGTCCGTCAGCCCATATTTACCTCCTACTGTGACGGACAGAGAGTGACCTGTTCCGGCTTAAGCCAATGGGGTTCCAAATCTCTGGGGGATCAAGGGTATTCGGCCATTGATATCATCCGGTATTTCTACGGCAACGATATGTATATCAATTCTGCCGATATTATCTCCGGCGTCCCTTCCTCATGGCCGGGTTATGACCTGACCATAGGCTCCTCGGGAGAAAAGGTCCGCCAGCTGCAGAACCAGCTGAACCGCATTGCCCGCAACTATCCCGCCATCCCCACCATCACTGCGGACGGAATCTACGGACCTGCAACGGCGGAGGCAGTGCGCACCTTCCAGCGTATATTTAACCTGCCCGTCACAGGCGTCACCGATTATCCCACATGGTACGAAATATCGGAAATATTTGTAGGGGTATCAAGGATTTCCGAACCGGGATAAGTGTGGAGGAAATCACTAAGCTCGAAAAGACCTCGCTAAGTGATTTCACGCTCTGCGGAGCAGAGCTTCTCCACACGGAAGAATCGCATCAGCGATTCTTCCAGACTTGCACCGTTTCATTCATTGTTTATGCCTCCGACGATGACATACCTGCACCGTTTCATTACTTGTGCCAATTCATTCATTGTTTGTGCCTCCGACGATGACATACTTGCACCGTTTCATTACTTGTACCAATTCATTCATTGTTTGTGCCTCCGACGATGACATATCTGCACCGTTTCATTACTTGCACCGTTTCATTCATTGTTTGTGCGACTGTGTCGGCATGTCTGAAAGAGAGGAAATGTTTTTAAGGGCAAGTCTTGCCGCCAAGGGAATGTCCCAAAATCTTAGTACGGTTGTGCGGCAAAATATACAAGGACTATGGCATCATAGTCCTTGCTTTATTCAGGAATATATTTTGATTTGTTTTATATCCACACCAGTACAGAAGCCTCATCTCTCCTCCGGATACAATTCTCTGTACTTTCCCGGAGAAACCCCGAACTTTTCCCGGAAATTCCGCAGATAGGATGTATATTCGGAAAAGCCCGTGCGCTGCCAGCTCTCCGCCACACTTGCACCCTCCCGGAGAGCTTCACACGCCCTAATCAGCCACTTATTGACCACAAAAGCGTGGACGGTCATGCCCGTCAGTTCTTTAAATTTTCTCAGGAAATGGTACTTGCTCATATGCACATGTTCGGCAAGGCAGTCCAGAGATATCTTCTCTTCCATGTGCTCATCTATGTAAGACACCACCAGCTCCACCAAAGGATGTGTGACCAGCTCTTCCCTCGCAAACATGTACTCCTTTTTCGTACAAAGTATATTTAAATAAGTAAAAAAGAGCGTCAGATACCCCCGGTCCAGCACCAGTTTTGCCCCCGGCTGCTTCGTCTCTACCAACTCCGTCATGGCAAGCCTTAAAAGATATCCTTGCAACAGCTCTTCATAATATATGGGAAAATGATATGCACAGGAACCGCTTTGAAAACAGGCGCAAAAATCCATGTCGCCGCCCGACAGCTCGGCCAGCAGCTTCGGTGTCACCCAGAGAATAATCCGTTTCGAACTATCATGCTTCTTTTCCACATAGTGATATTTGTGCATGACATTTTGATTGATTAACAGGAAATCCCCTTTTTTCATATGGTAAGTCCGGGTCTCAAGCATGGAAGAATATTCTCCTTCCAGCACATAAATTATCTCATAAAAATTGTGGTAGTGAAAAGTCATTGCGCCTATAGGCGCCCCTTGCTTTTCATATACTTCGTAATTCTCACCGATCATATACTGCCGCTCGTCGGCAGCATCCAATATGCGAATTTTTTTGCCGATTTTGTCTGAAGTTTTCATAGGGAATCATAAGCTCATTTCCGGTTTGCAATATGTCTGTTTGATCTATCCGTATTGTACCATTAATGGGGGAATCTGTCACGCGATTAGAATTCAACTCCTTGTCCCAAAGGCCAATTTTTATAACCCCAAAATTATTCTGGGCAGATTCCGGCCGCCAATAGATTATCCTTTCCCATGCCGCAGACATAAGGATTGGAATCGTATTGATAACAGAAATCCAGAAATTCGGCACGCTGCTTGGGATCGTTCATTATCTTTACAAGTATTTCATTGGGAAGAGTCCTTGCATAGGCGCCGGGCCCCGCCAGTTTTATATTTTTTATTCCGTGCTTTTTCAAAAGGGCCTCTAACTCATCCGGCAGAAAGGTATAGGTGATGCACCATGGTGTCCCTCCTTTTTCATATTCTGCGATTTCGTCTTTACCTCCCATAAGCCCTTCCGCCTGTAATTTCATGACGGCATCTTTACGGAACCGAAAAAATTTGACGGCATTATCCCTGTTCCCGAGGCACCATTTTACAAAAGGATCCTCACAATTTTCATCTAATATAAACTGGTTCTTCTGTATCGGGTTCGCCAAATAAGGAAGTGACCCCAAACGGCTGGCCACGCTGATGACAATACGTTTCCGGCATATCCGTACCAATTCGCCGATTACCTTTTCCTGATGGGGATACGTGTATGAAACGGGAGCGTCAAAGGAAATGACCAGATCAAAGGAGCGGTTTCCGAATCCGCTTAAATCTTCCAATGCCCCTTTCACAAAAGTAATTCTGTCAGAGACTCCTTCCCGCTCAGCCAGTTCTTTTGCCTTATCTATCATGGGCTGTGAAATATCAAAATGTGTCACTTCACAGCCTTGTTTTGCAAGCAGTATGGAAAATCTGCCGCATCCTGCGCCGCCGTCAAATACCGTTTTTATTTCCTCCAGATTGGAAAGCAATTCCTTTTCAATGTGACTCTTTTGAACGATATCGTCTATAAATGTTTCCTCACGGCGGCTTTCCAGCTCGCCTTTGTCCGGCAGGTTCCATAAACGCTCCGAAATTTTCCTGCTGTAATCCATAATCCCCTCTCCTTTCCCGGTAATTATCCATATAATAGCAGCTTATTTATTACTTGTACACCTCATTATTTTTTCGAAAAAACTCCGCGATTTCTAAATGTGCTTGAAAAATGCATTCCACGGAATATACGTCACTCTTTGCGGTACGCAAGTCTCAGTCTGCCGCTTCCTCAGAAATTCCAAAGCAATTTTTGCAGTGTTTCAAGCAATATATATGCTTTTCATGCAATTCATTTTGCTATATATTAAAAAAGACACTAAAATCCATTGTGATAGTTCAGCGCCCACAGCATATTTGTACTTTCAAATATCTAAACATGCCGCTTTGCGGTACATACTCTTAATGAATCGGTGCAAGGACGGTGAGAATCGTGTAAGCGATTCCTTTCGTATGCTGTCAGGCTGAACCGCTGCAACTTGATTTCCATCACAGATGAACGGAGGTATCTTATGCAGATGACCATGCGCTGGTACGGCAGCAAATACGACACCGTAACATTAAAACAGATCCGGCAGATTCCCGGCGTCACCGGGGTCATTTCCACCCTCTACGGCACAAAGCCCGGTGAGGCATGGGAGACGGAAGATATTCTGGCATTGAAAAAAGAGATTGAAGACGCCGGATTGGAGCTGGCCGGTATTGAAAGTGTCAATATCCATGACGCCATCAAGGTAGGCACTCCCGACAGAGAACAGTACATTGATAACTATATCACTACCTTGGAGCGTCTGGGGCAGGCCGGCATCCACATGGTATGCTACAACTTTATGCCCGTTTTCGACTGGACCAGAACGGAATTGGCAAGGGTTCGTCCCGACGGCTCCACCGTATTGGCCTATACACAGGAGGCCGTGGACGCATTAAATCCCGAAGATATGTTTGCTTCCATAAGCGGCAGCTCCAACGGCTCTATCCTGCCCGGATGGGAACCCGAACGTATGGAACATATCAAAGAGCTTTTTGACCTGTATCGGGATATCGACGACGAGAAACTTTTTGCCAACCTGAAATATTTTCTGGAACGCATTATGCCTGTCTGCGACAAATACGATATCAATATGGCCATCCATCCCGACGATCCCGCATGGAGCGTTTTCGGACTGCCCCGCATCATCATCAACAAAGAAAATATACTGCGGATGATGAAGATGGTTGACAATCCCCATAACGGCGTCACCTTCTGCTCCGGCTCCTACGGCACCAATCTGGAAAATGATCTGCCCGATATGATCCGTTCCTTAAAGGGAAGAATTCATTTTGCCCATGTGCGCAATCTGAAGTTCAACTCTCCCACCGACTTTGAGGAATCTGCCCATCTTTCCAGCGACGGCACCTTTGATATGTATGAGATAATGCTGGCGCTGTACGATATCGGCTTTAACGGCCCTATCCGCCCCGACCACGGACGAATGATCTGGGATGAGGTGGCAATGCCCGGTTACGGCCTATACGACAGAGCTTTAGGAGCCACATATTTAAACGGTTTATGGGAAGCCATTGAAAAACAGCATGTGAAAAACGGCATATAAAAGCAGTATGAAAAACGAATCAGAAAACAATAGCCAAAACAGCATTACAAATCAAATGAATAGATATTCAGTCTCTTAGAGGTATGCTTCGGCAGGATTCCTCAATCTTCCGGTATCTTACTCTGACTGTAAAGTACTTTGAGATTACCGGATGCCGGAAGAAATCCGTTCCCCTAAAGAGAGTAACGGCAAAAAGAAAACGTTTCACCCAAAGTGCGGATGCTAAAAAGCCGTTTCTCGAAAATACGGATGCATGAGAAGCCGTTCCTCGAAAAGTACGGATGCCTGAAAAGCCGTTCCTCAAAAAGTACGGATGCCTGAGAAGCCGTTTCTCAAAAAGTACGGATGCCTGAAAAACCGTTTCTCAAAAAGTACGGATGCCTGAAAAACCGTTCCTCAAAAAGTACGGATGCCTGAGGAAACCATTCCCGAAGTACGGATGCATGAGAAGCCGTTCCTCGAAAAGTACGGATGCATGAAAAGCCGTTCCTCAAAAAGTGCGGATGCATGAGAAGCCGTTCCTCAAAAAGTGCGGATGCATGAGAAGCCGTTCCTCGAAGAGACTAACTACAGGAATAAATAGTAAAAATGTACCAATACTACAAACAGCGGCTGGCGCAGGAGTAATATCATTAAACTGTACTACAGCCGGCCGCACTACCATACTTTGACGCGGGCAGCCAAAATTATGATGAATAACAAGACGATTTGTGTCCGCGCGCTGCAAAGCCATCAACGGCTTACGGCAAAACGGCTTGCCGTAAAGACGCTTACGTATAAAAAGCAGCGCAGAAATGGAGATTAACATGAAACTGACATTAAAGGGCATACAAACCGACCGCTCCGCTTTTGAAGCCGCCGGTTACAAGCTTCCCGATTTCGACTACGAAACCGTAAAAAAGAATACCTATGAACACCCTGTCTGGATTCACTTTGGCGCAGGGAATCTCTTCCGCGCTTTTCAGGCAAATGTGCTGCAGAATCTGCTGAACGAAGGGGTTATGGATACCGGGCTTATCGCTGCCGAGGGCTACGACTATGAAATTATTGAAAAGAGCAACCGCCCTCATGATAACCTGTCCATCCTTGCCACTCTGAAAGCAGACAATACCGTGGAAAAAACGGTTGTGGCAAGTATTATGGAATCTCTGGTCTTAGACAGCACCAACGAGAAAGAATTTTCCCGCTTACAGGAGATTTTTGCCGCTCCTTCCCTGAAAATGGCAAGCTTTACCATCACGGAAAAAGGATATGCCGTCACCGATGCCAAAGGCAATGTGCTGCCCGCCATAGCAGCAGATTTTGAAAAAGGCCCCTCCCGGCCCGACAGTTACTTGGGCAAGGTAGTATCCCTTCTCTACCACCGCTATCAGAACGGCTGCCTTCCCATCGCCATGTCCAGCATGGACAACTGCTCTCACAACGGTGACAAGCTGCAGGCCGCAGTTCTGGCCTTTGCAGAAGCATGGTGCGGGAACGGATCGGCGGAAAAAGGCTTTCTGGAATATATAAAAGATCACTCCAAGGTATCCTTCCCTTGGTCCATGATCGACAAGATCACTCCCAGACCGGATGCCAAGGTGGAAAAAATGCTGGCAGAGGACGGTATCGAAGAACTGGATGCCGTTATCACTTCCAAGAACACTTATATTGCGCCTTTTGTCAACGCAGAGGAATGCGAGTATCTGGTCATTGAGGATGCTTTCCCCAACGGCAGACTCCCCTTAGACAAGGGCGGTATTATCTACACAGACAGAGAGACAGTGGATAAAGTGGAGAAAATGAAGGTCTGCACCTGCCTCAATCCCCTCCATACCACTCTTGCAATCTACGGATGCCTTCTGGGCTATACCTTGATTTCGGAAGAAATGAAGAATCCCTTGTTAAAGAAGCTGGTGGAAATCATCGGATATCAGGAGGGACTGCCTGTGGTGGTGAATCCGGGCATCCTTGATCCGAAGGAATTTATTGATCAGGTGGTAAATGTGCGCATACCCAATCCTTTTATGCCTGACACCCCTCAGAGAATCGCCACCGACACTTCCCAGAAACTGGCCATCCGCTTCGGTGAGACTATCAAGGCTTACAACGCATCCCCTGACCTTGACCCCGCCGATTTAAAGCTGATCCCGCTGGTCTTCGCAGGCTGGCTGCGCTATCTTATGGGAATCGACGACAAAGGAAACGAGTTCACCAGAAGCGCCGATCCTTTGCTGGAAGCCGCAGGCGTTTACGTAAAGGATTTTGAACTATCCGATGCCCCCAAGGACTTAAGCAGGCTGGATAAACTGCTCTCCAACGAAAAAGTATTCGGCGTAGATCTGGTAAAGATAGGAATGGCCGAGACGGTAAAGCAATATTTCAGCGAGCTCTCAAAGGGCACCGGCGCCGTGGAAGCGACCTTGAAAAAATATGTGAAATAACACAAATGTATCACGTATCATCTATCCTTATCCTTCTGCCCCTTAAGGCATACAGCCTTTTGGGGCAGCTGCTTTTCCAATGCAATCCCGGTTGAGTTTGCTCTCTTTTGTTTAGTTCTTATGCGACTTTGCAAACTGCAAACAAGAGTTACTGTTCACTCGCTGTCACCGCGAGATGTTTTCACGCTGATTTTGCGTGACAAACCCGAAACAGGATTGCGTGCATAGGTTGCTGTGAACGGAGTGAACAGTAACAAACAAGAAAACACGGGGAAACTAAAATAAAAGAATTTCTTGACAATTGGCCTTAGATAAGATATACTTTCCGATAAATAATAGAGAAAATGCTAAGAAGAGGAATAGTACATGTTTATCTGATTTCAGAGAGAGGGTGTTTGGTGCGAACCCTTATGAAGAAAGCATGGAAGGCGTCTTGGAGCAGCGGAGTGAATAAAGTAGCGTCTGACGGAAAATTCCACCGTTAAAGGGAATATAGTATAAGATATTGAATCCGTACTATGATAAAAGCGCAGACGTTGATCTGAATTTAGGTGGAACCGCGGTTATATTCGCCCTAAGTATATGAATTTATACTTAGGGCTTTTTATTTTATAACATTTTTATCATTTCCAAATCAAACCCCCACTGCGAGCAACGGGGTATCAAGCTTACAGCGCTGCAGAGCGCAATGCGTCCGCAGGAAGCTATGGTATTTGACCTTCACGGCATTCGTAAAGCAATTAGAAATTGGTTTTAATATCCATGTAAACATGGCTATTTTCCTTATTGCTCGCGGGAATAAAGAGAAAGGTTAGGTAATTAAGATGGAGAGACGAAATTTTTCAACGGACAAAGCGGTGAAGGAAAGGGCAAATCATATGAAACACTGCGGTACAAAAAGGTTAGAGACCAAAAGATTGATTTTAAGAAGATTTGTCAGTGAAGATGTCGGCGCAATGTACAAAAACTGGGCATCCGATGATGAGGTGACGAAATATTTAACATGGCCCACACATCCCAATATTGATGTGAGCAAATTCGTAATAGAAAATTGGGTAAACTCTTATTCCGACGAAAAGCATTATCATTGGGCCATCGTTTTAAAGGAAAACGGTAATGAACCTATCGGTAATATCAGCTCAGTTCACATGAATGAGGATATTTCCATGATCCATATCGGATATTGTATCGGAAGGGCTTGGTGGCATCAGGGAATCACCTCTGAGGCAATGAAAGCAGTTATGGACTTCTTCTTTCAAGAGGTGGGAGCCAACCGTATTGAAGCAAGGCACGATCCGAGAAACCCTAATTCAGGTAAAGTTATGGAGAAATGCGGAATGAAGTATGAAGGAACTCTGCGATGCTCGAGCCGGAACAATCAAGGTATCTGCGATTCCTGTTATTATGCATTGTTAAAATCAGAGTGGGAAATGCTCTCGTAACTTTGTTCCATATGCTACTTGTCGGCTCCTATTTGATCACAGCCTTCTTTTTATCGCAGCCTTTTTATCGCAGCCTTCTTTTTGCTTGGCAGCATGACTCCATTGTCCCGCTTTAGGAGGAGCCTTGCCGGATATCCGGCCGGTAGGGTATGCTCTTTTTTGCCAAATGCATGGTGCTTTTTCGCCCTGATTCTGTAACAGTTCAGGCAACACCTCCCGCGAAGCGGGGCTCGCAGACAGCGGAAATGAATTTCCATCTGCCGCGTTAGATTTCCCAGACGCAGCCACCGCTACGCCGTCGGAAATCTGCCCTACAGACTGAAAATTCATTCTGCGGGGCAGATGGAAATTTATTCTGCGTCAAACTATCCGAAACTTAATATTCGTTGTACTGGGTAACCGTTCAGCGACCTGCCCGAACTGTTACCCGATTCCCTTACAGCAGGCTGTCCAGCACCCCTTGCAGCCCCTTCTCCCGATAAATTCCCTTATAATAATTCACTTCATCCATGATCAGATCGTCAATCACACGCATTCCCAAAAGCTCCACCGGCGCCTTGTCATCCGTCATCAGATAGCTGCCCGCTTCATACGCCGTCAGCCCGCCGGACACCTTCGCCATCATATCCGCCAGTTCCTGATTTTCCAGCTTCCCAATACCCGCTGCCAGATATTCCGCCATCGCCCCGTTGTCGGAGGCAAACAGCTCCCGGTTAGTGGAGCCCTGAACGTCCACCGTGTAAACCTGCCCGAACACGGAAGCAATGGTATCCGCAAGATACTGGTTAATATTGCCCTCTTCCCGCCCCCGCATATTCATATTCACGACCATAACGCCGTCTTCCGCCAAGTGTTCTTTTACCAATGTAAAAAACTCCACGGAAGACATCTGAAACGGAATGGTGATATCCTGATAGGCATCCACCATAATCACATCATACTTCTCGTCCACGGCATTCAGATACGCCCTGCCGTCATAGGTAGTAACAGGCACCGATTCCGGCAGATCGAAATAAGCCCTTGCCAAATCCGTGATTTTCCCGTCAATCTCCACTCCTTCAATGTCCATATCACCGAAATAACGGCTGCACTGGGTAGCATATGTCCCCGTTCCCATACCCAGAATCAGCACATTGCAGTCGGCAGGCCGCTCCGCTCCCGTCATCAGCGGCGCCGCCATGGCATAATCATAATACATTCCCGTAAGGGCCTGCTCCTTTACCAACACCGACTGGACACCGAAAAGGACATTGGTGGACAGAATCACTCTCCTGTTGTCCTCCTTCACCTGCAGATAATTGTACACGGATTCCCCCTCAAAGGTCAGGCTGGTTTCCCAGAAAGCAAAGCTGCCGGAAGAGCCAAAGCTGCAGCAGAGCAAAAACAAGACAACGGCCGCCCCGCTTTTTACCCTCCCCCGTTTCCTGCTGATAAAGTACAGAATACACAATACCAAAAGGATTCCTGAGAAAATCAGAAAAGTGACGGAAGTTCCCACTGCCGGTATGGTCACAAAGGTGGGTACAAACGTACCGATTATGCTTCCGATGGTGTTAAAAGCACCCAGCGTACCCACCGTCCTGCCGCTGTCTTCCAGACTTTCCACAGAATACTTTGCCAGCGACGGCGTTACCGTACCCAGCAAGAACAGCGGAAATACAAAAATAATCATACAGGCCGCAAAAGCTGCCCAGATCAGGAAATTACTGTTCACTGCGAAAATCAGCAGAGCGGATATTCCCAGAATAATATATTTTCCCACCACCGGTATGGCTGCGATCCAGATTGCGGCAATCAAAATCCTTCCATACAGCCTGTCAGGATCCGGTTTCCTGTCGGCGCTTCTGCCGCCGTAGAGATTCCCCAGCGCCATGGCAATCATAATGGTTCCGATAATGATTGTCCATACGATCTGAGAGGAACTAAAGTAAGGAGCCAGAAGCCTGCTGGCTCCCAGCTCCACCGCCATAACGGACATACCCGCAAAAAATTCCGTGAGATATAAAAACAGCTTGTTCTTTAAAATCGGTGACTTGCTCACTATAAACCTCCATAATGCATCTTGTATCATATTACAACTTTCTCTTACCGCCCCACTCCTACCATTTCAGTTCACGCCATGTTTCAATAAGCTTCCTGTTTTCCTTTCTGGTACGCACGGCAATCCTGAAATAACGATTGGACAAATTCCGGAAATTACCGCAGCTGCGGATCAGGATGCCTTCCTTCTGCAAACGTTTGGCAAGGTCTGGCTTGGCCTGAAACAAAATAAAATTCGCATGAGAGGGGTATACCTTATCCGTCAGTCCGTCCCTGAGCGCATCGCACAGATAGGTGCGCTCTCTGGCTATCAGCAGTCTCGTCTTTTCCACATAATCCTTATCCCGAAGCGCCGCCACCCCCGCCATCTGAGCGGGCAGAGAGGTATTCCACGGCTGCATACTGTTCCGGACGGAATTGAGTATAAAGCTATTACCGCTGAGCATATAGCCCAGCCGCATCCCCGGCATACCGAAAAGCTTCGTAAACGTGCGCAGGACAATCAATCTGGAAAATCTTCCCATCATACGTTTCATGCTGTAATTCTCTTCATCCGGCAAAAAGGACAGAAAACCCTCGTCCACACAGAGCCATGTTCCTGTTGCTTCGCACTTTGCCGCAATGCGAAACAGCAAGGACTGATCCGTCATCTGTCCGGTGGGATTATTGGGATTGCAGATAAATACAATATCCGTATCCTCCTCAATGGCCGCCAGAATGGAATCCGGCGTCCGGAAGCAGTCTCTTTCTTTGAGGTTCACAAACTCCGTCTGGCCGCCCACTGCCTGAACCGCCCTTGCATACTCCTGAAAGGTGGGCGCCAGCGTAAGGCACTTTTTCGGTTTTACCGCAAAGCAGAGGGCGTAAATCAGTTCCGCGGAACCGTTTCCCAGCAATACATTTTCCCCATGTACCTTCTCCCATACCGCCAGCTCCCGGCAAAGCTCCTCTCCGCGGTAATCGGGATACTGCCCTGAGAGCTTGATGCCTCTGACCGCTTCCCCGATACTCCTTCTGGGCATTCCAAGAGGATTACTGTTCACGGAAAAATCCAAATCTACCGGATTGTGATATATGTCACCGCCATGCAAATATTCCGCCTTCTCTTTCATACTTATTCCTCTCTTGCGTACTTTGGCCCGCATACCAATCAATAGTTGAACGTGTCTTTCTTTCAAACTTCCAGACATGCCGCCATCGGCGGCACAAACAATTTATGAATTGGTGCAAATCCGGAAGAATCGCGAAAGCGATTCTTCTAACTGCTTTAGCAGTTTAGGGAGGAGCTCTGCTCCGCAAAACATGAAATCACTTAGCGAGGTTTTTTCGAGCTTAGTGATTTCCTTCACACTTTCCTCTCATTTAAACCCTGCCTTTTATTACTTTATATCATACACCATTTGCGGTTCTAAAGCAAACTATGAATGCATCTTTGTGCATTTGTTTATCAATCTTTTTACCGCAGCAGCCGCCCGGCTTACAGGTCTTCTGACCGGCCTCATAAACAGCCACAGGGAACAGGGGATTCTGTAGCGCAATGAACGGACATCTATCTCTCTTCCTTTTCGAATCAGCGCAACCATCTTTCCCTTGATTTGCTCCGGACGCAGAGGCCCTTCTATTTCCGTCTGGTTGTCGCCCACCATATAGAACCCTCTTTCATCCTTCCTACAGATTCTGTGAATCACCAAAATACTCCTGTCACGCCGGTACAGCACCACATCTCCCCGCTTCAATCCTGCGGGATCTTCCTTTCGGATAACGGCTTCGTCCCTCCCCGGAACAATCAAAGGGTACATACTGTAGCCTTGAGGCTTAATCTGTACCGCATTTCCGGAATCCAGCAGTTCTTCGATATTCCGTCTCTGTATTCCATCCTCCATTTCAATCTCCCGTCCCGAAATGTTTTCCATACGAAAGCGTGTTCGAAAATCATTCCTGCAAATTGCAGCATACTACTTGCAGAAAACACTTTTCAAACACGCTCGGTCATATCATATTAAATCTTTTCTATGTCTGATAATCCGTTGTATGCCTTTTCGGATAAAAATAACGGTCCGCCAATTCATGAGTCAGCATTCCATTGGTTTGGTTAGTTACAGGTCAATATCAAAAATGTATTTTTCATAGGCGTTTATCACCTGTGTCTCGTTGTAGGAGGACAGGCGCGGAAATTTCCTTCCGTAATTCATGTGCACATGGCCGTGAAGAAAATATGCGGGTTTATACTTTTCCATCAGAGTGCGGAAGGCGTCAAAGCCTCTGTGGGGCAGATCGTCACCGTCATTTACCTGATAAGCAGGCGCATGAGTCACCAAAATATCAAATCCTTTATGGTATTTCAGTCTCCACCAAAGCTTCCAGATACGCCTGCGCATCTCACGCTGGGTATACTGGTGGATGCCGGGTTTATACCGCACGGAGCCCCCCAGCCCCAGTATTCTAACCCCGTCATGCACGTATATTTTATCCTCAATACAAATACACCCGTCGGGAGGAACCTTTTCATACCGGTCATCATGATTGCCATGTACATACAATACCGGCGCGTGTGTAAAAGTCGCCAGAAAAGATAAATATTGAGGCTTCAAATCACCGCAGGAAATGATCAGATCAATTCCCTCCAGATAGCTCCTGTCAAAATAGTCCCATAATAATTCCGACTCATGGTCAGCAATAGCCATTATTCTCATCAGATGTTCCCACTTCTCTTATTTATATTCTGCTGTAACCGTCATGCTTCCAACCAATCAACCCAAGGCATGATTTCGTCCCTTTCATGCCCCAACTCCCATATTCACGTAACACCCGTCACATACACGCAAACCTGTCCGTCACTCGTCAGGCTCCTGTGTCTTATCCAATCCCTGCATTCTGGCAACCGCCTGTGCATTCTCGGTCAGATCGGAAATCTTGGGAATGCTTCCCACCACATTATCCAACAGCCAATCCATCGTGATAATATCCTTGGGCGCAATGACCTGATCGGCAGTATTCATGACCGTCCCGTCCTGAGCGCACAAATTTCCGGAAAAAGGCATCAAAGTATCCGAACAAATATCATTGCGCAGCAAATCCACCAACCGCTTCGTATCCTTGGGCAGATCCTGAGAGCAAATCAAATCCACCACACCGGCGGATATCCCCCACCAGTAACTGGTGGCGCGGCTCCCCGCCGCGGCGTCATCCTTCCATGTGCCGTTCAGTACGATCCGGATAATCTTCTCATACAATTTGCCCCAATGCCAAGTAGTCATGGCCAGATTATCCGGATTCTCCCCGCTGACACAATAAAGTCCGAAATGTCTGGAAGCCTTGTCGGGAGACGAGATATCCTGTCCCATGATATAGTTGATCTCCGGGTCATCCTTGATTTTTGCGGCATGATCCTTCAGAGTGCTCCAGTCTAAATAGACCTTGGCATGTGGATTCACCATCCTCGCTCCCATGGCAAAGGCATTGATATTAGCGGCCATACCGTATATCGGATAATCGGCAATGTAACCGATCTTATTGGTAGTGGTCATGGAACCCGCAATAATACCCGCCAAAAATTTTGCCTCATACATTCTGGCATAATAAGTACGCAGAGTGGGATGGGAGGTATTCAAAGAACAGTTCAAAATCTTTACCTCCGGATAATTTGCCGCTATCTTTAAGCTGGCAGGCATCATCACCGGTGAAGTGGTAAAGAGCATATTGTACCCCTCCTCGATCACCTGCTCCATGCATTCCTGATCGTTCTCACCGGCTACGATATTTTCAAAGGCCGCGGTTTCTATCTGTCCGGGAAATACATTTTCCAGATACAGCCGCCCCAGCTCATGGCTGTAGGTCCATCCGGACGTTCTATGGGTCTTTTCATATAAAAATGCAATTTTTACCTTGTTCGTGTTATCCGGAAGGATCAGGTTCAACAAGTTCCGATAGAGATTCGGGGAAGCGTCCTCCTTGGGAGGCTCCATACGAAGCTCTATGGATTGTTCCTCCGTCAGCACCACGAATTCGTCCCAAATCTTGGAAAGATCCCGCTTGATTTCCTGTGCGGATTTCTGCTTTGTCTCCTCGTATCCGAATACGGTGAGGAAGGCTAAAAGCGCGTCGCCCACGGTAATGGGCAGCTTGCCGCCTCCTTTGGACTCAAAAGCCTTCCGGAAACGGGTATGGACCGCTTCAAACTCCTGACGGTCGTCGGAAGTCCATTTTTCACCCTTGGGAGTGCCCACTTGTTCCAGAAACTGCGCAAACCTGCCTTTCTCACTGAAATAGAGAAAATAAATGCCGGTAACTTCATAAAAGTCCATAAATTCAAAATAAATGGCATTCTCTTTTGTTTCACTCCGCTTCGGAACCACGCGGATGACGGAGCAGGGGACGCTGTATGCATCCAATGATTTCAGAACGCTGACCCGCTTATTGCCCTCCAGCACATAAAACCGCCCCATGAACTCATATGTTTTCACAGGATCCCGCAATCCCTCCTCCAATAAGTTCGTGTGCAGATTCATCCATTTGGAAGCAAATTCCGTACCGGTGTCCAAAAGGGGCATAAAATTGGAAGCAAAGGAATTGGTACGGCCTTTTGTCTTGGTTCCCACGATTAATTCCAAGGGAATCTCGCACAGACCGATATTTACTTCATATTCCACCTTTGTATAAGATAAAATTTCGTCCAAAACCGGCAGATAAGGATAATCGCCCTTTGTCAGGCGGGCGCGGTATTCTTTCTGCCCGGACTTTAAAGCATTTGTATATTGTTCGTATGACATATGGAACTCTCCTTTCTGTCACATTTATTTCTTACATTAATAGGATTGCTGCTTTTTCCGTCAAAATCATATCACACTTTTCTTACATTTTCCACTACTTTATTCCCTAAGACAGTGACTTATCATCTGAGAAGGGGGAATTTTTCGGTGCAAAACTTCAAAAGCATACGTTACTGATACAATATATATCTCTCTGATGAAAAGGGCTTACAGCTTGTAAGCTAAATCGTTGTTTATGTGCAGAAAACGACGGACAACAAGGAAGTGTGAAAGGAATGAAGTTTCTCTAAGGTTGGAAAGAGGGTGTGTAAATACCCCTCTTTGAACACAACCTAAGAGAAACTAAGTCATTCCTCGAAGAATCGCTTGCGCGATTCTTCCAGACATGCACCGATTTATTGATTGTTTGTGCCGGCTGCGTCGGCATGTTTGGAAGGTTGAATAAAAATACAAAAACGGCAGGAAATCCGTCCGAAAAGATTTCCTGCCGTATGCTTTACTCCTCCACCATGGTGAGACACACTTCAAAGGCCGTATCATCCCCGCTCATCCACGGCAGCAGAATCCCTCCTGCCATCAGAGCTGCCCCTGTGTAAACGGTTCCGCTATCTGCCGTCCGGTACTTGGCCTGTTCCTCCAGTCCGGACAGCCGGAGTCTTCTTCTCAAAGTATTGGGTGCGGCACGGAATACCACGCCGTGCACCAGCGCCTGCTTTTTGTCTTCCGAAACCCATGACCATGCCGCCATTTTGTCCTCGAAAGGATTGCTGAGACGGTAATACCTTCCGTCATAGATCAGCTTCTGGTACTTCTTATATTCCTTGACCTGCTCTGCCACTTCCTCTTTTTCCGCATCGCTTAAGCGGTTTAAATCCAATTCATACCCAAAGCTTCCGGCCATAGCGACGATTCCTCTGGTCTTCAGCGAGGTGCTTCGCCCTGTCTGGTGGTTGGGCACGGCGGACACATGGGATCCCACCGCGGAAACAGGATAGAAAAAGCTGGTTCCGTACTGGATAAAGGTTCTCTCATAGGCGTCCGTATCGTCACTACACCATATCTGGGGGCAATAGTAAAGCATCCCCGCATCAAACCTTCCGCCGCCGCCGCTGCAGCCCTCAAACAGCACTTCCGGGAAGTCTCCTGTCAGCCTCTCCAGCAGCTCATACAGCCCAAGGACATACCTGTGAGGCACCTCCTTCTGCCGTCCCTTGGGCAGCCCTTCCGTGTACCAGTCGCAGATACTTCTGTTCATGTCCCATTTCACATACTCTATATGATTCTCCCCCAAGATTTTACCAAGCACATGATACAGATAGTCCACGACCTCCGGATTGGACAGGTCAAGGTTCAATTGATAACGCCCCCTTACCGGCTCTCTTCCCGGAATCCGCAGAACCCACTCCGGATGTTCCCTGTACAACCGGCTTTCCTCCGAAATTGCTTCCGGCTCGAACCAGAGACCGAACTTCATTCCCATCCTGTTTACCTGCTCAATCAAATTCTGCAGACCGCCTTTGAGTTTATTTTCATTGACGAACCAGTCTCCCAGTCCGGAATTGTCGGTATCTCTCTCCCCGAACCAGCCGTCGTCTAAGACCATCATGTCAATCCCCAGTTCCGACGCCTGTCTCGCAATATTCAAAATTTTCTGCTCGTCAAAATCGAAGTAAGTAGCTTCCCAGTTATTGATTAGAACCGGTCTTTCCGACAGCTTGTACTTTCCCCGGCAGACATGATTCCGGATGACGGAATGGAACCTTTGGGACAAAAGGGCAGTCCCCCTGTCAGAACAGGACAGTATCACCTCCGGCGTATGGAAGCATTCTCCCGCCTCCAGCGTCCATGAAAAAAATTCCGGATGAATCCCCATCACAAGGCGGACTTGATTCAGCTGGTCTTTTTCCGCCTGAGCCTGAAATCCGCCGCTGTACATCAATACCGCTCCCATGCAGAAGCCCGTATTTTCCGTACAGGACTTTTCACATAGCAGCACCGCCGGATTCTGCTGATGGCTGGAGGTTCCTCTTCTGCTGCCGATTTCCTGTATGCCGTGTATCAGCGGGACGCGTTCCGCCTGACGTTCCATATTATGCCGGCCGTGGAAGTGCACCCACTCCCAGTCCCCGCCGGAGATATCCATGCACAGGCTGTGAGCCCTGTCCAGCACCACCGTATCCTCTCCCCCGTTTACAATCACCGCGCTTCTGGTGATAACGTCGGCCTTTTCCAAAATACCGTATTTCAAAATTACCCGGATCTCCGATGCCCTGTCCTTTAAAATAATCTCCAGCGTCTCCGCCTCATTCTCCTGTGCGTACACCGCAGGAAGCCCGGGAATAGAATACTTTCCCCCTGTTAAGCGGTACTCCTGAAACCGCAGATCCAGAGCGGCGCTGCCGTCCCCGTGAACGGCAGAGACCGCAGGCGTCCTGTAGTCTCCCGCCCCGCCGCCGGCATATTCCAACGGCAGTGTATCCAAAGAATAATTTCTCCTGTTACCGGCATCATAGGGGCTGCCCGAGAATCCCACATCGGGATAGTCCAGAAGGTAATCCATAGGGCAGTCCGTCTTCGGGCCGTACCATAGATGATATAAGACTCCGTACTCATCCGTCTTCATCTGGTACAATGTGTTCTGAGTCTCAATGGAAAAAATATTATCATTCACCCTAACTGCCATAGTTTCGTTTCCTTTCGTTATTCAATATTTATTTCCCTATCTTACCAACTTCTGTCCCAAAATGCAATCAGGAAAATCACCATGAAAGTTCCGGATTCTGCCTGCGGAAACCGCCAAGTGTTTCATGCGCCCCCACGAAATCCCGAGGCTGCCATGCACCAAAACGGGCTGCATTTGCCCGTTTTGTGTGCAACTTCACAGAAAACCAGACTATCATGCTTGGTGGTACAGCCGGATGCATGATGGTTTCCTGTCAGCCTTTTACCGCACCGTTTGCCACTCCGCTCAAAATCTGCTTCTGGCATACAATATAGAAGATTAAAATCGGAATCAAGGATAAAATATAGGATGCAAATGCCAAATTATAATTGGTTCCGAACTGGGTCTGGAAATTTAACTGAGCCAAAGGCAGTGTATTTTCACCCGTTCCGGCCATAATTACAAGGGGCGTCATCACATCATTCCATGTTCCCAGAGCAGTCAGCACCGCCACGGTAGCGTGCATGGGGCTCATCATGGGGAAAATTATTTTCCAATAGGTTCTCCATGTGTTGGCTCCGTCAATACCCGCAGCCTCCTCCAGCACCACCGGGATATTTTTCAGGTATCCCGTGTAAAGCAGGATATTCATGGGCATATAGAACACCAGATACAGAAGAATCACTCCCAGCCTGTTTCCCAGCCCCATCTGTGCCGTCTGCTTCACAAGGGGCATCATCAAAATGGAAAAAGGTACAAACATACCGCTTACAATATACAGATAGATAATCCGAAAGCTCTTTCTCTTAGCCATATTTCTGCCGATGGCGTATCCCGCCACGGAATGAATCAAAATGGCAAGTCCGATGGTTGCCAGCGTGATCAACAGACTGTTTCCCAGAGAATGCCAGAAATCCGTCACCACCATTGCCTGCCGGAAATTATCCAGACTCCAGTGGGCGGGAAAAGCCAGTGCCCCTGCCACATCATTTGTCATTTCGCTGGACTTTTTAAAGGCAATAATAAATGCCATATACAGAGGGAAAAAGACGGTTATCGTCCCGATTACCAAAAGAATGGTCAACACCCAATTTATTCTTGTATCTTTTTTCATTATAACTGCTCCTCCTTCTTACCCAGAACGGTCATCTGGAAAATAGATATGGCCACAATCACTATGAAGAAAATCACGGCGTTTGCGCTCTGGAAGCCGAACTGCCCGCCGTCCATACCGTTTTTATAAATCAAATAGGAAATGGATTCCGTGCTTTGCGCAGGACCGCCTTTGGTCAGAGACATAATCTGGTCAAATACCATCAGCAGATTCTTTGTACTCAACACCAGATTGATAGTGATAAAAGGAACCACCAAGGGCAGCGTCACCTTAAAGAACTCCGTCCACTTATTGGCGCCGTCCAGCATACATGCCTCATATACATCGTCCGGCACCGTCTGCAGACCCGAAATATAAATGATGGTATTCATAGCCACCGCCTGCCAGACACCGACGATTAACACACCGATCCAAGCATTCTTCTCACTGGCAAGGATACTGTTCTGCAGCCAGCCGATATTGAGAGCTTCTCCTACTGCAGGAATGATATATGTAAAAAGAAAGCTGAAAATATATCCGATTACCAGTCCGCCCAAAACATTGGGTATAAAGTAGATTCCTCTCAGGGCGCTCTTAAACCGTATGCGGCTGTTTAATCCCAACGCCATAATCAGACTCAGCACATTCACAAGCACCGTTCCCGCCAAGGCATATTTAAAGGTGAAGAGATAACTTTTCCCCACTCTGGCGTCCGAGAACAGGTCAATATAGTTACGGAATCCCACATATTCGTAAGTACCGTATCCTCTGTAATTTGTAAAGCTGTAGATGAAACCCTTAATCATGGGTAACGTATTAAATGTGAAAAACAAAATCAAAACCGGAATGATAATTGCCCAATATGTCTTATCACGACTCGTCATCTTTTTCATTTCGTCCCCTCCATTTCCTGCTGATATTGCTGCACTTTCCTGATCAGATCCCTGTTATATCTCTTCCATTCCGTATCGAAGCGCTGCAGGAACGCAGTGACCGCATCATCACTCTGATCCAGCAGGTATGTCTGAATCATGGCATCCACACTCATCTCACTGGGATAATGATGATCCTGATAATCGGCCATTCTGCCGCTTTGGATATAAGCGCTCATGTCTTCCAGTTCCACGGGCAGTGTAAATTCCCCTTCTTTACAGGTAAGTCCGCCCTGATTGTCAAGATAAAGCTGTATCGTCTCATCCTCATACAAAAACCGCAGGACTTCATAGACGGCCTCTTTGTTTTTACTTTCTTTCATCACACAGAACTGAAGATCGATTCCGGAGTTCAAAACGTTGTTGGCTTCCTCCGAATTTGCCGGGAAGACAAAGGAACCGATATTCATGTCCGGATTCACCGACCGGATCTGGGGTATGGCGTAGCTTCCGATAGGATACATTGCGGCTTCCCCTCTGGCAAATGCCGTACAGGCATCATTATAGCCGTATGCATAGGGATTGGGTTCCGCATAATCCAGCAATACCCTGATCTTCTCCGCCGTCTCCCGATACGCCGCCTCAAAAGTGGTATTTCCCATATTCACTTGATTGCAGGTGTCGGAATCGGCAAGCCCCACCGCCAAAGCATTCCACGGTGCAAGGCAGGTCCATGTATCCTTATATCCCAGATACAAAGGCTGGATGCCGCTGGCCTGTATTTCCCCGCACAATGCAAGGAATTCATCCCATGTCTGAGGCACATTCCATCCATGCTCTGCAAACAAGTCTCTGTTATAGAGGATTCCGGCGGCATTCGCTGCATAGGGAAGAGCGTATGTACCTTCCATGGGAATATATTCCAGCTCCTTCAACATGTCCATATAAGCCGGTTTTACTTCTGCAATCCCTTCAAAATCAGAGATATCCATAAACAAATCCGCATCTAAAAAATTGGAATAATTGTTGTCCCCTCCGATTCCCACAATATCCGGATAATCTTCTCTTACAAAACGGGTTTTTAAAATCGTCATAGCTTCGTTGGGAGAGTTCACCGTTAAGCGGATATCGTCATGTGTCTCATTAAAGCGCTGGGCAATCTGTTCAAACGCCGCAACCGCTTCCGGTTTATAAGAAACCAGTTCCACGTCCGTTTTCCCGTCCGCCGCTTCCTGCCCGCAGCCCCATAGGCCGATCACGCTAAGCGCTGCCGCCATGGCTGCAAACAAACATTTTTCAACTTTCTTTTTCGCCATTTTATGCCTCCTATTCCAGTTCTGTCTCTGCATTTCTGCGCATTGCGCTTCCATATCGAGACTGTTGTAATTCCAGTTCCGTCTCTGCATTTCTGCGCATTGCGCTTCCATATCGAGACTGTTTTGAATTGTGCTTTACATTTCTTAGCTAAGTTTTATATGTTTTCCGCACCGTTATTAATTATATTTAGTA
>Ga0137308_100991_pt1 | contig 34053 bp, 29 predicted proteins | sample Inofrocosms_June_FD_97181 | JGI IMG/M metagenome (GOLD analysis project Ga0137308, IMG submission 97181) | Mouse cecal microbial communities from Vienna, Austria - N-Acetylneuraminic and N-Acetylglucosamine D2O microcosms_June | ecosystem: Host-associated > Mammals > Digestive system > Large...
ATATGATACTTTCCGATGAGGCTTTGCAGGTTTATACAGAGACGAACAAAGTGATATCACCTTCTAAGAATGTTGAGGTTGACTGCATTCCGGCCTTAAAGCCATTAAATGACAGAATAGAAGAAGATGTGTACGTTCTTGCTTCCAATGCCGGGCTAAAGCTGGAGCAGTGGGGCAATACCTGCCTGGTTGTGAGAGAACTGCTCAACGGCGCCACAGTGGATGAGTGTATGGCGCAGTTTGACAAATTACAGGAAGAAACTTTAGACAAATAGAGGAAGAGAGCCAAATATCCGCGCATACCCACAGGGCGCTTAGCGCGGCTGCTTGGCTAAGTGCCCTGTGGGTGCATTGCTCGCGGGAATAAAGTGAACAATCCCGTTTATGAGAGGGATTGCATACAAAGGCACAGCGTAGATATGCTGTGCCTTTGTGCTAATTTCAATATATTTGGACTAGGTCATATCTCTCGATTTCTGTACACAGGCGCGCTGTGCGTTGATGACAGTGCTGCGCAGTCCCAGTTGTTCTAACATCGCCACGGCTTCTATCGTCGTTCCGCCGGGAGAGCAGACAGCGTCTTTGAGGGCGCCGGGGTGCGTCTCTGTTTCCAGTACCATTTTTGCTGCCCCGAGTACTGCCTGGGCGGCAAATTTGTATGATTGTGCCCGCGTCATGCCATCGGCTACTGCCGCGTCCGCCATGGCTTCGATAAACATATAGACATAGGCGGGAGAAGAGCCGGAGACGCCGATGACCGTATCCATCATGGATTCCGGGACAACTTCACATTTCCCAAAGCTGTTAAAAATTGCTTTGGCGTCTGAAAGGTCGTCCTCCGTGACATTTTGGTTTGAACAGAGCGCGCTCATCGCCTCGCCTACCAGCGCCGGGGTGTTGGGCATGGCGCGCACGAGCTTTATATTCTTTTCAAAGACATGTTCAATCTTTTCCAGGGTCTGTCCGGCGGCGATAGATATGATCAGTGTTTCCGGGCGTACATAATCTTTGATTTCAACAATAATTTCTTCAAAAAGGTAAGGTTTTACAGCAAGAAAGAGGATGTCCGACTGTTTTGCAGCGGCGGTATTATCGGTGCTGGCAGAGATGCCAAACCGTTCGCTCAGGGAATCCGTAGTTTTTGTTGTTTTTGCTGTGGCGATGATCTGTTCCTTTGCAGCGAGGCCGGACTTTAAGATACCTCCAATCATGGCGCTTGCCATATTTCCTCCGCCGATAAATCCAATTGTTTTATCCATTTTTTAGCCTCCATTTCGTTTTCTTAGGGTGTAAACAATTATAATTATCATAACAGCAGCAAAGTAAATGTGCAAGATGCAGGGTTTTAGATTTGTTAAGAATTGCTTCAGGAAATTGTCAGATTTATCTGGAATAATAAAAGCATCAAATGAAACAGCTTTGAAATACATAAGAAAGGGAGGTTCAGCAGCATAAGCATATAGGCGGCTAAGTAGCTGGAACATAAAAAAATGAAAGGAGAATATGTATGAAAGATATGAAAGGAATAAAGAATGGATTTGCAAAAAAAGGATTTGTGTGCTGCCTGGCAGGGATTTTAGCATTTGGCATGATGGCCTGTGGAGGAAAGGATAAAAAGGACAGCACGAAGGCGGAGGTGAAAACGGAGGCCGTCAACCCAACGGATAAGGACAAGAGCAGTACGGGAACGACGAGTTCCACTCAGCCAAAGAGCAGTACGGGAAGCAGCGCTAAGCCAACGGATAAGAAACAGGATACATTAAAAGCAGATGGCAATGACGCGCAGAAAGGAAAAACGGGAACAGAGAGCAAAAAGGAGACCAAAACACAGAATACTCAGAAAAAGACCAGTAGTGCTACCAAGAATTAGAAAGGATTTTATAACAAATGGACTGTACAATGTGTGCAGTCCATTTACTGGTATTAGGGAATATGTTATGATATGGCAAATGGCCTAAGGTTAGGTTAAATGTTTTAAGGAGGGACAGCAGTTTATGGAAAAGGAACATGTGTTACTTGTGGAAGATGATGAAGATATCAGAGAAGGGGTACGCATCCTATTAGAGAGTGAAAATTATCAGGTGGAGGAAGCCGAAAATGGCAGGAAAGGGTTGGAACTTTTGGATGAACAGACGGATTTGGTGATACTTGATGTGATGATGCCAGGGCTTTCCGGCCTGCGTACTTGTGAGGAGATACGCAAAATCTCTAATGTGCCGGTGCTTTTTCTGACTGCTAAGGCACAGGAATCAGATAAGTTGATTGGACTAATGGCAGGAGGGGATGATTATCTCCCTAAACCTTTCTCTTATGCGGAACTTTTAGGAAGAGTAAAAGCGTTGGTGCGTAGGTATAAGATTTATAGGGGGAAATGTGCAGAAATATCTGCGGAGAAGGAGCCTTACCTGGAAATAGGAGGAGTGCGCGTTCATGAGTTGTTCAATGAAGTTTTTGTCAATGGAAAGGAAATAGAGTTGTCAGATATCGAGTATCATATTCTGCTTCTGATGATGAAGCATCCCAGAAAAATTTTTTCTGCGCAGAATCTGTACGAGAGCGTGTGGGAGGAGCCATATTTTTATTCCTGCAATAGCACTGTCATGGTGCATATCCGGAAACTGCGGGTAAAAATAGAGAAAGATCCTAAGAATCCGCAATATATCAGGACAGTATGGGGGAAAGGGTATAAATTTGATGCGAATAATGGGTAAAAAAAATTCTATTTATATTCAATTGTTAAGGTTGCTGTCTGTCTCGGCGATTATATCTGTAATCGTGTTTTTGTCGCTGAAATATGCAGGGGAGAAAGCGCTCGACCGGTATTATTACAATTTTGATTATGAGGATAAAATGAATGAGAAATATGTCGGGAAATTCCAGCAGTATATTAGTGAGCATGATATTACTTCCAGGGATGCAGATAAAATCAATCATTGGATGCGCAAACAGAAAATACTTTCCATTAGTATTTATAAAGATGGCATTCAGGTATTTGATTCTGCATATCCCAACCAGGAGTTGTGGGAAGAGGAGGTTGCTATCGCTGATTATGAATGGGAAGTATATTACTCGGTGACGTTCGCAGATGGAGAAGCTATATTAAGCATTATGGGCGTCTATGCATATCAGCTTTATAATTATGCACAGATAGCTGAGTTGTTGATTTCCTTTGCTCTTTATCTATTACTGGTGCTTGGAGGTATTCGCAGGAAAATAGAATATATTATGCTGCTCAAAGATGAGATTGAAATTTTGGAAGGCGGAAGCCTTGATTATAAAATAACGGTTAAGGGTAAAGATGAACTGTCTGCGCTTGCGGAAGGGCTAGAGAATATGCGTCTTTCTATTCACGGACTGATAGAGAGCGAGGCGCAGATGGCACATCATAATCAGCAGATTGTCACAGAGATGTCTCATGATCTGCGCACGCCTATTACCTCTATGATGTTGTATACGGAAATTCTCAAGAAAGGAAATTACAAAAATGAGGATCAACTTACAGAGTATATTGAAAAGATAGATAAGAAGGCTCGCCGCATGAAACAACTTATAGATCACTTATTTGAATATTCTCTGGTTGCCAAAGAAGAGAATATTCGGTTGGAGGAGCCGGAAACGTTCGAGGAATTATTTTATGACTTGTTCTCAGAAATCTGCAGCTATCTTGAGCAGAAAGGATTTCATGTAATATTTCAGGTAAAGTGGATGAAAGGCAAAGCTCAGGTTTCGACCAATTATGTGATGCGGGTTATGGATAACATAACTTCTAATATTGTGAAATATGCAGAGTTGACTTCACCTGTTATCATATCATCTGTGTACGAGGGAAGCATGGCCGGATTTTTGTTTGAAAATAAGGTATTACCAGAGAAAGACAAAACAGATAGCAGCGGTATCGGTATGCAGAGCGTTCAAAGTATGATGGAAAAAATGAATGGGGCATGTATTATTGAACAGGAAGGACAGAAATTTCGTGTTAAAATATTACTGCCCTTCCAGGGTGCGTAAAATGTATGGTTCAAAACTGTGACCTTTGAACTGGACATACCAGATTCCAGAAAAACCCATGATTGACATTATTCAGCTGTGCACTTATAATAAAAATAGCTATTATTATAACTGGTACAACCAACGGGAGAGAGGTAATATGAAGGAATTCAAGGTAATTGAAGTTAAGCGCAGTATTTTAGAGGACAATGATGCGGATGCAGAGAAACTCAGACAGGAGTTAAAAGAGGAGGGGACGTTTCTGCTGAATCTGATGTCATCTCCAGGAGCGGGCAAGACTACAATGTTAAAGAGAACGATTTCTATGCTGGCGGATGAGATGAAGATAGGCGTTATGGAAGCGGATATTGATTCTGATGTCGATGCGCAGGCAATTACAGAGGCAGGCGCCCGCTCCATACAACTGCACACCGGGGGTATGTGCCATTTGGATGCGTCTATGACGAGACAGGGGCTTTTGGAGTTTGGCGCAGGGGATTTTGATTTGGTGGTGTTGGAAAATGTGGGCAATCTGGTATGCCCGGCGGAATTTGATACGGGGGCGTGCCGAAATGTTATGATTCTCTCTGTGCCGGAGGGGGACGATAAGCCTCTGAAATACCCGCTGATGTTTTCCGTCTGTGATGTGGCGCTCATCAACAAAATAGACGTATTGCCCTATTTTGATTTTGATATGGACAAATGCCGGGAATACATCCACAGGAGGAATCCCAAGGCAAAGATAATTCCCATCTCTGCGAAGGACGGAGAGGGTTTTATGGAGTGGACGCAGTGGCTGCGCGAAGAAGTGGCCGCCTGGGCAAACTCAAAATAAAATAATGTAAAGGAAAGAGGGTAAAGGTTATGATGTTTCAGGTGTATGGAGACGGCGCAGGCTGGCAGCTTTTTGGGTGGCTGCTGGTATTTGTAAGTCTGATTTTGGTGAACGAAATTGCGCGGCGTTCAAAAATCGGCGGGATTTGTTGTTTTCTGGCGTTGCCGGCAGCGTTGACGGTATACTTTATCGCTATTCAGATTGGCGCCGCGACAGGCGCGCAGTGGGCATTGGAAAATGACACGTACCTACATATGAACAGTTGGTTCCACTATGCGAAACTGTATGCGGCAACGGCTGGTTGTATCGGTTTCATGATGCTCAAATATAAATGGGGCGTCGGCAAAACGCATTGGTTTAAGGTATTTCCCTTTGCGATTGTAGCAATCAATATTTTAATTGCTGTGGGCAGTGATTTTGAATCGGGAATCCGCGGGTTCATGGCGCTTGCCGAGCAGGGAGACCGCTGGTGGCTTTCCTCTGAGAACGTATGGCTGTACGGCGGCTGGTGGAACTGGGTCAACGGCATTGCGGGTATTATCAATATTTTCTGTATGACAGGCTGGTGGGGGATTTACGCTTCCAAGGACAAGAAAGATATGCTGTGGCCGGATATGACGTGGTGCTTTATTATTGCTTATGATATTTGGAACTTTGCTTATACCTATAATAACCTGCCTACCCATACCTGGTACTGCGGTGTGGCTCTGTTATTGGCGCCCACGTTTGCAGCGATGTTATGGAACAAAGGCGGCTGGATTCAAAACCGCGCGAACACATTAGCTTTGTGGTGTATGTTTGCACAAGTATTTCCGCTGTTTCAGGATGAAGGGAAATTTGCCGTCCTTCCGTCGCTTTATAAGGACGGCGTTATGGACGCGGCAGTGCGCCCTACGGCGGCAGACCCGACGATGCAGGGCGTGATTTCTGCATTGGCCTTGATTGCTAACGTAGTCTGTATGGCAGCCATCATCAAACGTGCGAAAGAGCAGAAAAAGAATCCGTATACGAATGAAATCTTCACCGACCAGAAAGATTTCAAGGATGCAATGGCTAGGGCAGAAAGCAACTAAATATGATATGATAGCCAGCCGGCTACAAGAATCTCAGTAAAATCATGCGGGCATTATTTTCTCAATTTCTTGCGGCCGGCTGGACGGGACAAGACACTAATTTGGAGGTAGACTATGGCAGATCCATTATTTCCTAATCCCCATCCCGAGGAACCGTTTCGGGAGCCGGTCGCAAAACTGGCGAAAATGATAACAGACAGAATTCCCATAGTGCTGGGCCTGGAAAAGATAAGCAAAGATTCCCCGGAATACATAGGGCTTTGCGCTATCTGTACCGATGAGATGGCAGAAATTGCCATGAAGATGGGCAAGCGCAAGCCTCGCACATTGGAGGATATGGTAAGGCTCACGGGCAGGGACAAAGCGTACCTGGAGGATATTTTGCAGAAAATGTCCATAAATGGGCTGATTGAATACAACTGGGAGAATCCCCGGCATGAAAAGCAATATGTGCTGCCCATGTTTGTTCCGGGAAGCGCAGAATTTGCCAATATGAACGCAGAACTTTTAGAAGAGCACCCGGAAATGGGACGATTCTTTGAGCGCATGAGCCGTGTGCCCTTAGAAAAAGTTACGCCGATGGTGCCGCCGGGAGGCGCGGGAATCGGTATGCATGTGATTCCGGTGGAGAAGGCCATCGAGATGGAGAATCAATCGGTTTCCGTGGAACACATTTCCCATTGGCTGGACAAATATGATGGAAAATATGCGGCAAGTCCCTGTTCCTGCCGCCGTTCCCGTAAGACCTTTGAGGAAGGCTGCGGGGATGATCCGGAGGGCTGGTGCATCGCCGTGGGCGATATGGCGGACTATGTGGTGGAGACCAACAAAGGCGGCCGCTACATTACCAGGCAGGAAGCCTTAGAGATCATGAAGGTTGCCGAGGAGAACGGCTTTGTTCATCAGATTACGAATATTGACGGCGAGGACAAGATTTTTGCCATCTGTAACTGCAATGTGAATGTCTGCTATGCCTTGCGGACTTCTCAGTTGTTTAATACGCCGAACATGTCGCGGTCAGCTTATGTTGCCCATGTGAAGACGGATAACTGCGTAGCGTGCGGACGCTGCGTAGAGTACTGTCCGGCGGGCGCAGTCAAGCTGGGACAGAAATTATGTAAAAAAGATGGCAGTGAGATTGCCTATCCCAAACAGCCTCTTCCCTCTCAGGTGAAGTGGGGTCCCCATATGTGGACGGAGGATTACCGCGATAAGAACCGTATCAATTGTTACGATACGGGAACGGCTCCCTGTAAGACGGCTTGCCCGGCGCATATCGCTGTGCAGGGCTATCTGAAAATGGCCGCCCAGGGCAGATATCAGGACGCACTTGCCCTGATTAAGAAAGAAAATCCATTTCCGGCAGTCTGCGGCCGCGTCTGCAACCGCAGATGTGAGGACGCCTGCACGAGAGGTACGGTTGACGAGGCGATTGCCATTGACGAGGTCAAACGTTTTATTGCAGAGCAGGATTTAAAAGCGGAGACTCGATATGTGCCAAAGAAGGTAGTGCCGTCCCTGAAAGGGGAATTTACGGAGAAAGTTGCCATTATCGGCGCAGGTTCGGCGGGACTTTCCTGTGCGTTTTATTTGGCCAGGAAAGGTTATCATCCCACTGTATTTGAGAAGAATTCTAAGGCCGGCGGTATGCTGGTGTACGGCATTCCCTCCTTTAAACTGGAAAAGGATGTTGTGCAGGCGGAGATTGATATTATCAAAGAGATGGGTGTGGAAATCAAGACCGGCATAGAAGTGGGCAAAGACATTACGCTGGATGAGCTGCGCGCACAGGGATATAAGGCGTTTTACATAGCCATCGGCTGCCAGGGCGCAAAAGGTGCAAATATTCCGGGAGAGGATGCCGCGGGCGTTATGGCTGCCGTTGATTTCCTGCGTGCAGTCGGCGAGGATGAATCGTATCAGGTGAGCGGCAGGACAGTAGTTATCGGCGGAGGAAATGTGGCGATCGACGTGGCGCGCACCAGCAGCCGTTGCGGGTCGGACAATGTTTCTATGTACTGCTTAGAGAGCCGGGACATCATGCCGGCTTCTAAGGAGGAAATTGCGGAGGCGGAAGAAGAAGGCGTTCGTATTTGCTGCGGTTTTGGTCCCAAAGAGATTCTTACCGAAAACGGCAAAGTCAAAGGCGTTATTTTTAAGAAATGTATTTCTGTCTATGATGCGGATGGCAGATTTCATCCACAGTATGATGAGAGCGATACGGTCACTGTGGAGTGTGAAAACGTATTCTTGAGCATTGGACAGAGTATTGTGTGGAAGGATTTATTGAAAGGCTCTAAAGTAGAGTTTGGCAGAGGCGGGGCGGCAGTGGCAGATTCCTTGACCTACCAGACGGCGGAGCCGGATATCTTTGTGGGCGGCGACGTCTATACGGGACCCAAATTTGCCATTGACGCCATTGCGGCCGGCAAGGAGGGCGCAGTTTCGATTCATCGGTTTGTACAGCCGCATACCAGCATGACGATCGGGCGCAACCGCCGTCAGTTCGTGGAGCTGGATAAAGAAGATATCAAGCTGGAAGCGTACGATAACTCCAGCCGTCAGATACCGGGCGTGGATGATAAGGTGGACCGTAAGAAATCTTTCCGCGATCTATCGAAGACCTTCACCGAGGAGCAGGTCAAGAAAGAGACGGCAAGATGTCTGGGCTGCGGCGCTTCCGTGGTTGACGAGAACCGCTGTATCGGCTGCGGCGTCTGTACAACAAAATGTGAATTTGACGCCATTCATTTATATCGGGAGAATCCCGAGTGCAGTACCATGAGAAAGAGTGAAGATAAGCTGAAATATATTCTTCCCTACGGCGCAAAGCAGGCGATAAAGATTAAATTTTCCAAACGTTCTTAGTGATTGTCTCATTGGTATCTGGTGAAGCGCGCGGTTATAGAATTTTGATTGATGCTATCAGCGCGGAGTGTTGAAGGCTTATAGATAGGTGGTCGATGGTTATGCATGAGCTTGGAGTAGTGTTTCATGTCATAAAAATAGTAGAGGAGGTAGCCGCTGAGAATCAGTTGACGGAAGTGGAATCTGTGACACTAGAGCTGGGCGAAGTGTCCGGCGTCATTGAGTCTTATCTGCAAAATTGCTGGAAATGGGCGGTGCGTAAGCGCAGTGAGATTTTAAAAGACGCGTCCTTAAAAATTGAGACGATTCCCGCCGTTACTTACTGTGAAGATTGCAGAAAGATTTATGGCACAATGGAACATGGAAAAATATGTCCCCATTGCGGCAGCGATAACACTTATTTGCAGTGGGGGAACGAATTTCAGATAAAGGAGATTAGCGCGTGCTAATCTCCTTTATCTGTCGTCTGGCTTGTTGTGTTTTAGGGCAGCCAATGTGACGAACTTTCGTAAAGTATTTGCCCACCTGGTAGGGTTATGGTAGAATAGAAGATAATAAAGAACGAAAGAAAGTGATACTTTTGGATAAACGTGTTACGAAGATCTATTTTACAGTGCTATTAATCGGGATTTTATATGCAATATTTGCTTCAATTTCTTATCAGAGTAATATATATACCTGGGAAGGGGACAATGGGGTCGTCACATGGGATGATGAGATGGAGATGACGAAAGAAGGAGACACATATTGTTACAGGACGGTTTTGCCTCTGAAGGAGACAGATGATAAAGTCATTGTATACGATACGGTGCATATGTACCTGGAAGTGAAAATTGGCGAGAGAACAGTATATGAATTGAAGCCAAGTGAGGACAGCGCCATTAAGACGACAGGTTTTTGTTGGAATATAGTTTCGCTCACAGGAGGGGACGCCGGCAAGGAAATTGAATTTCGTGTAATTCCGGCTTACGGTGACAGCAGGCCCAGAGGAAGTTTTCTTTACGGAACATATCAGGACGTAGAGCACAAGATTTTGAAAGAGCGGATTTTCCGGCTTATCTTGGCAGGGATGATTGCCATTGCAGGCATTGTTATGTTATTTTATGGCTCTTTTGTGGTGAGAAAAGGGCAGGTAGCCGAAACTATCATGCAGTTTGCCATTTTCGCCACGATGCTTGGTGTCTGGTCTATCTGTGAGACGCAGATTCTGGATCTGTTTTTTCCATGCAATATGGTAATTGTATTTGCGTCCCATTTGATGCTGATGATAATGCCGATACCTTTTGTGATGTTTTTGCGCCAGATGTACCGCAACGGAGAAAATAAGCTGTGGGACATATGTTGTTCATTTAATTGCGTGGTAATTATTGCACGGATTTTCCTACAGGTGACAGGGTTGTTTGATTTGCGCGAGACATTGTTTTTAACGCATATTTGTCTGCTCTTGTTTGTGGTAAGCATTGTGGCGATGAGTATCCATGAAATGGTGGCGAACAGGCTTACCAGACAGATTAAAATCAATAGTATTTGCGTAATGCTTATTCTGCTAAGTACGGTACTGGAATTGGCAATTTTCCGTTTCAGTAATCATAGTACCCCTTTGTGTAGTATCGGTTTTCTGGTTTATATTGTGGTGATGGGAATTGAAAATGTCAGCAAATCCCGTAAATTGATGGAGCAGGCAAGGGAAAGTGAGATTTATCGCAAGCTTGCATTTACGGATGAATTGACAGGTCTTTTGAACCGTACGGCGTTCAAGGAGGATTTGGAGAGCCGGACGATAACGGATGAAATTACTCAAAATGAAAGTATACTGCCAACAGTAATATTTATGTTGGACTTGAACGACCTCAAAAAATGCAACGATACATATGGACACGATTATGGAGATCAGTATATTAAGATGGCGGCGGATATCTTGAAGAAAGTATTCGTAGAAGATGACAGATGTTATCGCATTGGCGGGGATGAATTCTGTGCCTGGTCGCCGGAGGTTTCACCGGACAAAATTAATGCGAAACTGCGTTTCCTGGAAAAGCTGGTCAAGGAGCAGAGCCGCAAAGAATTTGTTGTGAAGTTTAGCATAGCGGTGGGGTACGCCGTCTATAAAGAGAAGGAGGATTCCAACCTTTACAGCACGCTCAAGCGGGCGGATGCCATGATGTATGAGAAGAAGCAGGAATATAAAAGGAGAATCCGTGAGGATGTAATGTAGATAATGAGTATCGTTGAGGAGATTTCTATTCAAAATACCCACAAACAGTTCCTTGTTGAATAATATGGCCATTTGCTTTACTTAGAACTTTTCTCTTGGTAGAAGAAGATTTCAAATTAATTTTGCAATCCAATGCATAAATCGTAAAACAATATCTGTGAGATTTGCCTTTCGGCGGCTTTGGTCCGGCATAGCGGTGAAGTCCATATCCGATTCCCTGTACGGCTCCCTCTGGTGAAGATATTGTTTTTCCTGATGGGATGGCTTTCGCAATAGTATTTGTTGCGGGAATATTCCAGATAACCCAATGCGTAAATCTTTTAAGCGGATGGCTCAAATCTTCCAGGGTAATAATAAAAGTCTTAGCATGTGGGGATAAGTTTTTTATGATAAATTCTGGCGAGATGTCCTTCCCCCGCCCAGTGTTCTCTACCGGAAACTTCCCGCCATCTTTTATTCCTATACAATCAAACACAAGCGTATTTTTCTCCATTTCATATTTCTCCTAACCGCTTTATATTTTAATTAGGTAATTGCGAAACACATAAATTTTCAAAATTCCATGTACAATTCAAAAAATTATGAGTAAATATTTTTATATACAGAAACTAAAAAATGCATTTAGCATCATGAAAACGAGACTCAAAAGACGCTGGAAGCCTTTGCTGACAGGGGATTTTGTAGTAAGAGGCTCGTTGGAATGTTTGATGCGCCTAGCATTTTGTGTTTCTGTATTATGAAAATATTTTAAGAGAATTGTTTAAATTGTACATGAAATTTAATTAACTTTAGAGTTTCGCAATTGCCTATTATATTTTAATTAATTCTGCTCATAACAAAAATTAATACAATTGCAAGAGTCAATACAATAGGCTGGCTACTCATAGTAGATTTTCCGATTACCGTCTATGCTCTCTCTGATTGATTTTTGAATCCAGGCAGCGGCGCCCTGGGAATTGCGGTTCTTGATATAGGTGAAAAGTTTATAATTATTCTCGTACAATGCTTCTATTCCGTACAGCAGACAGAAACGTTCCCACAGGGTGGTGATTGCCACCTTAAAAGAACAGAAGATGAGGGGAATCAGCGTGTTGCCTGAGAATATGGCAAATTCGTGCTGAAACTCGTAAGCTGCTTCCACAGCGTCTTCTATGGAAGCGGCATTTTTAAGCTGTTCTATAATTTCTGCCAGGACAGATATTTCTTCATCTGCGATATGTGTTTCGCAAAGTTCGGCGGCCAATGTGTCCAAAGCAATTCGCACTTCCAGGATGGAGCGGATTTCTTCTGCCCGCAGCCGCCCGCCATTGTAGTTCATGATGGCGAGGAGGGTATCTGCGGTGCCGTTTCTGCGGTAGTCGGCAACGTATGTGCCGCTGCGGGGTTTTACCACCAGAAAGCCTTTCTTTTCCAAATCGGAGATACCGCCGTTTACGACCGAGCGGCTGACTTGCATAGATTCGGCAAGCTGACGTTCCGGCGGAAGCTTTTCACCTACGGCAAGTTTACCGGATAAAATCATGTGTTCTAATTGTTCTACGAATAGTTCCCGAAGAGAGGGGGAGCTGATTTTTTGAAATTCCATTTCGGGCTCCTTATAGTTGTCAGAAGTACTGGTTGAAAAATAATAATTATAATCTTTATTATATAGTTTGTCTCTGTACATTTCAAGCGGTCTGTCAACATTATCTCAAATGTAAGTATTTCTTTCCTTGCATTTTCTTTTGCCAGCGTCCATAATAGTAATAAATATCTGATAGAGGAAGGGAAAGAGATATGGAACAGTTAAGCCTGTTTGACAATCGGGAAAGGACAGCGCCCTTGGCAAGCCGTCTGCGGCCGGATAATCTCAATGATTATGTGGGACAGAAACACCTAATTGGGAAGGGCAGGATTCTGCGGCGGCTGATAGAGGAAGACCAGATTTCTTCTATGATATTCTGGGGGCCTCCGGGAGTAGGAAAGACGACTTTGGCGCGGATTATCGCAGAAAGAACGAAAGCAGAATTCGTGGAGTACAGTGCAGTCAACAGCACAATCAAAGAGATTAAGGAAGTTATGGCAAGGGCGGAAGAAAACCGCAAAATGGGTGTCCGAACTTTATTGTTTGCTGATGAGATTCATCGTTTCAATAAGGCACAGCAGGACGCCTTTTTGCCTTTTGTGGAAAAGGGCAGTATTATCCTGGTGGGGGCAACTACGGAGAACCCCTCTTTTGAAATCAATTCCGCTTTGTTGTCCCGCTGTAAAGTGTTTATCTTAAAGGCCCTGGAGGAAACAGATTTAAAAGAACTTCTGTTTCATGCGCTGAAGAGCCCCAAAGGCCTTGGAAATATGAAGATTTCCATAGAGGACGCGCATTTATCAGCAATCGCCCGTTTTGCTAATGGGGATGCGAGAACGGCATTAAATACATTGGAAATGGCGGTGTTCAACGGCAGGATGAATGAACAGGCAATTCTGTGTGTGGATGAGGAAGTGATGGCACAGTGTATGAATCGAAGGTCGTTGCTGTATGATAAAAACGGTGAGGAGCATTACAATCTGATTTCTGCGCTGCATAAGTCTATGCGCAACAGCGATCCAGACGCGGCGGTCTATTGGATGTGCCGGATGCTCGACGGTGGGGAGGACCCGCTCTATATTGCCCGAAGGCTGGTGCGTTTTGCCAGTGAGGATGTAGGGATGGCAGACCCGGGGGCTTTGCCGTTGGCGGTGTCCGTTTATCAGGCATGTCATTTCCTGGGAATGCCGGAATGCGACGTACATTTGACGCACGCAGTCGTCTATCTTTCCCTAGCGCCCAAATCTAACGCACTCTATATGGCGTGTGAAGCCTGCAAGAAAGACATTAAGGACTCCCCTGCGGAGCCGGTGCCTTTGCAGATATGCAATGCGCCCACTAATTTGATGAAAGAACTGAATTATGGAAAAGGTTATATTTATGCACATGATACAGAGGAGAAATTATCGAGAATGCAGTGTCTGCCGGATGCGCTGGCAGATAGGAGGTATTATCAGCCCACGGAACAGGGGCGGGAGCAGAAAGTGAAGGAGCGATTAGAGGAGATATTGGAATGGAAATATAAAAGAAAATAATAAGTATTGCAAAAAAAATGCGTTAATGATGTAAAAAAAATACGGCAAGGCTTGTAATATCGAAAAAAATGCATATAATAAAAGATAAAGATTAATAGATATGCAGGAGGAAAATAAAATGCTGGCAGAATTCAGGGTAAAAAATTATAAGAATTTTAGAGACGAACTGCGGTTTTCATTAGAGTCGGGCAAAAATTATGAATTTAATCAAGAAGCGGTTCAGAATGGTATTATCAAGGATTCTGTTGTTATTGGCTATAATGCGTCCGGTAAAACGAACCTAGGTCTGGCTATGATGGATATTATAGTGCATTTAACAAATCAGAAATGGAGTAAAGGTTATAGTTTATTTTACTCTAATTTGTATAGCCAGGATGATATTGTTTCATTCGTATATAAATTTAAATTTGATACACATGTTTTAGAATATGCATATGAAAAAGAGGATCAGGAACATGTGATTCGCGAGACTGTAAAAATAGATGGAAAAAAAGTGCTTGTCAATGATATTGAGGTCTGTTTTGTAAATTTAAAAGGGGCAGAAACGCTGAATTTGGATAATTGGGATGGTTCTATTTCTCTTGTCAAGTATGTGTATGCAAATACCATATTAGATAAAGAGGATAAGGAGTGTTTTGTTTTTCTCCAATTTTTAAATTTTGTCAATCAGATGGTTTGGTTAAGTAGTACGGAGGGATTGAGAAGTTTAGGAACTGATTTATCAGGGGGAAATTTACTAGAGGCTATCTGTAACTTGAAAAGCGGAGCTGAAGAATTAGAAGCATTTTTGCGTGAGGCAGGCCTTGCATATAAGCTTGTTATAAGAGATAAAGGGGAAGGGAAAACGATTTATTGCAAAATGGGAAAACGGGAGGTGCCTTTTGCACCTTTGATGTCCAGTGGAACAAGGTCGTTGGTATTTTTGTTTTTATGGTATATGCGAAGAACAAGTCTTTCTTTCATTTTTATAGATGAGTTTGATGCGTTTTACCATACAGATTTATCAATTGCTGTTATTAATAAATTATTGGCAGAAGAACATATACAGGTTGTTTTTACTTCTCACAATACGGATATAATTTCCAATGAATTATTACGTCCGGATTGTTATTTTATCTTGGGGGATAATAGGATACAACCATTTTGCAACTTAACGGACAAGGCGCTAAGAGAGGCGCACAATTTACAAAAAATGTATAAGGCAGGGGCTTTTCATGAATGATAAAAGGAAAAGAATTATCTTTATTTATGAAGGCGTGAAAGCAGAAGAGCATCTGTTGCAAAATCTGGTTAAGGTATTTTTTGCTTCTACGACAGATATTTCCATCCTAAATTGTCCGGCGGATGGGAACATCTACATGTTATGGACCAGACTGAAAAAAGATGATTTTGAGACAAATGTAATTGATGTTTTAAAAGAAATGAGCACTATAGCAAAAGAGCGGTTAAGAGATTATAAAGCCAGCAGTTTTTCTGAAATATATCTATTCTTTGATTATGATGGGCACAACGATAATATCCCCAAGGAATATTTACGAAGGGATATATTAGGAGAAATGCTTAGAACATTTGATAATGAAACAGAGTTGGGAAAATTGTATATTTCTTATCCAATGATTGAGTCTATAAAGGACATTGATGCAAAGACTAAGGATTATAAAACATTGTATCTTTCATTAGATGAAATTTCCCGATATAAGCAAATTGTTTCCTCTCAATCTGACTATAATAATTATAGCCAGATTGATGAAAAACATTGGCTTATCGCATGTAAAGCCAGTTGTAAAAGAGCCAGTTTATTAGCTAAATACAGTAGTGATTGTACTTATGATTATTTTATACATAACTTGCGTCAGGAAGAGTTGTATTTTTATCAGAAGAAGAATTATATTTGCAATGGACAGTTTGTGTGTGTTTTAAATTCGGTGCCTTTGTTCTTATTGGAATATTACCTGGAGGAATTTTGGGATAAAGTAATTGCTGTATAAGATGAAGACAGAGGGATGCAATATAGGAGGACATTATGAATTACGAGGCGAAGGATTTTATGGAAACAGCAGACCAAGATACTTTAAATATGATTGCCCGCGCAAGGAAACTGACAAGGGATTATTATTTTTCAGATTATAACGATATACAAAAGAGGCGGGAAATACTAGAAGAATTGTTAGGCGGCATGGGTGAAAATGTTTTCATTGACACGCCCTTTCACTGTGATTATGGGAAAAATATTTTTCTGGGCGATGATGTTATCATCAATATGAATTGTACGTTTGTTGATAACAAACCAATTCGTATCGGCAATCGGGTATTGATTGCTTCTAATGTTCAGATGTACACATCCGCCCATCCTGTCTTAGCGCAGGAACGCCTCGTGTCGGAATGGAAAGAGAAGGGAACTACTTTTTTCAGGACGTTTGCCCGTCCAATTGAAATCAAAGACAATGTCTGGATTGGCGGGGGGTGTATTATTCTCGCGGGGGTGACGATTGGTGAAAATACTGTGATTGGCGCTGGAAGTATTGTTACGCGCTCTATTCCGGCAAATTGTGTTGCCGTCGGCAATCCTTGTAAGGTGATAAGGAGATTATAATTGCCGAAGTGTCTGGCATTGCTTCGCAATGTAAACCTTTTGAACGTATCATAGCTTTTAATTTATATTAGTGCGACACTCCCAAAGAAGAGGCAAATCTTATCTTTTATTATATATGGTAAGGCTGCCGCAAAATTTCAATCATTTTGCGGCAGCCCTTACGTTGTTTTGTTTCCAAACTTTTCAAATGACAGTATATTTTTTCTTAGATTTTATTTCTTAATAGTCACATTGACCGTTACTGAATTCTTGCCGCAGGTAATTTTTACAGCGGCTTTTTTCGCTTTCTTGCCAGGTTTGACTTTGCATGTTATTTTGCCGAAGGCGTCAACTTTGATATATTTTTTCCCTTTTGCTATTTTATAGGTCAGTTTACTGGTTGTCTTTGCAGTTGGACAATGTCCAATTCTTTCTGCGGCTTTTCCGGGGTTACAGAAAAATTAGAAATCTGTCAAATCAGCAGCACGTCTCTCTAAGAAAGCGGTCATACCTTCTGTCTTGTCGTGTGTAGAACAGGTGATGCCGAACAGGTTTGCTTCCATCTCTACAGCGTTCTTGATGTCCATGTCATAGCCGTTGTTGATGGCAGCCTTAGCGATAGAAACAGCGTAGCTTCCCTTGGAGATTATCTTAGAAGCCATCTTCTTAGCGGTATCCATCAGCTCTTCTTTGGCAACAACTTTGTTTACCAGGCCGATGCGATATGCTTCTGCGGCATCAATGTTGTCGCAGGTGAAGATGAGTTCTTTGGCGCGTCCCATACCTACCAGACGTGCAAGTCTCTGGGTTCCTCCGAATCCGGGGATGATGCCCAGTCCTGTCTCAGGTTGTGCAAAAGTAGCGTTATCGGAAGCGATGCGGATATCGCATGCCATGGCGATCTCGCATCCACCGCCTAGTGCAAATCCATTGACAGCGGCGATGGTAACCTGGCGCATGTTCATCAATTTGAAGAACGGCTCCGCAGCTCTCATACCGAAAGCACGCGCCTCAGCAGCAGAGAAGTTTACCATCTCAGCGATATCGGCGCCTGCTACGAAGGACTTGAATGCGTTGTCTTTCTTGTCAGGACCACCGGTCAGGATGACAACTTTAACATCGTCTCTTGCTTCAATTTCACTGAGGACAGTGTTCAGCTCGTCCAATGTCTCGCTGTTCAGTGCGTTCAATGCGCCCGGTCTGCTGATAGTGAGGATAGCAATCTGGTCAGCTACGTCTAATTTTAAATTATTCATGTGTAGAACCCTCCTAAGATATATGTATTTGTAACTGATTTAAATATAGTACTTTGACAAAATTTTGTCAAGGATAAAGAGCGGTTTTTGTGGGTAGTTAGGAGAGGGTAAAGCCGGTACAATATCTGGGAAGTAGATTATGTATTGGTACTATCAACCGACGTAGTGGGAACACAGGAATGACGTCTGCATCTATGGGGCTCATAGCCTATTGACAAAGTAGGAGAATAACAATAATATATGTGTAAAAGGAAAGTATTGTCAATCAAGATTTCATCTAAAAATATAAATATCAGGAGGTTATTAAATTGAAAAAACGGATTGTTTCAATTGCTTTAGCATTGTGCATATGCATTTCTTCCCAGTCAGTGGCGCACGCATGGCAGGAAGCTCCTTTACCGCAAGAGAATGGTCTTACGGCAGAATCTACATCTGGACTGGTTACCCGTGATAGTACAGTTCCTTCCCCAACGGAAATCTATGACGCCATGATCGCATTGAAGGATCGGGATGAATATAAGGAAGGAACGCCCTGGACCGATGATGAACCTTATTCGGACTCAAAGGGATATTACCGTTGGAAGGGCGGGCCTCTTGATGGGAAGAATATTGTCGCCGTAGGCTGCGTCGCCTTTGCTTTTATACTCAGCGATGAAGCATTTGGCAGTCTGCCGGCCAGGATGTATGCAGCGGGAGGATTTGCATTTGAGGATATAAAAGTAGGAGATATATTGCGGGTAAACAATGATACGCATACCGTAATTGTGCTCGAGGTGAACGATGCGGGCGTGGTTGTGGCTGAAGGAAATATCAGCACGGGAGACCACAAAGGCAAGGTACATTGGGGCAGAGCGATATCTAAGGAAGAGGTGATGCGCAATACCAGCCATTATATCACCCGCTACCCGGAAGGTTATGTTCCGCCAGACGATCCGGAAGCTAATGTATCAATTGCATCGGGAACTCTTGACGGAGGGCTTGCCTGGAATCTGACGAAAGCGGGTACGCTGACTATTTCCGGTAAGGGAGCTATGCCAGATTACAGCAGTGCCGAAGAACAGCCATGGAGCAAAGACAGCGGACAAATCCGCAAGGTTGTTATTGGTGACGGTATTACTAGTATCGGTTCCTGCGCTTTTTGGAACAGCGGGGTTTTTAGTGCAGAGATTCCCACTAGTGTGACAGCAATCGGAAACAGCGCTTTCCGTGGCTCTGCGCTTATTTCCGTGAACATTCCTTCCAGCGTGAAAACCATCGGTGACAGCGCTTTTCGTGAATGTGAAAATCTTAGTTCAGTGACTGTTTCCGAAGGGGTAGAGACAATTAACCAGAATGCTTTCCGAGCGTGCAAAAGTCTTACTTCTATAGCCTTGCCTGCCAGTATAGGCGAGGTGGGCGCCGCAGCATTTTTTCAATGCCAGGCAATGACAAGTGCGACCTTTGCGCCTGGCAGCAAGCAGGTAAAGTTGGGCGAAAATCTGTTTACGCAATGTTACTATCTGATGCGTGTAACACTGCCCAAAAGTGTAGAACGTATCAGTGAAGGCATGTTTATGAATTGCCTGATGCTTGCTGGAGTGGAAATTCCGCAGGGTGCAGATAGTATAGAACCTTTTGCATTCGCTTCCTGCGGTGCTTTTACCACTGTCATAATTCCAGACAGTGTAACGTCAATAGGGATGGCCGCATTTTCGTCTTGTGCGCTCAAGGATATATACTTTACGGGCACTGAAGCGCAGTGGAACAGCATAAGTAAATCCGGCGATACGATAGCGATGATATCAAAAGCAACTTTACATTATAACTATATCCCCCCCGTCAGTCCAGGTCCTGGTGATAATGATAATAACGGCGACAATCCAGGAGGCGGCGACAATCCAGGAGGCGACGATAATCCGGGAGGCGGCGATAATTCCGAAAGCAGCAATAATATTTCCAAAGCGGCCGTAACATTGGCGAAAACAAGTTATACTTACGATGGAAAAGCCAAAACCCCATCTGTAACTGTGAAGTTAGACGGTAAAACATTACTTTTGAATACAGATTACACAGTTTCTTACAGTGATAATATCAAAGTAGGAACAGCAAAGGTAACTATTACAGGTAAGGGAAAATATACTGGCAGCAAGTCAGCCAGTTTTACAATTACAGGAGCAGCAGGGCAGAGCCCGGCGACGTCCATTTCCTGTAAAAAAGCTTTGTATAAGGTTGCATACGGCGCAAAGCCTTTCAAAATCAGTGCATCATCCAACGGCAAGATGACGTTTACAAGCTCTAAGCCAAAGATCGCCGCTGTAGATAAGAATACTGGAAAGGTAACAATCAAAAATACCGGAGTTGCCGTCATAACTATTAAGGCGGGGAAAGTATCTAAGAAGGTGACAGTCAAGGTCAGTCCGAAGAAGCAGTCTGTAAAGTCAGCCAAGGTAGTAAAAGGCAAAAAGCTGACTGTGAAATGGGCCAAGGATAAGATGGCGTCGGGATATCAGGTTCAAATTAGTATGGATAAGAAATTTAAGAAAAATGTGAAGTCGAAAAAACTCCCAAAGACATCTTACACATTCACGAAGCTGAAAATGGGCAAGAAGTATTACGTAAGGCTGCGCAGTTACAAGAAATCTGGCAAAGAAACTCTGTATGGCGCATGGAGTAAAGTAAAATTGAGCGGAAAGATTAAGAAGTAAACGCAGAGGTATTAAATAGTATATATTGTTCGTATCTTTGATTATGGGGTATCTTGAACTTTGTTGAATGACCGTCCAGCTTTGCTGGGCGGTTATCATGATGAGGGAGAGGGAGCATATTCTTATACGATGTTGTTCTTGTTTCACTGAAAATAGAGGAATTATATGAATGAAAATTATTATCATAAACTTGAGAAAAGAATTGATTGGGCATTGCAACAGAAAAAGTTTACGTTTCAAGAAATAATAAGAGAATGCCAAGGCGCTTATCCGATAGATGTATTGCAGATTCTCAAGTCAAAAAAATATTTGCAAGTGGAGAAGCAAGTTTTCACATATAAAAGGTCAAATGCCGACTATGCCAAAGAACTTATTACAGAAAAAATAGATAATAATCCTGTCTTATGTTCATGGTATTTTTCTATATCTACATGCAAAAAAATAGTAGACCTGTATTCATGGGAGAACAAAAGAATATTATTTTTAGGGATGCCAAGGTTGTTTGAATATTTTGTGAAACATGTAAAAAATGCTTATCTTACATTGATAGATTTAGATTATTATGTAGTAAATAAATTAAAAGAAAATTATGCCGATAATGAGGGTTATAACATTATTCATGCGGACATAAATAACCAGAACTTTGAGTTTGCGGAAGGTTACAATTTTATTTTTTTAGATCCACCGTGGTATATGGAGTATTATGACAGATGGATTGCTCAATCTTATAAACTGTTAAACTCCCAAGAAGGAAAAATAATATTTCCTTTGTTTCAAGAATTAACCAGACCAAATGCGAAGGAACAAAGAAAATATCTATTAAATAAAATTAGAGAGTTTGCAAAAGAATATTTGGTGGTATCTGATTTTGTCGAGTATGAAATACCGACGTTTGAAAATAGTGAATTATACAATTATGGTGTTATGATAGAAAGGCCATGGAAGAAAGCAGATTTAATTATAGCAAATGGAAGAAAAGATGATAAATGTATCATATCAGATGAAGTAATAGGTTTGAATCAGTGGCAAGAAGTAGAAATATTTAATATAAGAGTGTTTATCAGTATAAATGAGAGTGATAGATATGAAAAAGCTGCAATTCGATACTTGGCCGAAAGCGGCGCATATTTAAAGAATCCAAGTAGACGAAACCAAGAATTGAAGTTGGCAAATATGTTGACTTCAAGAGGACAGGGTTTTATCGTAGAGTCAGCAGAAAAATTGTTGCTTATTTTAAAACAAATAAAGAAGAAAATTGAGAATGGAACAGATATTAAAAGTGTTATAGATTCTACTGATATGGATAATATGAGTAAAGAAATATTGTTTGAAATATTTGGAGGAAAAAAATGTTAGATATTATTTTATTGCGATATAGGGATATAACGCCAAGTATAAATACGATTGAGGAGCATAATAAGATAGTAAAAGAAAATGGAAGAGTTTTATGGGGGTGGTGGAAGAAAGGCTCTGAACAAATGCCAGACCCATATCTGTTTGAGATGGCGGAAGAAATGAAACGGAATTCTTCTGTAAGTAAAGTGTTTATCATTAATTCGGGAACTTATGAATTATATAAAGCTGCGCTTTACAATATCAATTATGATTTAGGAGGAGCAGAAGATTTTCCCCCAAACATGGAACTGTGCCCTCAATATTATTCTAGGGAACGTTTACCAGCTTGGTTTGAATTGGGAGAAATCCATAAAGTAAGCAACGGTCTTCAGGAACTGTCAAAATATGTTTTTTCAAAATCTAATAGAAGTATTCCCAATAGTAGTTCATGTTTATCTGAATCAGAGATTGGCCAAATTGTCAGTGATGTTGATTTTTTGGAAAAAAACATTAGTCTTTGGTTTATAAATCGAACGGAAGATTTTGTTGCACAGAATGATAACTATGCATTAAATATATCAAACGGAGTTTGGCCAACGAAAGGCAAGTTTATTTTACATTTATCGGATATTCATTTTGGAGATAACCATGGATTTAAAAATCCACTAGGGGGTAAACAGGGCTTAGTCGCAAAACAAGAGCTATGCGATGTAATTTTAGAAGATTTAAAAGTACAAGGAATTTCAAATTCAGATATTGCCGTTATCATTATTAGCGGCGATATAACATGGCGGGCCAGTCCGCATGAATTTTCCAATGCGTTAGATTTTTTACGGAAGTTGAAGAATTACTTCGGATTAAGTAATAAACAAATTATCATTGTTCCAGGTAATCATGACATAGAATGGGTAGATGAAAACGGAAATATTGATGCCAATGCAGAGTTGAATTATTATAATTTCTATCATTCATTTTACAATGTTCTTCCTGAAAAATCTTTTATGCGTATTAATAAGTTTGAAATTGACGGCAAAGTTATATGTTTTATTGGATTAAATAGTTGTAGACTTGAATCTATGTCGAATGCGGGATTTGGATATGTTGGCGATGAACAGTTAGGTAAAATTCAGCAATACCTAAATATTAATAAAGATATAGATATGATTTGCGCAGTATGCCATCATCATTTATTACCAGTCAATTATCTCGAAGAAATTAGTACAAATGAAAAAAAGATAAGTATGATGTTAGATGCAGAGCTGGTAATTAGGACTTTAATAGCCAATAAAGTTAATGTAATATTACATGGACACCAACATCAGCCATATTATTCACAGATTAGAAGAATCATACCGGAATATATTAACCGATCTGGTGAAAAGATAACTTTGGAAGGAACGCTTAGTATTGTAGGGGGAGGCAGTTGCGGGGTTAAGCAATCAGAAATAAATGTTATTGGACGGAATACATATAATTTATTGCATTTTAATAGTGAGAATGAGTTGATTGTGAAAACCCGTATCAAAAGCGGAAATGGTATTGGCTTTTATGACGATGGAAAAATATGTTATAAAATGCAAACACCATCTTGTAAAAACCTCCCGTCTGGTGTTAAAATGTAAAAGTCAGCAGTATCAAGGTGGAAAGTCCTAGATTTAGAAAATATTACCGGCTGATTGGCTGGATAAAGAACACAGGAAGCGTGGAAAATGCAAATTAAGAAACGGATAATTGGAGCCGGCCGGCCGTTGGTCTGCGTTCCGGTAGTGGAAATAGAAGAAAATGGAATTTACAAGGCCGCAGGACAGGCAGTTGAGCGGGGAGCGGAAGTATTAGAGTGGCGCATAGATTGGTTTGCACAGGCCGCGTGCCAGGACAGAATCGAAGAGATTTTGCATAAATTGCAGGAAATATGTGGAGATACCATTTTATTGTGTACGTTCCGCAGCAGCCTTCAGGGAGGAGAGCGGGAAATTTCAGAGGAAATGTATCTTGGACTTCTTGAGCTGATTGCAAAGAGCGGGCAGGCAGATATACTTGATGTGGAGGTGTCGGAACTCTCCAATCCATCTAATGTTATCCGAAAACTTCACGGCATAGGCCAGTGCGTAATTGGTTCAAAGCATTACTTCTCCCATACGCCGGAAACAGAACAGATGCAGCGGGATTTAGCAGACATGCAGCGGGCAGGGGCGGATATCGGAAAACTTGCGGTAATGCCGCATGGCGCCCTGGATGTGCTTCGGCTTTTGGAGGCGACGGCGCGGGTGAGAGAAGAATATCCGCATTATCCGTTGGTTACTATGGCGATGGGCGGGCTGGGAGCTATATCCCGCATCAGTGGAGAAGTATTTGGCTCTTGTATGACTTTTGCAAGCGTGGGGAAAACGTCAGCTCCGGGGCAGATGCCTTTAGAGGACGTCGTAGGGATTTTAAATAAAATATCGGAAAGTATGGACCAGGAAATGGTGAAAAGCAATATATTCTTGATCGGATTTATGGGAACAGGGAAAACTACGGTTTCCCGCAGTTTGTCGGAATTGTTGGGATATGAAGAGATAGATACGGACGCGTGGATTACGCGCCGGCAGCACAGGAGTATACCGGAGATATTTGAGAGCAGCGGAGAACAGGCATTCCGTGATATGGAGACGGAGCTTTTGCGTGAGCTGGGGAAAGAAAGGCACAAAATAATTTCCTGCGGCGGAGGTATGGCGCTGCGGCAGGAGAACGTCAAGCTCATGCAAGAGCATGGAGTCGTGGTGCTTCTGACGGCAGAGCCGGAGACTATTCTGGCAAGGGTGCAGGGGAGTGATGAGCGCCCGATTTTAAATGGGAATATGAACGTATCGTATATCCAGGAACTTATGGCAGAGAGAATTTCCAATTACCAGAGGGCAGGAGAAGTAGTGGTCGCCACAGATTTGCAGTCTCCTCAGGAAATTGCAGAGGAGATTGAGAAAAAATTGCATTCTGACAAAATTTCTTTTGATTTTTGAGAAAAAGTATGATATAATAACCTACGTTCGTAAAATATTGGAAAAGCACCCATAGTTTAACGGATAAAACACCAGATTCCGGTTCTGGGGCTGGGGGTTCGATTCCCTCTGGGTGTATTGACACTATTAAAATGACTTCCCTGCCAGCAGAAATGTGGCAGGAAGTTTTGCACTATAGAGATGCTGTTCCCTGGTAGATACGCAGGGAAGCATAGTTAAGATAAAGGAGAAAAAATGGCTAATATGGAGAATGGGTCAGGAAGCGGACTTAACATAGACAAGATTATAGGTTTTTGTAAGAAGAATGTAAAGTATATTTCCGGCGGTGTGTTGTTAGTAGCGCTTGTTATCGTTTTGGCGGTCATGGGAGTTAATAATTCCGGCGGGAAGGACAAGCCGGAACAAAAGGCTGCTATCGAGGAAGAACAGCAGAACAAGGGTGAAGTTGAAAATAACGACAATGATAATCAGGATAAAACAGAAGACGCTAATGCAGAAAAAGAAGAGCATCCAGAGATTAAACAATTAGTGTCCACTTATTATAATTCTTATGCAACAGGAGATTTAGAGCACCTTTCCAGCGTTGCGAAAAAGCTTTCTGATATGGAGAAGGACTATATCAGGATGATGAATGAGCATGTGGAAAGCTATGCCGATATATCCTGCACGGTAGCGGACGGGGTCAAGGAAGGTTCCTACGTTGTGGCGGCAGTTTATCAGATGAAATTTACCGGAGCGGACGAGACGCTTCCAGGTATGAATGTTTTTTATGTTCAGACGGATAAAGATGGAAAATTATATATCAACAATCTTTACAGCTCCTTTAACCGTGAATTGAAAGAGCAGAAGACGAAAAAGAAAGTTATCAAACTGATAGAAGAGTTTGAGAAGAGCGCTGATGTTCAGAAACTCCAGAATGAAGTGCAGACCGAGTACGACAGGAAAGTAGCAGAGAACGAAGATTTGCAGAAAAAGTTGAATGAAATGGTAGATGCTATCGCTAATTGGAAGGAGACATATACTCCACCCGAGGATAATGGAGAAGAGGAACCCCAGCAGAAGCCAGAAGAATCAGAGGAGCCGGCAGCAACGGATGACGGCAATGCAGACGATGGTAATGCAGACGATAGCTCTGCTGATGGCAGTGCAGATGATGGTAACGCAGACGATAGCTCTGCTGATGGCAGTGCAGATGATGGTAACGCAGACGATAGCTCTGCTGATGGCAGCACAGATGACGGCGGAAATAGTTCTGGATTGAATTATGTGCCGGATGGCACTGTATTGACAGCAAACGATGGCTACAATGTGCGTAAGTCTATGAACGAGACTTCAGAGCTTGTGGGAACAACAGCGGTTGGCGACAGCATAAAAGTCATCCTCAGTTATGCAGAGGGATGGACGAAGGTAGAGTGGAACGGAACTACCGGATATATCAGAACAGATTTGCTGCTGAATAATTAATGTCTATGACTTCTTATACGGTAAGAAAGGAATTGCCTGCATTGGCAGTTCCTTTTTATCATTCTTTTAGGAAAGGCCTTACCGCGCTAAAATGTGAGTGCACTCCGATTGAAGAAAAGTAATATGTGCTTTGTGCCAACGTTTGCTGCCATAATGCGTTAAAGTGCATGGATTATCTGCATAAAAAAAGCAAAATGCTTCAACCTAATGGTAAAACGATTAGGAGGAAGCTATGCACAATAATGAAGAAATTAATGTTTTGAAGGAAACAAGGAAAAACGCATCCATGGCGGTTAATGCGATAGATGCGTTACTGGGAAAAATTTATAATCAGGAGTTTGCCTATGAATTGACAGCCGAGAGGAACCGTTTTCGCGATTTCGAGCGGAAAGCGGAAGCTGGTCTTTGGGAACACGGATTGGTTTCAAAGGATTCCGGTGTGCAGAGGGCTATGCTGTGGGGCGCTATCCAGGCAAACACATTAATGAACATCAGCACCAATCATGTGGCAGATATGATGATTCAGGGTAATGCCAGGGGAATTACGGAGCTAATGAAGACAAAGCATAACAACAAAGCCAGCGGCAGTTTTGCCAATGAGCTTGCCGAAGAGCTGATGGATTTTGAGGAAGAAAATATTGAACGGCTGAAAAGATTTCTGTAGCTGCACAATTTAATGCAGGAAGTGGGAGAATGTATGGGAGAATCGGTGAGGATCAATAAGTATTTAAGCGCAGCGGGCGTCTGTTCGCGAAGAGAAGCCGACCGCCAGATTGAGGCGGGGAATGTGACAATTAATGGCAGGACAGCAATGATGGGAGACCGGGTATCTGCGGGAGACGTCGTCATGTATGGCAGGGAAAAAGTCTCTAAGGAAGAAGAGCAGATTCTGATTGTTGTAAATAAGCCTGTCGGCATCGTATGCACGGCCGAAAAACGGGAAAAAGACAATATTGTGGATTTTATCAATTATCCCAAACGCATTTACCCCATCGGACGCCTGGATAAGACTTCGCATGGACTGCTGTTGATGACGAATCAGGGAGACCTGGTGAATAAAATGATGCGCAGCGGCAATTACCATGAAAAGGAATACATTGTCAAAGTGAATCGTGAAATCACAGAGGAGTTTCTTCAGAACATGGCAAAAGGCGTATATTTGCAAGAACTGGATATCACAACCAGGCCGTGTCGTGTGCAAAAGGTGGGCAGAAGAGTTTTTCGTATTATTTTAACACAGGGGTTAAATCGCCAAATTCGCAGAATGTGCGAGACGTTTCAGTATCGTGTGGTCGATTTGAAGCGCGTGCGTATCATGAATATACGGTTGGGAGACCTGAAAGAGGGCGCCTATCGTAAGGTCACGCAGCAAGAATGGCAGGAGTTGCAGGAGCAGTTGAAAGATTCTTCTAATGAGACTGTAATCCCCAAATGGCTGTAGCGTAGAATGAGGGAATGAAAGGAAGATAATCTGCTATTAGAAGTATATAGAATGGCGTAAGGGAATGAGGAGGCATTAGGAAAGGATATTTTATGGACAAAAAGCAGGCTGAATCGAAAATAAAGGAGCTTAAGGGTGAACTGGAATACCATATAAACCTCTATTACAATCAGGATAATCCCCAAATCAGCGATTATGAATATGACATGAAGATGCAGGAGCTGAAAAAGCTGGAGCAGGAATTTCCAGAATTTATCACGCAGGATTCCCCCACGCAGAAGGTGGGTGGTACAGCAAAGCGGGAAGCCGGGAAGCTGGTTCGTCATAATGTGCCCATGTTGAGCCTTCAAGATGTATTTTCCAGGGAAGAAGTGGAAGAATTTGTGGAAGATATGCAGCGGCAGCTCACGGAGCCAGAGTTTGTGGTGGAATATAAGATTGATGGACTGTCGATGGCGCTTCGCTATGAACAGGGAGCGTTGTCTTTAGCGTTGACGCGGGGGGACGGCGTCAATTTTGGCGAGGATGTGACTGTGAACGCCAAAGTCATCCCGGACGTCAAAAAGAAATTAAAAGAGCCTGTAGATTACCTGGAAATCCGCGGCGAAGTCTATATGAAAAATGAGGATTTTGCGCGGGTCAATGAAAGGCAGGAACTAAATGGCAAAAAGCCGTTTGCCAATCCCAGAAACTGCGCGGCCGGTACGCTTCGCCAATTGGACAGCAAGGTCACGAAGGAGCGGGGGCTATCCATGTTTGTGTTTAATATCCAGCAGATTCGGGGGATGGAGATTACAACGCACACGGAAGGTTACGAATATTTGCAAAGAAATAAAATTCCGGTGATTGACGGCTACCGCATTTGCCGGAACAAAGAGGAAGTCTGGGAGGCCATTTGTGCTATCGGCGATAACCGTGGTAATTTGGGGTATGATATAGACGGAGCCGTCGTAAAGGTCAACTCTCTGGCTGACAGGGAAAAGTTGGGCGCGACTTCAAAAGTACCGCGCTGGGCAGTAGCCTATAAGTATCCGCCGGAAGAGAAGGAGACGACGCTTCTGGATATTGAACTGTCTGTCGGGCGAACCGGACGGATTACGCCCACGGCTATTTTCGAGCCGGTTCGCTTGTGCGGCACCAGCGTGTCACGCGCAACGCTGCACAACCAGGACTTTATTGATGAACTGGATATTCGCATTGGAGACAGAATCCAGGTATACAAATCGGGGGAAATTATCCCCAAGATCCGCAAAGTGTTAAAAGAAAAACGGCCGCAGGGAACTACGCCCTATCATTTACCTCAAACGTGCCCCGTGTGCGGCGCAAAAACACAGAGAGAGAAAGACACAGCGGATATAAAATGTACGTCTCCTAACTGCCCGGCGCAGCGGGAACGCCATATTATCAATTTCGTGGGCAGGGACGCCATGGATATTAAAGGATTTGGAAGCGTGTATGTAGAGGAATTGGTGCGCCTGGGTTATCTCCAAAATATTGCAGATATTTATACCCTGTGGGAACACCGTGAGGAGTTAATTGAACAGGGAATTATCGGTAAAGAGAAAAATACCGATAAACTATTGGATGCTATCGAGAAATCAAAAGAAAATGATGCGATTCGGCTGTTGACAGGATTTGGCATTCCCAATGTTGGCAAGGCTGCATCAAAGGCGATCCTCCGGGAATTTGGCACGATCGACGCGTTGATGCAGGCGGATAGCGAGGCGTTGCAAAACGTCGATGATATCGGTGAAGTGAGCGCCGGTTGTATCTTGGATTTTTTTGCCAAGGAGGAAAACCGCCGGATTGTGGAGCGGATGAAAACATATGGCGTCAATATGCAGTCGAAGGAACAGCCTGCGGGCAGCAAATTTCAGGATATGACGTTTGTAATTACGGGAACGCTGCCCACACTTGGACGCAAAGAAGCGGCAGCATTGATTGAGGCGCAGGGCGGTAAAGTGTCAGGTTCCGTTTCCAAAAAGACTTCCCTGCTCCTGGCAGGAGAGAATGCGGGCAGTAAGCTGACGAAAGCACAGGAACTGGGAATTCAGGTGATTTCTGAGGAAGAGCTTTTGAAAATGCTTGATTCAAATACCATAAATTAAAAAATATTTCTATAGAAAGAAGGAATGATTTATGCCAATTAAAGTTCAAAGTGGATTGCCGGCGAGAGAGAAGCTGGAGCGGGAAAATGTATTTACTATGGATGAAAACCGGGCAATGCACCAGGATATCCGGCCTATTGAGGTGGGGATTTTGAACTTGATGCCTTTGAAGGAAGATACGGAGTTACAGATTCTGCGCGAGCTTTCCAATACGCCATTGCAGGTAGACGTCACGTTTGTTGTGGTAAGCAGCCATGAATCCCGCAATACATCCAGCAGCCATCTGAACAAATTTTATAATACATTTGATCAAATCAAAGACAGGAAATTTGACGGCTTCATTATTACCGGCGCGCCGGTGGAGCAGATGGAATATGAAGAGGTTGACTATTGGCGGGAATTTGAGCAGATTTGTGAGTGGACGAAGACAAATGTGACTTCAACCATGCACCTTTGCTGGGGGGCGCAGGCTGCGCTTTACCACCATTATAGAATTCCCAAATATATGCTTGAACAAAAAATGTTCGGATTGTTTGAGCACAAAGTCAGCAATCGCAGAATTCCGCTAGTGCGCGGATTTGACGATTACTTTCTTGCCCCCCATTCCAGGCATACGGAGGTGCGCAGGGAAGATATCGACAAAATTCCGGGATTGACGGTTTTAGCGGAATCACCGGAGGCAGGCGTTTTCCTGCTGATGGACATGACTGGCAAGAAGATTTTTGTAATGGGGCATCCGGAATATGACCGGGTCACCTTACATACGGAATATATGCGTGATAAGGAGAAGGGGCTGGATATCCAACTGCCGCGCAATTATTATGTGGATGACGACTGTACCATCCGTCCGCGGCTGCAATGGCGCGCCCATGCCAACGCCCTTTATTCCAATTGGCTTAATTACTATGTGTATCAGGCGACGCCTTATGAATATACGGCAGTGTTGCCTAAGAAGTAGTATCATAAATTTAGAACTCGGTTTTAAGGTTGGGCAGAGCCGGTAGCTGCGCTCTGCCTCATGCTTACTATCGCAGGCCAAGTAATGACCGCCAGGTGTTTTTTCCGGCTGTGATCTCGCCGTCCACGATGCAGTTTTTTGCTTTCTGATAGGATTTGACCGCATTGTCGAATTTGACGCCGGCAATACCGTCCACAACCCCGCAGTTATGTCCAAGTGTGTTAAGGTATTTCTGGATAAACTTTACGGCTGCATGTCTGCGGTTTTTTGTTTTGGAGACAGTAATCGTTTTGGACAATGTTTCGGGGCCTGCGATACCGTCTTGCTTTGCGCCTGTCACAGATTGGATGTCCAAGATAAATTGTCTTCTGGTATATGCAGGCGTATGCGTTGATGTAATATGGCTGCTGCCAGAAGTATTTGCCGTAGGCATATGATCTTTGGCAGGTGTATTTGCCATGGGGGCGTCGTCGTAATTTGGCCTTCCGTAGCCCATGATTTTGTTATGAGTAAGGGCGTAGCTTTTCCTGACAACGCCGCCCCCATTGTCGATAACAGAACTGCCGCCGGATGTATTGCCTTCAACCGTGTAAATCTTTCCATTTGAGACCTCAACAATTAAACCGATGTGGTTTGCGCCTGCATGTCTCGAACCAGTATAAAATACAATATCTCCGGCTTTTGGCCCAGAGGTGATATATTGTTTCCTGGAAATAAAATTCTGCCGGATGTCTTCGCATGCTGCTGAGAATTTCCCGGCGAGCAATTGTTTGGCGGCGTTGGTTCCATAAGCTTCATGAAATATCCAGCAGAGAAACATTGCGCACCAGTATGCAGGATTTAAGCCGTACCATTTTCCATATTTTGTATAATTGGCGTAGCCTGCATTTTCTGTTTTGCTTTCTAAGTGCGCGTTTGATTTTTTTTCCAGATAGCCTACTTCATTTAAGGCGATATTGATTACTTTGTCGTGTGTGTTTGCCATAATAAAATCCTCCAATAATATGTTTTTTGTAAATAGTGTTGTCTATTTGGCAATTTAGGAAACTGCTGCCGAATGACTATTCAAGTTCTCCAAGCCAGTCTAATTGCCTGTTAGATATTTCTTTGAGATTTACCCCGAAGCCTGAGTAACCGCTTTGCAGAAGAAGATTCGCATTTTTAATTTTGGAAATTCTTTTTACGGAATCCATAAAGGCGTTGATTTTCATGTCCCAGACATCCGCGTGGCTGTACTTGAAGCCTTCGCTGTTTATCATGGCCGATACCATGTTTTTTAACGGCGAATGGTATGCTTTATCTTTGTGCCTCAGAGATTCTTCCCTTGCATCTTCAATCAGAATCATTTTTGTTGCCTTGTTTGCCGGGAGTTGTTCATCTTTGGGGATGAAGTGTACTTTCCTCAGATAATCTGTAATCATATGATAAGTAAACTCATCTAAAATGATTTCTTCCCAGCCGATATTATCGGCGTTGTTTTTCTCAATCGCTTGATACAGCAAAGGAGAACCGTCATCCTTGCGTTGGGCGACTTGAAATTTAGTGAAATCCAAATCGCCGAACAGAATAGAAGTCTTTTCCTGTGGATAGAGCCGAAACAAAAAACCATAAAATAATTCAAACGGCGTAATTTCTGTGTAGTCGATGCCCATGTCCCATAATTGCCATTTCATGGACTGCGGTGTGGCCGTCAATTGATAAATCATGGAGTAATAATCGCGCTCTCCATAATCACATATTTCATTCAAGGAGGGTTGATGGATTACAACATTTCTTGAAACAACAAAATCCTGTCCGCGGTATAATTTTAGTTCGTCGTTTTCCAAAGTCATCACCAACTTTCTGATAAAACAAAGGTTTGTGTAACCATTCAAAGTTTTTGTGGGAGCGAACGGCTACAAGTTACAGAATTTCTGCGGGCCCGCAGTTGGAAAGGATAGGCGCGCCGGAATGGCGCTGTACGTTGCCTCTCCTATGTAACGCGCATTTGTGCCCTGGTATCAGTGTACAAATGTGCAGTTGATTTCCGGAACGGTAAGAATTTTTGTTGTCTTTTATACGTTGCTATTGTTAAGACAGTGGTTCCCGGAATCACATATAGAAAATTCTTTATGCAGGCTGCGTACCGAATCTTTAAAACGTCGGCTGAACTCCGCGGAGAGAAGCAGCATGTCGCTGGATTTAAGGTAAGCGGAGAGGTTTGAATTTGACTGTTCAGCCGGAACATATCGGGAAGTTATTTTCAGTCCCGGAAACAGTTTCATTTCCACAAAACGGTCCTCGTCGCTGAATTTATCTTTCACTACGCTGCATAAGGAATTAAGGACATTTGTAATGTCGCGTATGGAACAGCCGGTATCTTGGCTGATAATGTCAATAATTTCTTTCTGGTTATAGTATCGTTTTGTTTCTGGCATGACATGTCACCTCCTTATATCCGATACCAAATAAATAGATATCCGAGCCAGGTGTTTCTAATTGCAGCATTTCAGCAGCCGATTGCAGGATGGCTTTTTTAAAACTTTCATTCCCGCACAAATAAAGAATTTCTAAAAGCGTATTTTTAATCTGTGAATTTTGCTTATCCTCAAGGGAAGCTAATAATTGGTATAAAGTTGAAAAACCAATTGTTTCCTGGTTAATATCCGTAATCAACTGTTGTCTCAGAAGGGCAGCTTTTTGCTGTCTCTCTTCTTTGGAATCCGTGGTAAGGCTGTAAAGATTTTTTCTGTCCGCGACATATTTTTTTAAAATGCTGTAAATTCTCTGTATTTGCTGTTGGTTGACACTGGAAGTCCGAAATTTTGAGCGGTCTAAGACAGAGACAAATGGCAGCCAATCTTTTTTGTATGGATGTTTTACCTTAAATTCATTGATGATTGTCTGTAAGTAATCCATAGAAGTATGGTATTTCTGGTAGTGCTTTTTATCCGGGTTATAATATCCTTTTTGTCTGGAAATATGAGAAAAGAAATGCGGCATTTTTTTGCGGCATTTTACGAGTTCCCCATGTTCGTCTTCTTCATATTCTCTGACGGAAGGCTCATATTTCCTGCGCAATTTCTCAAGCTCCTTTGCATTGTCAACATCAAATTCTTTTTTTGCTTTGTCGATCTCGATACCCGACATTACGTCTAACTGGCAGATATCGTAGTATAA
>Ga0137308_100992_pt1 | contig 34022 bp, 32 predicted proteins | sample Inofrocosms_June_FD_97181 | JGI IMG/M metagenome (GOLD analysis project Ga0137308, IMG submission 97181) | Mouse cecal microbial communities from Vienna, Austria - N-Acetylneuraminic and N-Acetylglucosamine D2O microcosms_June | ecosystem: Host-associated > Mammals > Digestive system > Large...
ATGTTTACACGCTTTCTGTTTCATATCGGATAGTTTGAAATGAGAGAAAGAACGAGACTTTTAGCATTTTGTAATGTTAAAGGCCTCGTCTTATTTTTTTGTTCGGGGCTTACAAGAAGGAGGAGAGATTATGGATGTATTGATTCAGATCGGATTGTTGGCGCTTGGGTTTGCTCTTCTGGTGAAGGGGGCGGACTGGTTTGTGGAAGGTGCAAGCCAGCTGGCGGAAAAATTTGGGATTCCTCAGCTTGTGATAGGCCTTACCATTGTGGCGATGGGCACTTCCCTGCCAGAGGCGGCGGTCAGCGTGTCAGCGGCCTTGAAGGGGAGCGCAGAGATCACCATTGGCAACATTGTGGGCAGCAACATTATGAACATTCTGCTGATCCTTGGGCTTACCGCGCTCATCACCCCGATAGCGGTGCAGAAAACCACAGTCAGGTATGAGATACCGTTTGTCATTCTGGTGTCGGTAGTCCTTGTCGCTATGGGCGCCGGGGGGGATCATCTGCTGCATTTCCCGGACGGACTGATTCTCTGGGCCCTGATGTTCTGTTATCTGGGATATCTGCTTGTCATTGCCAAAAAGGGCGGCGGATTTTCGGAGGAGATGCCGGAGGAGAAACCGATGCCGGTCTGGAAGATGCTTCTGATGATTGCTCTTGGCGGGGTGATGATTGTGGCCGGATCCAATGTGGCGGTGGATGCGGCGACGGAGCTGGCGCTGATCTTTGGCATGAGTGAGCGGTTGATCGGCCTTACGATTGTGGCTTTCGGCACTTCCCTGCCGGAGCTGGTGACGAGCGTGACGGCGGCAATCAAGGGCAAGGCGGATATCGCGGTCGGAAATATCGTGGGCAGCAATATTTTCAACATCCTCTTTGTAGTGGGTACTTCGGCGCTGATTACGCCGGTGGATTATGTGCCGGAATTTCTGACAGACGGTATCGTCTGCATTGCGTCGGCGGTACTCTTATGGCTGTGCGTTTTCAGAAAAAAACGGCTTGGACGAGTGGGCGGACTGTTGATGCTGCTCGGTTATGGGGGATATTTTATGTATCTTATGCGGTAAGACGAGTGAATGGATATATATTATGTAAACCGAAGAGACAAAGTGTGACTCAAGAAACGCGATCTGTACCAAAAGGGCGCGCGGGAGGGCCGAAAGTGGTAAACTTGCATACAGTAAAGCCTGCAGCTCTGCGGACGGGCAGAGGATGCGGGAAGGATCTGTGATATAGGAGAAAAACCATGTATCTGATAGCACTTTGTGATGATGAGCCGGAACAATTAAATAAAACGGAGCAAATGCTCACAGAATATGCAGGCAGCCGTTCGGAGAACGAATTTCGGGTGGAGCGTTTTGAAAACGCAGTCAGGCTGCTGGAACGGATTGCGGAGGGAACGTATCTTCCCGATCTGATTCTGATGGACATTTATATGCCTGATAAACCGGGGATTGAGGCGGCAAAAGAGCTGCGGGGTATGGGAAACTACTGTCGGATTGTATTCCTCACAAGCTCCAGGGAGCATGCACTTGATGCCTTTGAGGTGGAGGCAGCCCAGTATCTGGTAAAGCCGGTTACGAAGGAGAAGCTGTTTTCTCTTTTGGACAGGCTGCTTGGAGAGGTGCAGGAAGAGCGCAGAAGGTATGTCCTGTTCCGGGTTGACAATACGGTGCGGCGCGTGGCGGTGGATGATATCGTATACTGCGAAGCGCAGGGTAAGATTCAGTATATGTTTCTGTCGGACGGCACCCAGTGTACGCTGCGCGAAACAATGGGGCGGCTTGTGGAGGCGCTAAGTCCATACGACGAGTTTATGCGGGTGGGAGTTGCCTATCTGGTAAATATGGAGCATATTGAGTGTATCAGTAAACAGGAAATCCGCATGGACACAGGGAAATACATTTACCCGCCAAGAGGCGCGTATCAGGCGCTGCGGGAGAGATATTTTGCGTATTACTGCGGAGCGTGAGAAGTGCTTCTGGCACTCGGCAGCAGAGGCTGCTTCGTTAAGAAGCACTAGATTTGCTTCGCAAATCACTCTCGCGCGAGAGAATGCCTGAAAACGGCATTCCCTGTATAGACGGATTCAGAGTACTGCATGTCGGCATTCCCTGCACGGTCTAATCAACTCTTTCCTTGCCCCAGAAGAACACGGCAACCGTGCCGGGACCTGTGTGTGCGCCGATGGTGGTGCCGATGTTGTGAATCACGACTTTGCCGTCAAGATTCGGGAAACGTTCCTCGATCAGGTCGGCCACAAATCTGGCATCCGCATAGCAGGCGGACTGTGAAATATAGCATTTTCCGCCGTAGGCGGTTCCTTCCGGGATGCATTCCTCCATTTTATCGACAATCGCATACATGACTTTTCTCTTTGTGCGGACTTTAAAACGGGGAATCAGCCTTCCTTGATGGTCCACGTTCAGGAGCGGGCAGATATTCAGCATATTTCCGATGGTACCGGAAGTCCTGGAAACCCGGCCTCCTTTGATAAAGAAGGTGAGGTCGGTGGAAAAGAACCAGTGATTGAGGCGCAGGCGGTTGTCAAGTGTCCACTGGTAAAGGTCTTCAACGGACATGCCTTCATCGCGCAGATCGGCCAGCCGGTCCATCAGTAGACCAAAGCCGGAGGATGCTGCCAGGGAGTCTACAATATAAATCGTCCGATCGGGATATTTTTCAGCAAGGATTTCTTTGGCGCCCATAGCGGAGTTGATTACGCCGGAAATGCCGGAAGACAGACACAGGTGCAGCACGTCTTTGTCAGCCTTCAGAAAGGGTTCGAAATAATCTATAAATTCTGTTGTATTGATCTGTGAAGTTTTGGTGTCGGCGCCGTCCGTCATCGCCTGATAGAAATGCTCAAAGGACATGCTTTTGCCTAGATCATCGACATATTCCCGGCCGTCAAGCTCGTAGTGAAAACAGGCGTAAAATATACCGCGTTTTGAAAAATGTTCCGCAGGAAGATCTGCAGTTGAGCAGCAGCTCAGTATATATTCCTTCATAATATGGATGTCCATGCCTTTCCCGCAATCAGCGAATCATCGTATATTGTGTTGCAACATACTATAGGAGTGTAACATGTCTGCGGTGCGAATACAATAAGGACATAGGACTATACGCCATTTCCGAGCTTGTACTTGTTTTAAGCGGAAAAATTTGGTATACTATTTTCCGTAAGCTGCGAGCGGTGCGGAGACGAAAACGAGGGTTTTTCAAACTGTGCTGCGAGAGAGTATGAAAGCGAAAATCGAGATAAAGGAGAACAGACATGAAAGGAAACATTGTTGTTGGTCAGTCCGGCGGCCCCACAGCCGTTATTAACTCTTCTGTAGCAGGTGTATACGCTGCTGCCAAGAAGCTGGGTGTGAAAAAGATTTATGGTATGGTTCACGGTATCGAGGGCTTTCTGGAAGACAGAATGATCGATCTTGGCGAGTATCTGGATGACGAGACGGGAATTGAACTTTTAAAGAGAACTCCCTCCGCATTCTTAGGCTCCTGCCGTTTCAAGATGCCCCAGATCGAAGGACACGAGGATGTGTACGAGAAGGTGTTTGAGATCATGGAGAAGCATGATATTGAGTGCCTTTTCTATGCCGGCGGTAATGACTCTATGGATACTGTTAAGATGCTGTCCGACTATGCGGCGGCTCACGGGAAATCCCAGAGATTCATGGGCGTGCCGAAGACCATTGATAACGATCTGCCTGTGACAGACCACTGCCCGGGCTATGGTTCTGCGGCGAAATATATTGCGGCTTCCTTAAAGGAGATCATCCGTGACAATGCCTCATTTGGCGCGAAGAAGCCTACTGTCTGCATCGTAGAGATTATGGGACGTAACGCAGGATGGCTTACGGCGGCGGCAGCTCTTGCAAAGGGCGATGACTGCGAAGGCTGTGATGCGATTTACCTGCCTGAGAAGGTATTTGACATTGATCAGTTTGTTGCGGATGTAAAAGATCTGGCAGCGAAAAAGTCTTCCGTAGTGATTGCGGTTTCCGAGGGCGTTAAGGTTGCGGACGGAAGGTATGTATGTGAGATCGGCAGAGAGGTTGCCGTGGATGCGTTTGGCCACAAGCAGATGTCCGGCACAGCGGTTATGCTGGCGGACAAGATCGCGGCTGAGACAGGTCTCAAGACCCGCGCAATCGAGTTCTCTACCTTACAGAGAGCAGCGACCCATCTGGCATCTCTTACGGATATCAACGAGGCGTTCCAGGTTGGCCATGACGCAGTGATGGCTGCGGAAGAGGGCAAGACCGGCATGATGATCACACTTGACAGAAACGGGGATGCTCCTTATCAGTGCGGCACAAGCGCGTATGACATCCACGCCATTGCAAACGTGGAGAGAAATGTGCCCGATGAGTGGATCACGGCTGACGGCAAGGGTCTGACAGACGATTACGAGAAGTACGCAAGACCGTTGATCATGGGTGAACTGCAGCCGCTCTTCGTGAATGGACTGCCGAGACATCTGGTTAGGAAATGAAAATAAACTTGGGAATTTTCAAAAGAGTGGTTTACAAAACCACTCTTTTGTTATATGATGTTTTTGGAAAACGATTTCCGAGTGCGGACTGTGGATGCTCCACGGAAAAGCGGAAAAGGCAGAGAAAAATATGCTTATAGACAGGAAACGTTTCAGAATGGAAAACATATGGTATCAATTAAAGACGTCGCAAAGCAGGCGGGTGTAGCGATTTCCACCGTTTCCAAGGTGTTGAATAACTATCCCAATGTGAGCGAGGAGACAAAGAAAAAAGTAAATCAGGCGGTGGAGGAATTAAATTTCGTACCCAATTCCGTTGCGGCTGCGCTTTCCTCCAAACAGTCCGGCAGGGTAGCTCTGCTTTTGAACCTTGGCAATGTGTCGCAGGCAGTGGACGAGATCAACATGCAGTATATGGCCGGTACCATAAGCCGTGCGGTGGAGCTGAACCTGGATGTGATCACAATATTCGACTCCATGCTGAAAAACAAAAGTCTGGATGAGGTGGTGCGCTATCTGCGTTCCCAGAGCATCACGGGGCTGATTATTTTCGGGATGTCGAAGGATGACAGGGTGCTGCAGAGACTGATCAACGCTCAGTTTTTTAAAATTGTGACGGTGGACGCACCCCTTGTGAACGCTTCTTCTTCCTCGGTCTGGATTGATCAGGCGGCGGCGCAGTATGATGTGGCGAAGAAGACCCTCAGGGAAAATAAGGGAAAAAGCATTCTATATCTGGCGGGCAAGAAAAACGGTTATGTTTCCGGAGAGCGTCTGAAAGGCATGCAGCGGCTTGCGGAGGAAGAGGATATACCAATGCTTGTAAGAAACGGAGAGTTTTCTGAGCTGCAGGCCAGAAATCTGACGCTGCGGTATGCAAAGAAAAAGGATATTGTGGTGTGCGCCTCGGATCTGATGGCGATTGGGGCGATGCGCGCTCTGATGGATATGGATATTTTCCGCCCGGTCTGCGGTTTCGACGGGATCACGCTGATGGGGTATGCCGGCAAGCAGATGAATACGGTCAGACAGAATTTTGAACGGATCGCTTCGGAGTCGGTGGAAGAGTTAAAGCGCCTTCTGGACGGCGGAGAGGGCAGACAGATTGTGCTGGACTACGAGCTGGTGAGAATGAAATACGAGGATATTCTGACGGCTGAACATAGAAAAAGTAAATGAGCCGGGATATATCACAGGTAAACGGCCGGCGGAATCGGAGAGAAAGCGCGGGCGCGTGGGTTTACCGGCGGATATAACTGGATAAGATAATAAAACAGAGGGAAGAAAAGAAAGGGAGGTTTCACACATGGCACAGGCAAGTAACCTGAAAAGAGACGTACTGGTAATGAATCTGGAGCAGGAACTGGAGAACCAGACACAGAGCGGATACGGCAAAGCCATTTCTGCCTGCAGCAACGAGGAACTCTATTACAGTATTCTGCAGCTTTCCAAGAAACTGATGACCGCGTCAGAGAGGATAGAGGGAGAAAAGAAAATTTATTATATTTCCGCAGAATTCCTGATCGGTAAGCTCTTATCCAACAATCTGATCAATCTGGGAATCTATGACAATCTGGAGAAGATTCTTGAAAAGAACGGCAAGCAGCTTTCCGTAATCGAGGAAGTGGAGCCGGAGCCTTCTCTGGGCAACGGCGGTCTGGGACGTCTTGCCGCATGTTTCCTTGATTCGATCGCATCCCTGGGACTTCCCGGTGAGGGAATCGGCTTAAACTACCACTTTGGTCTGTTCAAACAGGAGTTTAAGGATAAATTACAGACGGCACAGAAAAATGACTGGATTGAGGAGCAGTCCTGGCTGACGAAAACGGACACCACCTTTGAGGTTTCCTTCGGTGAAAAGAAGGTGACGTCCCGGCTTTATGACATTGATGTCATTGGCTATGATAACGGGGTGAATAAGCTGAGGCTTTTCGATATCGAGACGATCGACGAGAGCCTGGTCAAGAAAGGCATTGATTTTGACAAGGAGGATATCGAGAAGAACCTGACGCTGTTTCTCTATCCAGACGACTCCGACGAGGCGGGTAACCTTCTGCGCATTTATCAGCAGTATTTCATGGTGAGCAATGCGGCGCAGCTGATTTTAAAGGAAATGAAGGAGAAACAATACGATCTGCGCACCATGTATGAGCATGCGGTGATCCAGATCAACGATACCCATCCGACCATGGTGATCCCGGAGCTGATCCGCATTCTGGTGGATGACAAGGCTTTTACCATGGACGAGGCGATTGAGGTTGTGAGCAAAACCTGTGCTTACACAAATCACACGATTCTTGCTGAGGCGTTGGAGAAATGGCCTCTGGAATATCTGGAGAAGGTAGTGCCTCAGCTTGTGCCGATCATCAAGGAGCTTGATAAGCGGGTGGCGAAGAAATATAAGGATCCGAAGGTGCAGATCATCGACAAGGACGACCGGGTGCATATGGCGCATATTGATATCCACTATGGCTTCTCGGTGAACGGCGTGGCGGCGATCCACACGGAGATCTTAAAGAATACGGAGTTGCATGCGTTCTATGAGATCTACCCGGAGAAATTTAATAATAAGACGAACGGCATCACTTTCAGAAGATGGCTTTTGTCCTGCAACCGCGAGCTGGCGGGATTCCTTTCCGAGACCATCGGGGACGGCTACAAGAAGGATGCGGCGAATCTGGAGAAGCTTTTGGAGTTTGTGGATGACGAGGCTGTGCTTGACCGCATTGCCGAGATCAAGATGAACCGCAAGAAGGATCTGGCGGATTATGTGCAGAAGGTGGAGGGCGTAACCTTAAACCCGGATTCCATTTTTGACATTCAGAGCAAGCGTCTGCATGAGTACAAGAGACAGCAGATGAACGCCCTTTATATCATCCATAAATATCTGGAGATCAAGGCCGGCAAGAAACCCGCAAGACCTATGACCTTTATCTTCGGAGCCAAGGCAGCGCCCGCCTATGTGATCGCCCAGGATATCATCCACCTGCTTCTGGTGCTGCAGGAGATAGTGAATAAGGATCCCGATGTGAGTCCTTATATGACGGTGCTCATGGTGGAGAATTACAACGTGGCTTACGCCGAGAAGATGATTCCGGCCTGTGATATTTCCGAGCAGATTTCGCTTGCGTCCAAGGAGGCGTCTGGCACGGGCAACATGAAGTTCATGTTAAACGGCGCGGTGACACTCGGCACTTCCGACGGCGCGAACGTGGAGATCCACGAGCTGGTTGGCGATGACAATATCTATATTTTCGGTGAGAAGTCCGAGACGGTTATCAAACACTACGAGAAGGCGGATTATGTGTCCAAAGATTTCTATAAGAAGTCTCCCGTGATCAAGGAGGCGGTAGACTTTATCGTCGGCAAGGAAGCGCTGAAGGCAGGACATAAGGAGAATCTGGAGAGACTTTACAAGGAACTGTTAAACAAAGACTGGTTTATGACTCTTCTGGATCTGGAGGATTATATCAAAACCAAGGATCAGATGATGGCGGATTACGAGGATCAGAAGAAGTGGAGAAAGATGATGCTTGTGAATATTGCCAAGGCAGGGTTCTTCTCTTCCGACAGAACCATCGAGGAGTACAACCGGGATATCTGGAAATTGAGATAACACGCCCATAAGCGGTATTACAAAGAAAAAGGCCGGAATCATGCCCTGCATGAAATCCGGCCTTTTGTTGTGTGCCTTACGGGTGACAGCGTTACCCGCCTTCCGCAAGCATCCGCAGCCGTGCTTTTGCAGGTGCGTAGCCGCCGCATTTCTGATAATACGTCCGCGCTTCCTGTATGTGCCCGGTGCACTCATAGATCACGCCGATGTTATAATATGCCATAAAACTGTTTACGCCATCCACGGAAAACTCTTCCATGGCAGCAGCTTTTTTGAACTCGGCAATGGCAGTGTCGAAAAGGCCGTTATTCATATAAACCAGCCCCATCAGAAAGACGAAGTCCGCTCGTACCGCAAAAGTGTCATAGAGCTCGGCGAGTCCCAGCGCGTCCCGGTTGCGTTTGAGGTCTAAGAGCGTATAGCCGTAGGATTCCACCATTGTTTTTACATAGTCAAGGCTGGGATCCACCTCAAGAGAGAGCCCGGCATCGAAGTTCTGAAAGGCCTTTTCGGTGTCTCCAAGTCTGCGGCAGCTCTGTCCGAGCTGGAAATAGAGATAAGGGTCGGGGCCTTCCCTCTCGAGCTGGGATTCAAGAAGGGCGATGTTTCGGCGGGATTTTTCCCGCATGTCCGATTCGGTCTCGTCATATCCCACATGCAGAATTGTGACAGGAGCGTCATAAATAGTTTTGGTTCCGCCGTCGCGGCGTTCCAGCTGCTCATGCACCGCCCCTGTAAAGTGAAAATATCTGCGGTCGGCCAGACGGCTTACCCGCGTCTGCTCATAGGAAACCAGACCGTCACGCAGGAAGCGGCTGCGGATGAGTATACGCCCGGCGCGGTCGGGATGGGCTTCCATACAGCGGCCAAGCGCAGCCAAATCCAGCTTTTCCATATATTCATCACAGTCGAGAGAAAATATCCAGTTATGGGAGGCTTTTTGCATACAGAAATTTCTGGCGGCGCTGAAGTCGTCACACCATTCGAAATGGTAAATCCGATCCGTGTACTTTTTGGCGATCGTCAGCGTGCGGTCCGTGGAGCCGGTGTCTGTCAGCACGATCTCAAAACCGTAGGAAGACAGGCGTTTCAGACATTCCTCGATGTGTTTTTCTTCATTTTTAGCAATGATGCATACGGACAGCGGAAGCAAGGTTTCTCCTTTCATGCGGAAAACGCTGCCGGGAAGCAGCGTTTCATGTAAGTGCGGCACATTCTCTTTTTTTACGATGCGGAGTCCTTTGAGGCAAGCTCTCTGAGCCTTCTGAGGGCGGGATCGTAATCTCCGCATTTTTTATAATAAGTCCGCGCCTGTGTCAGATCTCCCATGTTCTCGTAAATTTCTCCGATGTGGTAATTGGCGCGGTAGCTGTTGACTCCCGTGCGGGCGTAAGCCGTGAGGGAGGTTGCTTTTTTAAATTCTTCAATGGCCTTGGCGTACTCGCCCTTTTTCTGATAGAGTGTACCCATCAGGAAGACAAAGTCTGCCCGGTGGGAGAAAAGGTCGTACTTTTCCCGGAGGGACATGGCTGTGTCGTATTTGGCCAGATCCATCAGGCAGTATCCGTAGGTTTCTGCCATGCTCTGCACAAAGTCGGAATTGGGATCTGCGTTTAAATCAAGCCCAAGTTTGTAATAGTGGGCCGCCTTTTCCATGTCGTTTAAGGATATGTAATTTTGCCCAAGCTGGAAATAAATATAGGGGCTTGGACCTTTCAGAGACAGATCGTGCAGCAGCATTTCCAGGTTTCTGGTAGCGCGCATACGTTTGTCTGATTCGCTTACATAGCCCTCGTGATAAAAGGTGAGGGGAATGGGGAACGTATCGGGTTCTTTTCCCTGCATGGTGCGCACCTGCTCGTGTATGCGGCCTTCAAAATGGCAGTAATTTTTGTTAAAGAGTCTGCCGATCCGTTCCGACATGATGGAGCGGGATCCCTGTACCGTGTACGGATTATTGCGCGTAACCATGCCTACGGATTCCCGCCTCCCGGTGAGCGCCTCCTCCAGCTGGGCGAGATTTACATTTTCCAGATACTCGTCACAGTCGATGATTAACACCCAGTCGTTGGCTGCCTGCTGGACGGAGAAATTTCTTGCACTGCTGAAATCCTCGCACCATGCGAAGTGAAAGATTTTGTCTGCGTATTTATGGGCAAGCTCCACCGTCCGGTCAACAGAACCGGTATCGACCACAATGATTTCAAAACGGCAGGGACGCAGCCTTTTCAGGCATTCCTCGATATGGTTATCTTCGTTTTTGGCAATCATGCACACGGAAACGGGTAACATAGTAGCACCTCTTTTGTGATTTATTTAGGTTATGTTTATTTTAGCATTTTCTTTGCGTGGCGACAATACGGTTTTTCTTAGAGGTTAGGGAGATTTATTGTTCTTTTTGTACAAAAAGTACAAAAAAGGAAGGGAAAACATGATGAAGATGACGATATTCCGTTTAGCGATAGTGGTAGGTGGTTCCTTTTTTGGGGGGAATATGGTATACTATTTCCGAATAGAGAGGAGAAGACCTCTTCTCATAAAGAAAATCGTTCATGATAAGGAGGTCTATTATGACAAAGGCAGAAATCTTGAAGGCAGAAATTTTAAAACAGCATAAGAGCGTCAGACAGTTTGCGATTGAAATGGAAATTCCGTACTCTACATTAGTTACTGCGCTCGACAGGGGTATTGAAGGTATGGCCTACGGCACAGTGATCCGTATGTGCGACAGACTGAATCTGAATCCTGTGGATTTCTCCCCGATTAACCAGAAGAGCCTGCTCGGCGGTAAGATCATGGAAAACCGTGTGATGCAGTATTATGTGAAGCTGAATAAGACAGGACGCAAGAAGGCGCTGGAGCTGATGGAAGACTATGCGCAGCTTGATAAGTATAAGGCGGTTGAAGAGTAATGCATTATCATTATATGATCGTGGGTGCAGGGCTGTACGGCTCTGTGTTTGCCCGCGAGATGCACGAACAAGGCCGGCATGTGCGCCTGATTGACAGGAGGCAGCATATCGCCGGCAATATTTATACAGAAGAAGTGGAAGGCATACAGGTGCACCGTTACGGCGCACATATATTCCACACTTCTGACAAGAGAATATGGGATTATGTAAATCGGTTTGCGGAGTTCAACCATTACATCAACTCACCGGTGGCCCGTTATAAGAAGGAATTGTATAACCTTCCTTTTAACATGAATACATTCAGCAAAATGTGGGGTGTGGTGACGCCCGGTCAGGCGAAAGAGAAAATCGCGGAACAGATCGCGGATCTTCATATAGGGGAGCCGAGAAACCTGGAGGAGCAGGCGCTTTCTCTGGTAGGCCGGGATGTTTACGAAAAGCTGGTGAAGGGCTACACAGAGAAACAGTGGGGCAGGGACTGCACGGAGCTGCCTGCCTTTATTATCAAAAGGCTGCCACTGCGTTTTACCTACGACAATAATTATTTCAATGACCGCTACCAGGGGATTCCGATAGGAGGCTATACCATAATGGTAGAGAAAATGCTGGAGGGCATTGAGGTGAAGACAGGTGTGTCCTACCGGGAATTTGTGACGGAAGAGGAACGGGACGGCCGTCTGTGTCTGACAGACCGGGAAGGAAACACTTATGATAAGGTGTTATATACCGGAATGATTGACGAGTTCTTTGATTTTGCGCTGGGACATCTGGAGTACCGATCTCTGCGGTTTGAGACAGAGTTTTTTGCAGACTGCGACAATTATCAGGGCAATGCGGTAGTGAACTATACGGAGCGCGAAGTTCCTTATACGAGGGTGATTGAGCACAAGCATTTCGAGTTTGGCACACAGTCCGGCACGGTGATCACCAGAGAATATCCGGCATTCTGGAAGGAGGGGGAGGAACCCTACTATCCTGTCAATGACGAAAAGAACGAGAAGCTGATGGAGCAGTATGAGGAACTGGCCAGGACAAAGCCGCATGTGATTTTCGGCGGCCGCCTCGGGCAGTACAGATATTATGATATGGATAAAGTGATTGCACAGGCGTTAGAAGCGGCAGAACGGGAGCTGGGCTGAGAATGGTATTAGGTTCTGGCTGAACCGGTAAATAAAATTTTGGGCAGAGTCTTGACAAGAAACGGGGCTCTGCCTATAATTATGGCTAGATAGTTTGAAGATCAAAGTATTGGAAACTCAAACAAGATGGAGGCACCCTATGAATTGGAATGAGGCAAACAGGGAACTGGACAGGAGAAGAGACAGAGCTTTGCTTGGCGGCGGCCAGAGTAAGATTGATAAGCAGCACGCGAATGGAAAACTGACAGCCAGAGAGCGGATCGAGATGCTTCTTGATCCCGGCACTTTTGTGGAGGTGGACGGCTTTCTGGAGTCCCGCATAGATGATTTTGATCTGGACAAGAGACGGGTGCCGGGGGACGGCGTGGTGACGGGTTACGGAGAGATAGACGGCCGACAGGTGTTTGTTGCCAGTGAGGACTTTACAGTGATCGGGGGCACGCTCGGTGAGTACCACTCCTTTAAGATCTGCCGGATTCAGGATATGGCGATGGAGATGAAGGCGCCTTTGATATGCATCAATGACAGTGGCGGCGCCAGAATCGAGGAGGGCATTTCATCTCTGAGCGGTTACAGCGGCATGTTTTTGCGGCATACGAAAGCGTCCGGGGTGATCCCGCAGATTGCGGTCATTCTTGGGCCTTGTTCCGGCGGCGCCTGCTATGCGCCCGCCATCTGTGATTTCATTTTTATGGTGAAGGACATTTCGAAGATGTTTATCACCGGGCCAAACGTGGTGAAGACGGTTATCAACGAGGAAGTTTCGGTGGAGGAGCTGGGCGGAGCGCAGGTGCACGCGAAGAAGAGCGGTGTGTCCCATTTTACTTACGATACGGAAAACGAGTGTCTGATGGGTGTCCGCAAGCTTCTGTCCTATCTGCCAAGCAACTGGACGGAAAAGCCTCCTGTGGTGAATACCCCGGAACGGCAGAGCATTCCATCCAGGGTAGGGAGAGTATTCGGCAGAGGCGAGGGCGTAAGGCAGGACAATGTCTTGAAAGCGAAAGCGGCCAAACTCAAGGATATCGTGCCGGATAATTCCCGCCATGCTTATGATGTGAAAGAAGTGATTGACTGTATCGTGGATGAGGGAAGTTTCTTTGAGGTGCAGAAGGAGTTTGCCACGAACGCGGTGGTTGGCTGGTGCCGTATGGAAGGCAAGGTGGTCGGTATCGTGGCGAACCAGCCAAACTCCATGGGCGGTTCGCTGGACTATCATGCATCCGACAAAATAGCGCGGTTTATCCGTTTCTGCGACTGCTTTAACATACCGCTGATCACGTTGATCGATGTGCCTGCATTCCTTCCCGGAACGGCGCAGGAGCACAACGGCATCATTCGTCACGGAGCGAAGATACTCTACGCATACTCGGAGGCAACCGTGCCGAAGATCTCCCTGATTATGAGAAAGGCTTACGGCGGCGCTTATATTGCCATGAACTCCAAGGAGATGGGGGCAGACATTGTCTACGCATGGCCTATCGCGGAGATTGCGGTGATGGGAGCGGACGGCGCGGTTAACATTGCCTTTAAGAGAAAGATCAAGGCGGCAGCCGATCCTGAGGCCATGCGCGCCCAGTGCAAGAAGGAGTATGAAGACCGGTTCTTAAATCCTTATGTGGCGGCGTCAAGAGGCTACGTCAACGAGGTGATCAAGCCAGAGGAGACGAGGGATGCACTGCTCAAAGCACTGCGGGGCTTAAAAAACAAGCAGACAGAGAATCCGAAGAAGAAACATGGCAACATACCGCTCTAAACGGCGGCGCGGTTTGGGGGGGGGACGCGTATACTGCGGCTGGTTGTGGAATATGGCGATAAAAAAGCGGCGGGTCAGTGACCTGCCGCTCTTGTGCTTGTATGCTGGATTCTGTCTTAACAATAACTGTTGAACATCATGCCGCTGTACGCGCTCGTGATATAGGGGCTGGCAAAATTCTTACCGGGATTCTTATAGGCCACAATCACGTTGTTGACATAGTGCATCGGGTCTAAGGAAACCTGATTCGACTTGCGCAGGATGGAGTTCGTAAAGCCTTTCATTGAAGCAAATGCTTCCTTGGCATTCTCGCTCGTTGCCTTCTGGCGCAGTACGTTGTTATCCACTTCCAGGGTGCCGTCCAGATTCAGATTCAGCCCCGCAGAGGTAAGTCCTTTCGCGTAAACTCTTGCCACGCTGCTCATTTCGTGGAACAGGCGGTCGCTCTTGGGCTGTACGGCGCTGTACTCGGAAACTGCCTGCAGGAAGGAGTTGTATCCGCTCACCAGCGTATTGATATTCTCTGCCAGTGATTCCACGTCCGTCTTAATGCCGATAGAAGCAGTCTCACCCTCCTCACTGCTCACGCCCCTGAACTGTAATTCATAGGTGTGATCCAGCGTATAATGGTTGGTGGTGGAAGAATGCTCCTCTCCGTTTACCAGGAAGGAGGCGTTTGATGCCGGAGATGCGATATAGTCAAGTCCCAGATAATCCACCACGCCGGCCGTCTTACTGGTGCGCTGGTCGGAGATAAGGAACTGCATCTTTTTGCCCTCTTTCAGGCCTGTGGCATCTGATTCCATCCGCAGGGCGGAACCGCCCTTTCCGTCGTCAATCACCTGTGCCGACATGCCGATGTTGGCATTGGTAATCAGCCGGGACAGACGCGCTTGTACATCCGAGTTTGTGTCGCTTGCCTTAATGCTGAACTGGAATTCATAGCTTAAATCCTCGATTCCTACGTCAAAAGAATAGGTGTCGGGAGCAAGCGCGGCAGGCTCGTCAGCGGGGAGGAATTTCCCAAGATTTACCTGGGATGAAGCGAGACGGTTCACCTCAACTTCATAGGAGGGGAAATCGTCATCCGGTTTTTTGGAACCCACATATTTTGCGGTGGCAATTTCCTCGTTGCTGGAATAAGCAACTTTTTTGTTCAGAAGCTCTTCCTCGTCGAGGCCGCCCAGAGACGCGATGGTATTGCGGAGTTCTCGGGCATTTTCCTTTATGCCTACTGCAAATTCCCGGGATTCTTTACTGGTGTCTAAAATGAACAGAGGAGATTCCTTGTTCATTTTGACAATCGAATTATATACGCTGCGAAGCTCACTCTTCTTATGCGTATCATAAGGGGTGCTGGATTTCGGCGCATAGCTGGTCACATAGAAATTGTAGACGTTTGCCATGTTGCTATTGATTGTGTTGTAAGACATAAGCCCTCCTTTCTTCCGTGAAAGCATGACAGATACCTCCTGTGGCCATCCGTAGCCTGCAAGGTATCATTTGTGGGCATTTCTACCTAATATTATATTAGTTCCTTTATTTTACCACTTTTTCCACGAAGAACGCAAGTATTTCTGGAATTATAATATATATCGTATCATATAGACATTTCATAAAGGGGCTTTTAAGAAAAAGTGAATAATTTTGTGTGAAAATGCTAAAAAGCGGTTGACTTAAGGCACACCGTATGATATATTGTGTGAGCGAGAAGAGAGTAAGGTCTTTTTTTTATGCTCAAAAAATGAGAACGAGAGATACAAGATCAAACAAATCGTAATACAGGTGGAGGTGGCAAGATATGCGCACAAGAATCACATTGGCATGTACGGAATGTAAACAGCGTAACTACAATACGACGAAGGATAAGAAGACACATCCCGACAGGATGGAAATCAAGAAGTATTGCAGATTCTGCAAGAAGCATACCCTGCATAAGGAGACGAAGTAAGCGTTCGTCGGTTAAAAAAGGAGATATTGGATTATGGCAGATTCAGCGAGAACAGATAAGAAAGCAGTCAGTTTTTTTGACGGCGTGAAGGCTGAGTTTAAAAAGATCAGCTGGCCGGACAAGGATTCCCTCCTGAAACAGTCTGTTGCGGTCGTTGTTATTTCCCTTGTGGTAGGAGCAATTATCACAGTGTTGGATTTTGGCCTGCAGTACGGTGTGGATTTCATTACTACATTGAAATTTTAAGACAGGTTCTTACTATGCACACGGTTGCCCTAAGGAAAATTGTCAGCAGGGCTGACGGGCACCCGGCGCAGCGGCGGGGAGAAAACATTCCCGGCCTGATTCTGAAAGACAGGGAGGGTCCGTATGGCAGAGGCGAATTGGTATGTTGTGCATACTTATTCCGGGTATGAAAATAAGGTAAAAGCCAACATAGAAAAAACGATCGAAAACAGGCATCTGGAAGAAGAGATTCTGGAGGTCAGAGTGCCGATGCAGGATGTCACGGAGCTGAAAAACGGTGCACGCAAGACCGTTCAGAAAAAGATGTTTCCCGGGTATGTTTTGATCAATATGATTATGAATGACGATACCTGGTATGTCGTGAGAAATACAAGAGGCGTGACGGGCTTCGTGGGGCCGGGAAGCAAGCCGGTACCGCTCACGGAGGCGGAGATGAAGCCTCTCGGCATCAAGGTGGAAAATATGAGCGTCGATTTTGCAGAGGGCGATACCATTGCGGTGGTTGCTGGTATCTGGAAGGACACCGTGGGTGTTGTGCAGAGAATCGACTATGGCAAACAGACGGCTACGATTAATGTGGAGCTGTTTGGAAGGGAGACTCCCGTGGAGATCAGTTTTGCGGAAGTCAGAAGTATGCGTTAACAGTTCGGCCGGAGCGCGTTTTGCGAATCGCGTGGGCTGAACCATGATGAAACAGGTATTTACACGCTTCGGTGGTGTAGATAGGTGTGGGAGCTGGTTTGAGCGATTTGAAGTGCCGTGCACTTAAAATCCAAAACCCGAGCGTGCCCCGGCAGTCTCACAGACTGCGGCAGGCAGGTGGAATAGCGTCCGAACCACAATATTAATAGGAGGTGCCGAAATGGCAAAGAAGGTAGAAGGATACATCAAGTTACAGATCCCTGCTGGTAAGGCAACACCAGCGCCCCCGGTTGGTCCTGCTCTTGGACAGCACGGGGTAAACATCGTTGAATTTACAAAACAGTTCAATGCAAGAACAGCCGACAAAGGTGACGTGATCATCCCGGTTGTTATCACAGTGTATGCAGACAGAAGCTTCAGCTTCATCACGAAGACTCCCCCTGCTGCAGTACTTTTGAAGAAGGCATGCAACATCAAGTCCGGCTCCGCTGCGCCTAACAAGACGAAGGTAGCCACCATCTCCAAGGCTAAGCTGCAGGAGATTGCAGAGTTGAAGATGCCTGATCTGAACGCGGCAAGCGTTGAGGCGGCCATGAGCATGATCGCCGGTACTGCGAGAAGTATGGGTATCACAGTAGAAGAGTAATGGAGGGTTCGAGATGAAACACGGTAAAAAATATCAGGAGGCGGCTAAGCTGGTAGACCGCACGATGCAGTACGACACAGCCGAGGCGATTGCCTTAGTGAAAAAGACAGCAACAGCAAAATTCGACGAGACCGTGGAGGTTCATATCAGAACCGGGTGTGACGGCCGTCACGCAGAACAGCAGATCCGCGGCGCGGTAGTACTGCCCAACGGAACCGGCAGAACGGTTCGCGTGCTGGTATTTGCCAAGGGCGATAAGGTAAACGAGGCGGAGGCAGCGGGCGCTGACCATGTAGGCGGTGAGGAGCTGATTCCCAAGATCCAGAACGAAGGCTGGCTTGACTTTGACGTGGTGGTGGCAACTCCCGATATGATGGGTGTTGTAGGCCGTCTGGGTAAGGTGCTCGGCCCCAAGGGTCTGATGCCTAACCCGAAGGCAGGCACGGTTACTATGGATGTGACAAAGGCAATCAACGATATCAAAGCCGGTAAGATCGAGTACAGACTGGATAAGGCTAATATCATCCATGTGCCGGTAGGAAAGACTTCCTTCGAGGAGAGCAAGCTGCAGGAGAACTTCGAAGCGCTGATGGAGGCGATTGTCAAGGCAAAACCCTCTGCGCTTAAGGGACAGTATCTCAGAAGCATTACGCTGGCAACCACTATGGGCCCCGGCGTGAAGGTGAATGTGGCAAAATATTAGAGTGAAAAGCGCGAGAAGAACTTCTAAAGACGTCCCGCCATAGGACGGGACGCCAAGAAGTTCTATATCTCGCGTAGGAGAATGCCTGAAAAACGGCATTCTCCGCACGAGTGTGAATTACAATTATGCGGAAATAGACAGGAGAGCGGTGTGCTGTTGCACGCCGCTTTCTTAGTTGGTGTCTGTTTATGATTTCAAGGGCAGGGTCAAAAGAAACAGCGCGCCCTTTCCGGGTGCGTCAGAGACGGTGAGCGTCCCTCTGTGGGCAGAAACGATTTCTTTTGCCACCGCAAGCCCCAGACCGTGATGTCCTTTTTCCGGCCTGACGGCGGAAGAAGCAGGAGTGACGCGGTAGAAGCGGTCAAAAACTTTTTCTTTTTCTCCGGCGGGAATGCCCGGGCCGTTATCCTGTACGCCGATGGAAATTTCTTTTTCGAAAGAGTCTTCCACAATGAAGAAAAGGATCGTGCTTCCGGCGGGCGTGTAGGAGAGGGCGTTTTCCAGAAGAATATGACACGCCTGTCGTATTCCTCCATGATCGCAGACACAGAGCGGCAGTTCGGCTTCGGGCAGGCGGATGGAAAGAATGTGCCCGCTGCCGGCGGCCAGGGGCAGGAAGCTTTCGTATGTTTCCAGAAGAAGCGTCTGTAAATCCGTTTCCTCCATATGAAGCTCCAGCCCGTGGCTGTCGGCACGGGAAAGGGTGAGAAGTTGTTCCAGCATATCGGACATCTGTGCCCCTTCTCTGGCGATTACCCGGAAAAAGGACTTCTGTTCTGCGGCCGGCGCTTTTTCGCAGGCGGAGGCGCTTGAGAGGATGACGGCAAGCGGCGTGCGCAGTTCATGGGAAACGCCGGAGATAAAACGGTTCTGGCTTTCCTGGGAAGCGAGCAGCGGCTCCAAAAGCCGTCCTGTGAAATACCAGCAGAAGAACGCAAGGAGACAGAGGGAAAAAAGAAACAGGAAAATGTAGAGAAACAGGCTGCTTCTGATTCGGGAATAGAGAGGTCTCAGCGACTGTAAGAAACAGACTTGCAGGATGCTGCCGTTTTTAACCAGCTGTTTTTGATAGTGGAGAACTTCGGGAAAAATGCCGTGGCTGCCGACCGAAACGTCGCCGGCTTTGCCGTATGGACGCAGGGTGTGCCCGGTGGCCGGTGCAAAAAGGTAGTGGGCGTATTCGGGAAAAATCTGGTTGGCGTGATCGCCGTTGTGGAACAGTTCTGTCCCGTTGTCCCACAGATAGATGCGGAATCCGGCATTTTCTTCATGTGAGGCAAGCCAGCGCGAAGTGAGGACCGTCTGTTCGCTGATGGATTCAATTACGGTGTAGGACTGGCTTGTAAAAGAAGATAACTGCAGGGAAAACTGCTGTTTTACATGAAAATAAAAACAGACGCCGAGCAGTACAGCCAGCAGGATTGAAAGAACTGCAGTGAAAAGTCTGGTCAGCCGAAGCCGTACATTTCGATACATAAAAGCTCCTTTGTTTTTCGTGACAATTCGGTACAGATACAGTCTGCCATTGCAGCGGTCCGGCTTTTGTCCGCCTGGTTACCTGTTATCCGCCGCTGTCTTCCAGACGGTAACCGTGTCCGCGCCGGTTGACGATGGTGACGCGGCTGTCTAAGGTTTTCAGACGCTTGCGCAGGAAGTAGATATAGTTGTCCAGATTGCTGTTTTCCACGGAGGTGTCCAGTCCCCATACCTTGTGCAGCAGTACAGTGCGGTCGGTGGTTTTGTCACCTGCCTGCAGAAGCAGGCGCATCAGGTCGCTTTCTGTCTGGGAAAGGGCACATTTTTTGTCCCCGCACATTAGAATGTTTTCCGTGCTGTCTAAAGACAGGTCGCCGAAGGAAAGCGCGGTGTTCTCGAAGGCATTTTTTCGGCGGAACAGGGAGGCGATTCTGGCGGAGAGTTCCGAGTAGGCGAAAGGCTTTACCAGATAGTCATCCGCGCCCGCGTTGAGCCCCGCCACCCGGTCGTTTACTTCGCCGAGGGCGGAGAGAATAATGACGGGGGTGAGATTTCCCCCGGCGCGTATGCTGCGCAGGATGTGCAGACCGCCCTCACCGGGCAGCATGCAGTCTAACAGGATCAGGTCGTAAATGCCCTGTCCGATATACAGAACGGCATCACCGCCGTTGTGGCAGCAGTCAACGAGGTGCCCCTCCTGTAGCAACTGCCATGTCACGGCGTGACATAAGTCTTTATCATCCTCAACGATCAGAATATTCATTTCGCAGCGCCCTCTTTTTCAACTCTTTCGTGAACAGTTTACCACATGTACTCTTTAAATAACTTCTAAATTTAGAGATTTCTTAGAAACTTCTTAGAAGATATTTAGAAGGAGTTTTTATTATAATGGTTAAAACGTGAAACAGTATGAAATTGCTGCCAGGAAGGTAGTTGTGCCGGGAGGGACGATGCAGGATGAGAAAAGGACGAGTGCTGTTATATATAATGGTATGCGCCGTGTGCGCGGCGTTTTGCGGCTGCGGTGATAAGGAGGAAGAGATTCCTATGGGACGGTATGCGGACAGGGAGGTGGAACTGCCGCCGGGGACTTTTGCGTATATGCATCCGTGCCCGGACGGGTCTTACTATTTGTATGGCCTGGATGCTGCACTGACCTATGTGGACGCGCAGGGCAAGAGCAGGGAAATGAAATGGAGCTGGGAGAATAGCGCCAATATCCACGTTAAGTACGGGGTGGGAGTGTCGGACAAAGGAGCGGCTGTTTTTTCTTATACGCCTAAGTTCTGGGTGGACGAGGAGCTGGAGGCTTTGTGGCTTGCCGGAGACAACTGTTATCTGTACTGCTATGTGGACGAAAATGGCAGGAGCTATGCACTTGAACCACACGGTAAGGGTTATCGGAAAGGGACGAATCTGAATGTTTTCGCATTTTCACCGGAGGGAGAGCTGTATGCGGCCTCTGAGGACACTGTGCACCGGGTCAATGTGGAGAACGGTGAGACGGAAAGCCTGTTTGCCACAGCGGGGAGTGTGGAGTCCATTGTGTTTGCGGGCAGTGTGATGCTGGCGGCGGACAGGGAGAAGGCATACTTTTATGACATGGCGGCGGAAAAACTGCTTGATGGCAGTGGTTTGCTGGATGAGTTTATCAAAAGCCATAGTACCGGCGGTCTTGTGATGGCGGTAACTGACGGGAACGCACAAATTTTGTACATGGCATGCAGTACAGGGCTGTACCGCCACATATGGGGCGGTTCGGTGATCGAGCAGATCGCGGACGGACAGATGACCGCGCTCGGGGATACGCAGCGCAGCCCAAGCGCCTTACAGGCGCTTGACAACGGGGAGTTCCGCGTGATGTTTGACGGAAATTTCATGGTGGAGATGTATTATGACGAGACGCTGCCGGCAAGGCCGGCTAAAGAACTGACGGTGTACAGTCTGGAGGAGAGTGGCTGGATCCGCTATGCGGGACAGCTTTTCCAGAAGAAGCACCCTGATGTGCTGGTCCGGTATGAGACGGGGATGGACGGCGACAACGCAGTCAGCAGGGAAGATGCGCTGAAAAATCTCAACACGCGCCTGCTTGCGGGGGATGTGCCGGACGTGATCGTGCTGGATCGTATGGATATCGAACAGTATGCAGATAAGGGGGTGCTCAGGGAGCTGGACGGGATCCTGCAGCCTTATCTGGATGACGGCATTCTGTACAGGAATATCGTAGAGGGAATGCGGATGACAGAGAACGAAAAAATATACAGTGTGCCTATGAGGGTTTACCTTCCCCTCTGGCTTGGCGAGGAGATGTATCTGGAAGGAGCGGACGGGCTTGACGACATTGTTGCAGGGGTGGAGCTGGCAAGGCAGAAGCATCCCGAGGGACCCATTCTCTACACTCTCTACCCCAAGGATGTCCTGCTGCAGACAATGCCGGTCTGCCTGCCCGCATGGATCAGGGAGGACGGCAGTCTGGATGTGGAGAAGCTGACAGCATATTATGAGGCGGCGGAAAAGCTGTGGAAGCTGGACAGCGCCGGATTTGACGATGCCGGGCGCAAGGCCTGGCAGAAAAATAATACGGAACATTACGCGCCCACGGATATGGATATGGCGGATATCGGATTCAATTTTCAGTACAGCGCGCAGCAGAATTTTGGCGAGACATGGCTGCAGTTCGGCTTTATGCTGAACCCGGGGACGGGTATGACAAAGGTACACGTCACGAAGCAGAATATGGAGGCAGAGTGGCAGAAAAAGGAACTGGAGGATAGCGTGACCTTCGGCACCTATACAGGACAGGCGGACAACGTCTACTGGGCAAAGGTTATCGCGGGATTATGTGAAAAGGCAAAGGAGCCGGAGCTTGCGGAGGATTTTTTTGAGCTGCTTCTCTCTGACGAGATGATGCGAAAGTGGTGGCTTGACAAGCCGAGAAGCCAGAGCGGCATCACCATACGGAAGGACTCGCTCGGAGACATTTTGGATATCAATAATGTAGAATTTGGGGAAGTGATGGGATGGAAAGACCCGGGGGCGCTGAATGAAAAAATGATGTGGCCCACGGAGGAAGAAAAACAGTGGCTCTATCAGATGATGGAGGATGCGTCCTGCTGCTACCGTCCGGGTACAATGTTGGAGGAATGCGCGATGGAGGCCGGCATCCGGGTGCTTACGGGCGAACTGACCCCGGAGGAAGGGGCGAAAGAGGTTGAGAGGAAGATGGCGATTGAGATGGAGGAGTAAAAGACTGCTGTTTCTGATGCCGGGGTTTTCGGGTGTTCTGTTGTTTTATCTGCTGCCGTTTTTAGAGGTGGTGAGAAGATCCTTTTTAAAGTCCGGCAGCGGCGCTTTCGTGGGAATCGACAATTACCGTGCGGTGTGGGGAAACGGCGCGTTTGTGCTTGCCGTGCGCAATACGTTTTTGTACATGGCGGTGGGAGTGCCGCTTCTTATGGGAATCAGCCTGTTCCTGTCTATGCTTTTGAGAAATCTCCTGTTTCGCCGCAGGCTGGTGTCAGTGATGCTTCTGCCTGTGGCGGTACCGGCAGCGGTCATGATTCTGACACTGCAGATTTTAATTGACAGACAGGGAATCATCAATGGCGTGCTGACAAAGGTGTCGGAACAAATAGCGGCGTTTCCTGCTTTTTCTGCAATCGACTATCTTAACACCGAGTGGGCATTGGTGGTTGTGGTGTGCAGTTTTTTGTGGAAAAATACGGGATACATGATCATTCTCTGGCTGGCAGGACTTGCCGCGCTGCCAAAGGAAGTGGAGGAGGCGGCGCAGGTGGACGGCGCAGACAGATGGCAGAACTGGCATTATATCATCAGACCTGGGCTTTCCGGCAGCTTTTTTACAATCGGAATGCTGTCTGTGCTGCAGATTTTCAAAAGCTACAGGGAGGTCTGGATGGTGGCGGGGAGTTATCCGCAGGAACATATTTATTTTTTACAGCACCTTTTGCAGACTGGTATCTGAAACTGGAGTTTGACAGAATGGCGGCACTGACGGTGATTCTTTCTCTTGTACTGCTTGCGGTGTGTCTGTGCCTGCAGAAAAAACTGGATTAGTGTGAGAAGGGCGGAAGAAAACAAAATGGGAAGCAGAGTGACAGTCCCGGCATGGGCGGTACAGGCGTATAGCAGATGGCGGAAAAGGAGAACGGCATGGCTTGCGGGGGGGATCTGCGCGGCAGTAGCCGCTTTGATTTGTTCGCCTCTTCTTATGATTCCGGGCGGCGCACTGATGGACAGCATGGAGATGCAGCGGATTTTTTCACCGATCCTTGGGGAAGGGAAGGGCTTTGCGGCATGGCATCTGATTCCTGTTTATCCGACGATGGGTCATTTTTACAGGCTGCTAATTGAGTCGCCCGCCTTCTATCAGCTGTTCTGGAACACGGCAGGGATGACGGCGGCGATTCTCCTGGGGCAGCTGGCTGTGGGGCTGCCTTCGGCGTGGGCGTTTGCCGCTTTTCGCTTTCGGGGACGGGATTTTCTGTTTGGGCTTTATGTGGTGCTCATGCTCCTGCCCTTTCAAGTGATGCTTTTGCCACAGTACATTGTCTTACACAAACTGCACTTGTACAATCATCCTGCGGCGGTGATTCTGCCGGCGGTTTTTTCTACTTTCCCGGTGTTTGTCATGTACAGGGGCTTTACCCAGATCGATGCGGAAATTTTGGAGGCGGCATGGCCGCTGTCCCTCTATCTGCCTCAGATTACCATCCGTCAGGCGGGATTTGCCTTTGCCGTGGCAGTGTTGACGCTGATCCCCGCACTGTTCGTCTTTGCGCTGGGGCAGGACGCGCTGGAAGAGGGAATCGCGTATATCGGGGTGAAAAGGTAAGCGGCATTCTCTGTATGGATCTGAGGCTGGAATGGAGAACTGGGATGCAAATGGAATCGAAGAAAAAACTGTGGCGGGGATTTGCGCTTTTTATGGCGGTTATGCTAATTATGACATATGTGTCACGAATGGTCTATGTGAGCCGGATGCCGAGGGTAAAGTGGAGCTATCCGGCGTCAGCGTCCATTCGAAACAAGATCACGGCGGAAGGGACGGTGGAAGCGGTAGGCGCCCGGGCGGTGATTGGACTGGACGGTCTGCTTGTGGAGAAGGTCTGCGTGGCGGCGGGTGACCGGATGGAAGCGGGGACGGTTCTATATGAGGTGAATATGGAGGATTTGCTCGCACAGCTTGCGGAACTTCATGCGCAGGAGGAGGCGTGGCAGAAGCAGGAACAGGCAAAGCGCCGGGAGACAGCTGTGAACACGACCAGGGCGCAGGAGGATTATGACATGAATGTCATAGAATTGGACAGGAGGATTGCGGAGGAAACAAAGGAGCTCGAGGAGCTTATGGAGGATCTGGATACCCATATGTTCCGCATTCCCGAGGAGGATGCCTCCGATGAGACCTGGATTGCATGGGCGGACGAGCGGCTGCGGTTTGACAGGAGAATTGCGGAGAAAGAGCGTCTGATTGAGGATATACAGCTTGAGAAGGAGAAGATTTTAAGACAGGCGGACAGAGAAGTAGAGGATGCAAGGCGCGCCCAGAGTGCGGCGGAGAGCGGGCTGGAACTGGGAGCTTCCGGCATCAGTCAGATGCGGGAGAGACAGGAGCGGATTGCTCTTTTGACAGAATTTTCCGAGAATGGGGGCAAGGTGGCGGCGGGGTGCACCGAAGGGGTGATGGAGCTTGACTCCACATCGGAAATTTATGATTTTGTGATACCGATAAAGGCGCTTCACAACGACGGCGGCAACACGATTTATGTGCTGGAGGAAAAGGAGGGCATCCTTGGCACGGAACTGAGTGTCAGGAGCATGACGGTGCGCCTGCTGGACAGGAACGAGGAATATGCGGCGATTGCCGACGAACTGTTGTCGGGTGATCTAAAGGTGGTAACAGACTGCGACCGGGAACTGAAAAACGGGAGAGCGGTCAAAGAGTAAAGAGAAAAGAACGAAGAATGCCTTAAAAGCGGCATTTTCAGCATGGCGTTGAAGCGAGTCGATTGCATTTTGCCATGACGGTTGTTTAATGTTATAATGGTCGCATGGCTAAGAAAAGATCGCGTAAAAATAAGAAGAAAAAGAGAATAAGGTTTCATCGGAGTTTTTTCCTTCCCTTTCTCATCACACTGACGGCAGCGGTGGCGGCGGGGGTTCTCGCTCTGGCGGCGCATCAATGGATTATGGAGCCGGTGAAAATGAAGAAGCCGGATATTGTGCGTCCGGATCAGGGGAACAGAGTGCAGGAGGCTGACCGTGAGGCGCCGGAGGAAGAGGCGGCCGGGAGCGCCTTAGACAAGACGGAGAAGGAGGTGGAAAGCGCTTCCAGATATCAGGAAGTACTGGACGATCCCGCTTATATGGAAGAGAATGGCATCTATGCGAGAGAACCGGCGGAGCCGGGGAAGGTGACCATGACTTTTGCGGGGGATATCCTTTTTGACACGAATTACGCCATTATGGGGACTGTGGGTCCAAGCGGCGACATTTCCAAAGGTGTAACGCTGGAAGTGATCGAGCGGATGCAGGCGGCGGATATTATGATGCTCAACAATGAGTTTGCTTATTCCAATCGGGGCGCGCCTTTGGAGGAAAAGCAGTTTACCTTCCGGGCAAAGCCGGAGACTGTGTCTTACCTGAACGATATGGGCGTGGATCTCGTGTCCCTGGCGAACAATCACGCGTATGATTACGGGCCGGAGGCGCTGACGGATACGCTTGATACTTTGCGTGAGGCGGGGATTCCCTATGTGGGGGCCGGACGGAATATCAGCGAGGCGGCAAGGCCGGTTTATTATATTGTGGGCGATATGAAGATTGCCTTTGTGTCGGCCACCCAGATTGAGCGGATGGACACGCCGGACACGAAAGAGGCAACGGAGACGTCTCCCGGTGTTTTCCGCTGCTGGAACGGGGCGAAGTTTCTGGAGGCAGTCCGGGAGGCGGCCGAAAACAGTGATTTCGTGGTGGCTTATGTCCATTGGGGGACGGAGAATCAGGCGGAACTGGACTGGGCGCAGCTGAAACAGGCGCCGGAGCTGGCTGCTGCGGGAGCGGACCTGATCATCGGGGATCATCCGCACTGCCTGCAACCCATCGGTGTGATTCAGGGCGTGCCCGTGATCTATAGTCTGGGAAATTTCTGGTTCAATTCGAAGACGCTTGACACGGGAATGGTGGAAGTGGTGGTTGACGAGGCGGGCATTGTGAGCTATCAGTTCATTCCCTGTCTGCAGAGCGGATGCAGGACCACGCTTTTACAGGGTACGGAGAAAGAGAGGGTGCTCTCCTATATACGCAGCATTTCCGAGGGCGTACGCATTGATGAGGAAGGGTTTGTGAGCTGGTGAAGGAAACCGCTCTCCTTAATTTGTGTATTGTGAAACTTTTTCGGCGGGTGAATCGTATTATTTGCAGAGAAACAAATTTGGGGGAAAATGTCGGACAGAAAGGGATCAAAATTATGAACATAGGAAACAGCTATTCTTCATGGATGCATCAGACGGCTCAGACAGGTTACAGAAACCGTTCCGCACAGACGGGCAGAGAGGATGCGGGCAAAGCTTTTCTGGGCGAACACAAAGGAAATGACGAAAGTGTCATAAATGATGCAGCTGCGGGAAAGACAGAAGCGGAAGAAGACAGAGAGAAAAAAACGGAGGATATGACGTACCGTGAACAGATTCTTGCCCATATGGAGGAGATGGCAAGAAAGGTGAGAGAAGGCAAGGTAGAGCCGGCCTTTCAGACGGGTGCGCAGTCTTTTACCATAAAGGAATGGGAGAAGCTTCTGGCGGATTTTGATGACGCAGAGGAGGCCCTGCAGGAGCAGATCAAGGAAATGATTGCGGAGGTGGAGAAGCAGGCGGCCAAGGAAGCGATGAGAAGGGATGCGGAGGGTAAGCCTGACGCGGACGGGACAGACACAGCAATTGTGACAAATGTGCCAGTTCCGGAGGCAGCCAGAACACATGCACCTTCGGGTGGCAGTGTAGTGAACCCCAGGACGTCTTCGGGCAACAATGAGGCGGCTCAGACAACCGTTGGCAGCAGTGCGGCGGCGCCTCAGACAGCGCAGACGGCTGTTGGCGGCAGCAGGGCGGCTTCCGGGGAAAAAACGCGGGAGATAGACGGTACGGACGATAATTATACGGACGTGGAGGTGACAGACCCGGAGGAGCTTATGGAACTGCTTACGGGGGAAGTGACCAAGAGTACCTTTCCCACCGACGATCCCCAGAAAAAACATTGGTTTATCACATGCTACGGGCAGGACGGGATCTGGTGCAAGGAGGCTTACTTTGACGGGTCAAAATGGATCAATAAGGACTGCTGGAAGTTTTCTTATACAGAACCGGGACAGTATGAGAAGGTGATGGCGTTTCTGGAGCGGTTCCCGCAGGATGCGAACCTGCGGTTTGCCAGCAGCGAAGCGTTCTGGAAGGATTTTCTCGCCGGAAAGATCAATGAGGATGAGTTTGTCAATTTCTTTGAGACTTCCACCGATGAGGACGGTGTGCCGGATTACACTTACGAGAAGGACGGCTCTACTTACATAGACCGTGAGAAGGCGAAGTGGGCAAAATATATGAACGGTTTCGGTGCGCATTTCTATACTGCGGAAGAGATGGACCTGATCTGGCGGGCGGTTATCAACGAAAACCAGAAGGGTCTGCAGAAAATTTCTGATTATGACGGAAAGATGACGATTCCCGAAGACGCGAAGAACGAAGAGACGGTGGACGGGGAAGAGGATCTTGAGACGAAAATTATCACGAAAGCCGACGGTTCCACAGTACTGGAGATCAAAACAAGTTACGGTGTGATGGAGGTGGAGATCACGGAGGCGCAGAAGTTCGGACTGCAGTATGAAGCGCGTCCGGGAACAAATATTGACAGGACACAGTTTGTGCCGGCTCCCATATTGACGGAATAAGTTGGGGAAAAATGTATTGACAACGCATTCATGGGCAAGTATACTAGGGTAGTGTGCACATGAATGCGTTTTTTTGCGCGCTTTTGTGCGCCAGAATCACATTACTTTTATTCTTACAGGAGGTGAAAAGAATGCCAACATTTAACCAGTTAGTCAGAAAGGGACGTCAGACATCCGTGAAGAAGTCCACGGCACCTGCATTGTTAAAGGGTTACAACTCCCTTCACAAGGCAGCTACCAATACCGCTTCTCCGCAGAAGAGAGGTGTCTGCACCGCTGTTAAGACAGCAACCCCTAAGAAGCCTAACTCAGCGCTCAGAAAGATCGCCAGAGTACGTCTTTCTAACGGAATTGAGGTGACAAGCTACATTCCCGGTGAGGGTCATAATCTGCAGGAGCATAGCGTTGTCCTGATCCGCGGCGGAAGAGTCAAGGACTTACCCGGTACAAGATACCACATTATCAGAGGTACGCTGGATACTGCGGGAGTCGCTAACAGAAGACAGGCTCGTTCCAAGTACGGCGCTAAGAGACCTAAGGCAGGGAAGTAAACGTAGTAATTTGCTTCGCAAATAACTACCAAATCTGCACAGCAGATTTGTGAATGAAATATTTCAGGCTGAGAAGGTCGTCAGTACCACAAACAGAACTAATTTAGTGTTGGGATTCTTATCTATATTGATGTGGGGAAATCTTTTCTCATACGATTATAAATAGAAGAAATACCGCACGGACACATTGAATTAGAGGACACATGTGAGTACCTGAGATTTATTATTTTTAATAAGGAGGGAAGAATCGTGCCACGTAAAGGACATATTCCGAAGAGAGATGTATTAGCAGATCCTTTATACAATAATAAGGTTGTGACCAAGCTTATCAACAACATCATGCTGGATGGTAAGAAGGGCGTAGCGCAGAAGATTGTATATGGGGCGTTTGCGAGAGTAGAGGAGAAGGCTGGAAAGCCGGCGCTCGACGTATTTGAGGAGGCTATGAACAACATCATGCCGCTTCTGGAGGTAAAGGCGAGACGTATCGGCGGTGCAACTTATCAGGTGCCCATCGAGGTTCGCCCTGACAGACGTCAGGCGTTAGCGCTGCGCTGGCTCGTTATGTTTTCTCGTAAGAGAGGCGAGAAGACCATGGAGCAGAGACTTGCGAACGAGATCTTAGACGCTGCAAACAATACAGGCGCAGCGGTTAAGAGAAAAGAAGATATGCACAAGATGGCGGAGGCAAACAAGGCTTTTGCGCACTATCGCTTCTAACAAGACAAAAAGATTTACTAAGCCAGCAAAAACACTGGCTAAGAAAATCTATATTTTGTCTGGAAGAAATCAAAGATTTCTTCCGGTGATTCGATGAAATATAGGAGGAGATAACCTTGGCTGGAAGAGAATATCCACTAGAGAGAACCAGAAATATTGGTATTATGGCTCATATCGATGCGGGTAAAACCACACTGACAGAGCGTATCCTTTACTATACTGGTGTAAACTATAAGATCGGTGATACTCACGAAGGCACGGCTACCATGGACTGGATGGAGCAGGAGCAGGAGAGAGGTATCACGATCACATCAGCCGCTACCACATGCCACTGGACTCTGGAAGAGAACTGCAAACCCAAGCCCGGTGCATTGGAGCATCGTATCAATATCATTGATACTCCCGGTCACGTAGACTTCACGGTAGAGGTCGAGCGTTCACTCCGCGTACTTGATGGTGCCGTAGGCGTATTTTGTGCAAAGGGCGGTGTGGAGCCGCAGTCAGAGAACGTGTGGAGACAGGCTGATACCTACAACGTACCGAGAATGGCGTTTATCAACAAGATGGATATCTTGGGCGCTAACTTCTACGGCGCTGTAGATCAGATCAGAAACAGATTAGGTAAAAACGCAATCATTCTCCAGTTACCCATCGGTAAGGAGGATGACTTCAAGGGAATCATCGACCTGTTCGAGATGAAGGCTTACATCTACAACGATGATAAGGGCGAGGATATCACCATCACGGAGATTCCTGCCGATATGGCGGATGACGCCGCTCTCTACCATGATGAGCTGGTGGAAAAAGTCTGCGAGCTGGATGATGATTTAACCATGATGTACTTGGAGGGCGAGGAGCCTTCCGTAGAAGATATGAAGAAAGCGCTGCGCAAGGGTACCTGTGAGTGTACGGCGGTTCCCGTATGCTGCGGTTCCGCTTACAGAAATAGGGGCGTGCAGAAGCTTTTGGATGCAGTCCTTGAGTATATGCCGGCGCCGACTGATATCGAGGCGATCAAGGGTACGGATATGGAAGGCAATGAGATCGTGAGACATTCCTCCGATGACGAGCCTTTCGCCGCCCTTGCATTCAAGATTATGGCAGATCCCTTCGTGGGTAAGCTGGCGTTCTTCCGCGTGTACTCCGGTACCTGCAATTCGGGTTCCTACGTGTACAATGCGACGAAGGATAAGAAGGAGCGTATCGGACGTATCCTGCAGATGCACGCAAACAAGAGAGCAGAGCTTGACAAAGTGTATTCCGGTGATATTGCGGCGGCCGTAGGGTTTAAGTTTACCGCAACCGGCGATACTATTTGTGACGAGCAGCATCCCGTTATCCTGGAGTCCATGGAGTTCCCGGAGCCGGTTATCGAGCTGGCGATCGAGCCTAAGACCAAAGCCGGTCAGGGCAAGATGGGCGAAGCACTCGCGAAACTTGCCGAGGAAGACCCGACTTTCCGTGCGCACACGGATCAGGAGACAGGTCAGACCATCATCGCAGGTATGGGTGAGCTGCACCTGGAGATTATCGTAGACAGACTGCTGCGTGAGTTCAAGGTGGAGGCTAACGTGGGCGCGCCTCAGGTTGCGTACAAAGAGACCTTTACCAAGCCGATCGATCAGGAATACAAATATGCGAAGCAGTCCGGCGGTCGTGGTCAGTACGGTCACTGTAAAGTTAAATTTGAGCCCATGGATCCGAACGGGGAGGAGACCTTCAAGTTCGAGAGCTCCGTTGTCGGCGGCGCGATTCCGAAGGAATATATTCCGGCAGTCGGAGAAGGTATCGAGGAAGCTTCCAAGGCAGGTATCCTCGGCGGGTTCCCCGTACTTGGCGTTCATGCCAATGTGTATGACGGTTCCTACCACGAGGTCGATTCCTCTGAGATGGCTTTCCACATTGCTGGTTCGATGTGTTTCAAGGAGGCTATGAAGAAAGCGAACCCTGTTCTGCTTGAGCCTATTATGAAGGTGGAAGTGACGATGCCTGAGGAGTATATGGGTGATGTAATCGGCGACATCAACTCCCGCCGTGGACGGATTGAGGGTATGGAGGATATCGGCGGCGGCAAGATGGTGAAGGGTTATGTACCGCTTGCTGAGATGTTCGGTTATTCCACCGACTTACGTTCCAAGACACAGGGACGCGGAAACTATTCCATGTTCTTCGAGAAGTACGAGCAGGTGCCTAAGAGCGTACAGGAAAAGGTATTGGCGGCTAAGAGCAAGTAATGCAAATAAAATGCTTGAAAAACTTGGTAATCTTTAATATAATCAATGGTAGTGGATTCAGTATACCGGGTGGTTATAGAAACAGGGAAAGTAAATTATTTTAAGGAGGACTTTAGAAATGGCTAAAGCTAAATTTGAGAGAAACAAACCCCATTGTAATATTGGTACCATTGGTCACGTCGATCATGGTAAAACAACTCTGACAGCTGCAATCACAAAGGTGCTTGCAGAGAGAGTTGCAGGTAACGAGGCAACTGATTTCGAGAACATCGATAAGGCTCCTGAGGAGAGAGAAAGAGGTATCACCATCTCCACTGCTCACGTTGAGTATGAGACAGACAAGAGGCATTACGCTCACGTTGACTGCCCTGGCCATGCTGACTACGTTAAGAACATGATCACAGGTGCGGCTCAGATGGACGGCGCTATCCTCGTTGTAGCTGCTACCGACGGCGTTATGGCTCAGACCAAGGAGCACATCCTTCTGTCCCGTCAGGTAGGCGTGCCTTATATCGTAGTGTTCATGAACAAGTGCGATATGGTAGATGATCCTGAGCTGCTTGAGCTGGTTGAGATGGAGATCACCGAGCAGTTGGAGGAGTACGAGTTCACAGACTGCCCGATCATCAAGGGTTCCGCTCTGAAGGCTCTGGAAGATCCCAACGGCGAGTGGGGTGACAAGATCATGGAGCTCATGGGGACTGTTGACGAGTATATTCCGGATCCTCAGCGTGACACAGATAAGCCTTTCCTTATGCCTATCGAGGATGTATTCTCTATCACAGGCCGTGGTACCGTTGCTACGGGTAGAGTAGAGCGTGGTACCCTGCATATGTCTGATGAAGTTGAGATCATCGGCGTTAAGGAGGAGACCCAGAAGTCCGTTGTAACCGGTATTGAGATGTTCCGTAAGCTGCTTGACGAGGCTCAGGCTGGTGACAACGTAGGTGTACTTCTTCGTGGTATCCAGAGAACCGATATCGAAAGAGGACAGGTTCTTGCAAAACCCGGCACAGTTACCTGCCACAAGAAATTTACGGCTCAGGTATACGTTCTGACCAAGGACGAGGGTGGCCGTCATACACCTTTCTTCAACAACTATCGTCCTCAGTTCTACTTCAGAACAACGGACATCACAGGTGTTTGTAACCTTCCTGAGGGCACAGAGATGTGCATGCCTGGTGATAACGTAGAGATGACGATTGAGCTGATTCACCCGATCGCTATGGAGCAGGGTCTGACGTTCGCTATCCGTGAGGGTGGTAGAACTGTTGGATCAGGAAGGGTTGCTACTATCATCGAGTAATTATAATTTATTCAGTAAATTCAAGGCTTTCGGGGATTTCTCCGAAAGCCTTTTTATGTGAAAAGCCACTTTAGAGAACTAAAGTGGCTACAAAATGGCTACAATATTTTATTCTTGTGTTATTTATCTATTTTATATCTTTCAAGTCAGCGGCTCTTTCGGGAGAAGTATGATTTTTCTTCAGCATTTTTGCATATTCAAACAGATCACGTCTGGTTATATCGTCCAGTACGTATAAATCCGCAATCAACTCATCTACCATAGGCAGCTCTGTGTAATCAAACTTTTTCAGAATGCGGGCGGTACGATCCGATATATAGGCGTTCTTATGGCTATTAATATTCCACTTTTCACTGTCAGATGGAAGTGCGGGTAAGGTTTCGATATCGTCATAGGGATTATCCTTGCAGATAGAACTGATGGGGATATCCAATATATTAGAAATTCTAAGCGCAGTGTCAAAACGGATAGCAGTGTCCCTCTGAATAATGGAATAAAGTGTTGTCGGTGCTATCTTTGCCTTTAGCGCAAGTTCTTTTACTGTCATGCCCTTGTTGTCTAAAATATCTTTTAAGTTTTGACCATAACCCATGTAATTACATTCCTTTCTGTTAAATGTTTTTTATTTCATTTTTATAAATGTGTTCTTAAAA
>Ga0137308_100994_pt1 | contig 33969 bp, 40 predicted proteins | sample Inofrocosms_June_FD_97181 | JGI IMG/M metagenome (GOLD analysis project Ga0137308, IMG submission 97181) | Mouse cecal microbial communities from Vienna, Austria - N-Acetylneuraminic and N-Acetylglucosamine D2O microcosms_June | ecosystem: Host-associated > Mammals > Digestive system > Large...
TCCCTGTCCGCTTCTCAAATTGTCTGGCGCGGCCTTCCGTCAGCCATCTGGAACAATTTGTGCCGCTGAACACAAATGGTGCGCTCATTTGAGGGATGATAAAGGCTCCTTCTCTTGCAATATTGGACGCAGCCTCAATAATCATGTACTCAAACAAGTTGCTGGTGTATATACTTGAGTGCATATTTTTTATATTTCCAAATGGCGGATTGGATATTGCAATATCAAAGGTGCCGAGACTTTTAAGAAGAGCAGGATCTAATGCATCCCCACATATCCAAGTCGCATTTGGCAAAAGCTTTTTCCCAATCTCAACATAATCTGGGTTTATTTCGACACATGTAACGTCAGCATTAACCTGCCCCCAATCGTTTCCCTTACAAGCTGCATAACTGAGAACGCCAATACCAGCACAAAGGTCTATGATTCTGACCGCCTTTTCACGCTGATACGGGATATGGAGTGAAAAGTCACGAGCCAGTCCCACTGGAGTAAAAAATGCACCTGCCTTGCTTGAAATGTGGTTTGCATCCGCACGGAAATTTTGAAAAATATACAGCTTGTCTTCATCGGAAATTCTGTCTTGATTCAACAGTCTGATAGCTGCATCGTGGGTAATAATTTGCTGCTTAGTTAATTTACTCATAAAGTCTGCTTACCTCCTAGATAAATTATTTTTCTGAATATAACCGTCCTACGATATATGATGGGGCTTTGGGTCCTGGATTACGGGAGTATGATTTGGGATGCTATATATAAAAAGAGCGTGGAACACATATTACTCCACGCTCGTTGTGCAGTATTCAGCAAGTCAAGCTATCGACCATTGGGGAAAAGAAAACGTAACATTGCTCTTAGCGGACAATGCTACGTTGATACACTGTTACTCTGCCAATCGAAGATGGCGATGATACTGTATATACTAATTACACTTGAAGAACGGGGAAATTACAACTCATTTAACAAATTTAGGGAGAACCCATGCATCACATCTACATAGGGGCAACTTGAATAAAATAGAGACTTGCATTTTCGCATAAGAGAAGTTATAATCATCATAAATAGTATCCGTGGTCCGCAATCAGCGGCTCTCAGTTTCTGTGTTACAAAGCGTCCGAACCCACTCGGGGGTAGGGCGCTTTTTGTTTTTCTGGGACATGCTAATAATTTAATATTTGCAGCCAAGTAAGTGACAAAGCATACGGAGAGCAATCCGTATGCTTTTTTATATAGATGCCACAGCATTATCAAAATATATAAATCAAAAGGAGGATACCAGTATGACAGAGACCTACCACTTGTTCCTAGCCCAGCTGGACGGCTGTACTTATCGCTGTTCTCCTACGCTGGATGACACAGCCTTTGACCTGCGGATGAACGCCCTAGGTTGGAGGATGCCTTATCACTTACGGGCGTTCCATACCAGCGACCCCAAATGGGTGAAGAAAAACCCGGTGCTGAAGGCAGCTCCGGAACTGCCGGCGGACATTGACCACTTGCTGTCTCCACCCCTCCAACCTATGTGGCTGAAGGACAAGCGGCGACAGCAGACCCTCGCCGTGCGGTGCAAGTACGGGGACTATGTGCTGGCGGATACGGAGGACGGCTATGGTCGGCTCTATCGTGTGGATGGTATTGTCTCCAGCCTGGTGGCCAGGATGGAGGCCGTTCCCATCACACTTCGAGAGGCCAGCGCCTACGTTGACCAACACCACCGGCACAATGCCGGCCCAAAGTTTCACAAGTTTTCCATCTGCCTGCGTGTCCCTGGAGAGCAGGAGCCAGTAGGCGTCGTTATTGCCAGCACTCCCAAGGCCCGTCACCAAATGGACGGCGGAACGCTGGAGATCAACCGCTGCTGTACCGACCCCCGCTATGCGGACGTGTGTAGCAACCTCTATGCCCGGGCTATACGCATCGGGCGTGAGATGGGGTATCGCCGGTTCCTGACCTATACGCTCCCGGAAGAAAGCGGCAGCAGCCTTCGGGCGGTTGGCTTTCAGCCGGACGGCGTTACCAAAGTGTCCGTAGGCGGCTGGGACAGCCCATCCCGCCCCAGAAATAGTGCCCAATACCCACCCGGAGAGAAAATCCGCTGGGTGTTGTATGCACAATAAAACTATGATAGGAGTTTTGAAGTGAGCACGGTTAATTATTTATTGCTGTTCCAAGGATACAGCAATCATGGCGGCCATGAATCCAAGGTACGGTGCTTTGCCAAATTGGAAGCTACTCGGGATGCCATGGAGAAAGCATACAGGAGATTGGCCGCTTCCATGGACATCCCCATCATGGTCCGAACGCCCAGCAACCGCTACACGGTAAGGATGAAAAACTGTATCCGGCTGGAGCGGAACGGTGAGTGGTTCCAGTGGGAGATTGTCGAAGCAATCCCAGAGGATGAACCTGATAGCATTGGCGAAGGCGGTCAGGGGTATGGATTGAAAAAGTATACTGTAGTGATTGCGGATCATATCATGCATAGTTTTCCTGTGGAGGCCTATAACATTTTTCATGCGCTACGAATCGCTGAGGAACAGTATGAGCGTGGCTCTCTTATGGCGAAGTCCTCCCGACTGTGTGCCCGTCTGATGATGGCGCGGGACGTTATGACTGGAGAGACCACCGAGTGGAAGGAATTTTGACGCTGTAAATACCAGATATGGAAAAAAGCAAGGCAGTTAGTATTATGCTACCCAATACCCTGTGATCGCTGGCATGATCCTCTTGGATACGAATATGCCGCTCTCGGATAAGTATCTGTGTGACGAAGGAGAACTTATGCCTTAAATAAAATATTTTTAACACCAGTCCTCGCAACTCTGCAGGACAAATTATAAAGGAACCGACGGACTATGAAATTAAGTCCATAAGGTTCCTTTTATTATAATAAAGGAATGGTGAGTTATGGTTTATAAACAATTAAAGGAAATTCTTTTGCGGCATGAGAGCAATGATTCTAAGACCCCTTTGACCGCTTGTATCACGTTTGCCTCCTTTGGCCCCAATGTAAAAAAGGATTACCCCTGGAAGAGCAGGACCTATGTCATTTCCAGTGACAACAAAGCGTTTCAGCCCGGTCAAGGCGACTATTCTATTTTTGGAAAATGCCTTGACGGCACCGGTCCCTACCTTCGTCTAAGTCAGTTGATGAAAGATGAATGCGGAGGAAACGATGGCTGGACCATAGAGGACTGTGCCATTGCTGGCTATTTGCTGATCGGGGGTTGCGATTATGATATTCCGATCCCAAAGCTGTTTTATGGCTATAATGATGCGCTGGAGTGTATGTTGCTCCGGCTGGCTGAAACAGGAAAACTTGACGTAGACCAGATAAAGAAAGACCTCGCCACAATACAAGGAGTGCGTAGAAAGAGAGACGATGGTGGTGAATATTGCGTCAATCAGGATTCGGCCTATCTGTCTGATCCTATCACGGTCTGGCGTTGGAAAATTCAACCCGTCTGTATCTATGGACCAATGAACATCGTGTTTCCTGATCAGGAGGATACGCTCAATGTAGATGCATCGCCTTTGAAGTATGAGTAAATCAAGTTTGTCCGTGCGTATGACCTTTTGAACAACCTGATGTTTAACCTGACGGAGGACTTTATGCAGAAGTACACCGACCATGTGCTGTAGGTGGCAACCTGAAGCCTGCACCCTTGGAGGAATTTCTACACAAGACCAAGCCCAGCAATCGCTACTGTATTGGAGTTGTACTAATTTACAAGCATTAAGGAGGGCAATATGGAAACCAGTAAACTGATGATTCCGCTTTTTTATGGACACTCCTTTAACCGGGAGCGTCATAAAAGGCGGATGGTATACGAAAGGGAAATCACTGATGGAAAACAAGCCTACCAGCTGTGGAGAGGCGTTGGGGAAGCGGATTCGATGTACCCAAACGCAGAAAATGACAAATACCACCTCTATGTGGAGATCAACGGTTACCTTGCCCCTCTCGGTATGACGGACTTTTTCTTGATCGACCGATGTGGGTATCAGGCTATGGTAGAAAATTTGTATGGCGGAGAGGAGGAACGGGTACAGCACTTTAGTAGTCTGCGTACATCCGGCGGAGATACTGCTGTCCATGCGGCACTGGCAGAAGAGAAAAAGGAAATTGAGCGGTATGGAAACGCCCCTGCACATCAAGTAGAGTATATTTGTTCGTTTTTCAATAAAAAGGTCAACACATATCTAAAAGCAAGGGAGAACGGAGGGCAAACCCCACCGGACTTCATCGGAGCCCTGATTTTGAACGAACTCTCCAGATGTACGGAACTATCTGCGGTATATCAGGCTAAAGTGCGAGCAGACGAGGAAGCCCGCAAAGCTTGCGTCGCAGCAGAGGACAAAGCGTATTGTGACGAACAAAACCGTGTGGCAGAACAGGTCGTTTCAGCCGCCATCCAAACCATTCGAGGGGGTGGAGTTCTGAAGAACACATCAATTACATTCTACCAAAACCGATACAGCTCCAGCTCCGTTTCTATTATAAATTACCTAATGCGGCAGTTTCATGTGGATGTTCCACTCCGTACCCAAGGCTGGATCAACGAAAAATTATTCAGCGTTACCATTGAGGACGGAAAGTGCGAGTTCCTGCAGTACCGCCGCAGTAAAAACGGAGTCTGCTCACAGCGGTTTTTCCAGTGTATGGATGATTTAATCCGAGCCATCACAGCACAAAAAGAAAACGCAATATGTGTTTAATCAATCTCCGCAATGTATCTCAGAAATCCTGTCTTGATGCAGCAGTCTGATAGCCGCATCATGGTCAATCATCTGTTGTTTAGTCGATACTCATAGTACCTATTCGCCTCCAAAATTAATGCCTCCTGCCAAGCTTAGTTTGGCAGGAGGCGTTTTTATGCCTATGGTGCGTTGAGCAAGAACCAATTTCTTAATGCCAACTGGACCATCGAAATACCGTCCCCATTTTGCGGTAGCTTTTGCAGGAGCCTCAATTTATTCACGACCTGGAACGGGATCGCCATTGGCAAAGCGGACATTATAATGCCGGTCAAAGACTCGGTCATATCCCTCTTTTCCTGTGGCGCCGCAGCGTAAACATGTCCAGGGAATTACGCCGCCTTCGTCCAAAACCTCATGTCCCTCATAGTCTGTAAGTTCAGCGCCACACACAGGGCATATGCTTTCCAGATCAGTCTTAGGCAGTGTTCACATAAGTGCATCGACAATGAGAGCAAAAAAGACAAAAGCCAAAAAGATAATATCCAGTTTGTCATAGCGGGTAAAAATGCGACGAAATCGCTTGATACGGCGAAAAAGCCTCTCAACTTGGTTGCGCTGTTTGTACAGCTCTTTATCATAGTCCCAAGGATCTTTGCGATTGCTTTTTGGCGGAACAACAGGGATATAGCCAAGTTCCACTGCCAAAGCTCTTGTCTCATCCCCTTCGTAGGCCCGATCCATCAGAAGGTAAACCGGGTGATCCGCCGGACCGAGCTGCTGCAAAAGAGTACGGCCTTCAGGGCCATCTCCACGGTTTCCGGCAGACAACGAAAAGATTACCCCATCTCGATCAGATGCGGCGACCATATGAAGTTTGGTGTTCCACCCACCACGTGTTCTTCCGACGGCTTGCGCTCCGTTTTTTTCAGTACACCCATTCCGTCAGGATGAACCTTGATGCAGGTGGAATCCAAACTGACCACGTTTACTTGGATTTTGATGATTCCCAGTTGCTGCAAACGCAAAAATGCTTTTTCCAAAACTCCCTTTTTCGCCCAGCGGTTTATCCGGACATAGATTACGTGCCAATCTCCGTATTCTTTGGGCAGGCTCCTCCATTTGCACCCATTTTCCATTACGTACAGCGCCGCATTCAATACATCCAGATTGCTGATTTTTGCTGGTTTCCGCTGTTTCGGAAAGCACTCTGCGATTTGTTCGTATTGTTCTTTCTTCAGTTCCATTCCCTTATTATAGCATATCTTTGCTTGTGTGAACAGACCCTAGGAGGGACATACCCATCATCGGCGGCAATTACATTTACTGAGTAGGTAACACCATCGCACTCTAATTCCCAAAGTCCAAGGAAATTATCACGGACCTTGGTGCAAGCGAGCTGGTCTGCCGACATATTGAGCAGGACCGCCTCGGTCCAGGATGGTTCATCTTTACAGCCGCAGCATTTAATATCCATCTCGTTTCCATCAGGAAACCGGACTGTATGGATAATCGTGTGATCCTCGCCCTGATATTCTTCTTTGGTACTGGCATTTATGAAACCATAAATGGTGTCAAGTTCTGCAGCGGGAAGTTTAAGGACATGAGCGAACCTTAGAGTACCAGGCTCTTGTTCGGCGGGGGGGACGTTCAGCGCCTGTGCGATTTGAAGCGCATGATTGATACACGCATACAAGCTGCCGATTGTTCCATCCCAGCTAGCCGGTGCGGGAACAGGCCGGCCATTCAGGACAAAAATGCTCTCGCCCACCTTCCCATCTATGCGCAGGATATGGTCTACGTCATGGACCATACCCAGCCCAGAGCCGCAGTCCCAGCTCACAAAGACGGTGCCGGTATCGTCCACATGGTTTACAGTCCCCTGGTTTCCACGCTCTAATTTACTGTAAGGGTCAGGGCCCATCCCAATCAACTCCACACGGCAGCCAACTGGGTATGTTTCTCGGATACGCTGAACGACTACTTGATCTGGAAAACTCATGATCTGACACTCCTTCGCAATGTTTTTTCTGTGCAGGGTATGAATTTAAGATTGCCGGAGGTAATGGCCTTCGTCAACTCCTTAGCTACGCAATTGGCCGGCCCGCCGTTCCAGTCATCTTCATTTACAGTTAAAACGACTTCCTTATCTGTAAACACTTTGGATGTCACAATCATATCTACCACTCTAAAGCACCAGGAAAACGGCTTAAACTGAATGGTTCCTGTTTCCAGCATTGCGCCAACCGCCTTCTCCAGATATTTGTCAGATGCAGGTTGCTCTTCAGATGCCTCTTGGGGTGATTGGGATGCAGGATAAGCCTCCCTGAAATTTTCAAGGTTGAAATCATCCAAAGCGTAGACATCTACCCCCAGATCGGTTATCTGCTGAAGTGTCAGTGCGCTGTAACTGCGGCCATCACCGCAGGATAGATAAATCAAGCCGTTTTTCGCCTGATAGACGTGGCATTTAATAGTCATGTTCTGTCTCCTCTCATATATGCCGGACATTCGCCACCCTCTGCGACTTGGGGATTTTGCCCAAGGACAAGGGTGACATAGCAAATGCCGCCACAATTATATGTGCAGGCTCTCCTGCTGCAATTTGGGCACATCTCATTCAGGTTGTCCGTGCGCTCTGTCTGAGACATGCAGTTGACAGTTTCGCCAGTCCCGCTATACAGCAGACTAGCAACACCTTTGCTGTATCGTTCATCGAACCAGTGCCAGATGTCCTCACGCTCAGTACCGGCAGGGAAATGGAGAAATGGTGCTTCCATGCGTTCTGTTTCCGGGTTCATAGGGATGTCCGTAAGTTCGGCCCAGAGCTGTTTCAGTGCATAGTCACACTGTTCCTGAGTCCATCTTGTAGCAACGACTTTATGATTGTTCATTTTCTTTCAAGCCTCCGTTTCGGGTTCTGGTCTCTCCAAAATAAAGATAGGGAAAAATTCCCAATTCGCTTCATCTGGGGACGCAATTCCATTGAGTTCCAGAACGGCCTTTTGCGCTTCCGGGGTCGAATCCCTAAAGTAGATTTCAAGGGTTTTCATAATGTGCTCACCTCCTCGTTATGATGGCAAGATGTGATTTTCCGCAGCAATTGACTTGCTGGCGGCCAACAATATATAAAAAACCGCCTGAGTAATCCTCAGACGGTTTGTAACAATCGTGCTATTCAGAATTAGTTCGGGGCGTACCAGGCCCAAAGAGTATAAAAGTGCCTAAAGGTACAAACCTTCAGACACTCTGTAACACGGAAGACTGTAATTGCACGCGTGCAACTTCAGAAACTATATAAAAGAATTATACCTTTTTTTCTAACTGTGTGCAACCGTTTTTTCAGGAAATTTTCTTAGTGTTCCAGATTGCACATTAGAAAGCTTGGGCACAGACAGAAGATGGGGGAGGCAATCCTACGTTGGCTTGCCTCCCTACAGTGATCGCTATACGCTATGGAATGTATGGTATTTCCTGACAAAGAAGCTGTTGGCTTTATAGCTCCCTTCCGCGGACACAGAAGCCGGCCCATCAAGACTGTCCAGATATTGCTCCCCAGCTTTTGATTTGGAGATATAAATGTCGAACAGAGTTCGGGTAAAACTTTGCTTCACTGGGTGGTAATCGCTGCTTAAAACAAGCATTGTGCCCAAGTCGTCAGCTTTGGTACAAGCCAGTTCAATCAGCAGTTCATAGGCTTGTGCTTCCTGTTCTGGGCCAACACCACTGACATATGGACGCTCCAGGAACAGGGTCAGTTCCTCATGCTCAGATGATCTCGTATGGCGTGAAGCCGCGATATTCTCCAGATCTACAAAGTTAAATTCGCTCGTGTCCTTTTCAACAGCTTCACCGGTCAGCCGTCCTTTTGTAAGACGCAGGAATGCCCGGCCAACAATACGGCCATCCAGTGATACATACAATACTTTTTTGTTAGAATCGAAGGCTGAAAGGAGACATTGGTTGTAAGCACCATTAATGTATGACAAACAAGTCCGCTGCGGCTGTGTACCTAAGAGCATGGTTGAGAAAAAATCATCGCACTCCCGAACGTCCATTCCGCCCTTTGAAAGAGTTTTATTTCCACTCCACCCTTCTTTCACTCGTTCGGTCAGTGGCATATCCAATTCCCGCTGCAGGTCACCTTCAAAATACTTTAGTGTGTGGAGTTGTCCCATAAGCTCTGCCTTGACGACTCGGTAGAAGGCTTTGCGCTGGTCATTGTTCAAGTTGTTTGCATAGGTTCTGGCTATATAGGCGCCATTTTCGCAAACAAAGCTGACGATGGGATTCTGGTACTTTTCCAGAAACTCCTCGCTTAGCGCCATTTCCTCCACAAGAGTGTGCCACTCTGGGTCAATCTGGGCAATATTGGCTTTTAGACTTTCGATAGATGCAATTTGCTGCAACGATGTGAGGTTCTTCAATGCAAGGACTGCGTCAGTTCTATGCTGGATGCTCGGTAACAGGTGACATATTTCATCAAAGTGGATTAAAAGCGCAGCTGCATCCTCTGCGGTCAGGCCACGGATATGAGCAAATTCATGCTCTTTCCACACCTGCAGTGGCTTAATACTCAGCTTGTCCGCTAACCGAGGAAGATCTGGCTTCATATAGGGCTTGAGAACGTTCCGCTTGCAGAGCTGCCTTAGAACCCTCAGCCGGTAGTCCTGGCTTTCCGATTGGAGTAAATGATAGAAAGTTCTGTAGATGCCAGAAACATTGTAAAGCGCAGCCAGTTCCGGAAATGTATATTTCCGGCCAGACATAAGGCAACCAACATCAAAGTTTTTGCTCCGCATCCAACGGCAAGCATCCAGATCCTTTTCCGACAACTCATTGAGATTGAAATGCTCCTCATACAGCGATACCTGGAACAGGAGCGCATCCCGCGGCAAGCCGAGGAACTGTTCAGCGTGGCCATCTACCAGTCTGATAAAATGTTTCTTGTTATGGACAATGGCATAGTTTAAAATCCCCTCCTGATAACTTTGAACTTCTGTAAGGTCAATCACCTTAAAGCGGGAACCATAGAGGAGGTTGACGTAGCCGCTGTAATTTGAGAATACAGGCTCCCAATCCGGTGCTTCGTCCACCATTATACGGCTGTGCATTCGCCGGAGCTCGTCCATTGAGTACTGACTTTTTTTCCAAAAGGAGATAAATTCAGAGGTGTTGTTTGCTCCCAGCCGGGTAGCAATAGATTCTAATAGAGCATACCGTTCAGTTGTTTCAGTTGTGAGAAATTTGTAATCCTCCAGACCCAGATGCTCGCAGATTTCCCGCTCATGCAGAAGCCCAATTATTTTTGTCAGTTCAGGATAAGTATGCAGGAGTGTGCAGATCTCCTCAAACGTGTTTTCTTGGAACAGGCTTTGCGTAGCAGTATAAGGGGTCCTGAGAAGTTCTTTCTGCCAAGAATCTAAATGAAGCGGCAGACTGACACAGACAGACAGGCCATTAATGGTGGCCTGCTGTTCTTCTGCGGATAACTGATCCGACAGGAAATTTGTCAAATAAACAAGCCGGGTTTTGGCATCAAACTGCTCCAGTTCCAGTACTTCCATCAGCCTTTCCGCAGGGGGAACTGTGATATCCAGTTCGCTTTCTCTGTACAGGTCCAACAGTTCAGAAAGGCGGGTCATCAGGACAGTCCGTCTGCTGGGCGGCATGTGTCTGGTCTGTGGATAGGAGTATCCGTGCCTACCCGGATAACCGGGAGTGGGAGTTGGCGTTTGGGACGGTTCTTCAGGAAACATTGGGAGTAGTTTGGCATAGTAGTCGGCGAATCTCGGATTATGGATCAATTCCCGCTGAACGTTCTTTATATGCACCAGGGTAGCAGGAAGGAGGGTAGCCATCCTGTCACAGCAGTCCATTATTTGCTGCAGGCCAACTTCCTGAAGCCATTTGAAGTCAAGATATAGTGACCTCATTTTCAACATCACTTCCGTTCGTTGCAGCATTTTATTGGTCAGATTATCCATTTGTATTACATTCTGCGCCATTTATAGCAACCTCCTTAATCTGAGAAATATAGTTTTGGACCTCGGTGAAGTGCATCCTTTCCTTGCAGACCAGTATTGTGCAAAGTTGTAAGAACTGGTTCGCCTCACGGGTATCCAATGTAAACTCCTTTTTGCCAAGCAGCTGCGGCAGGTTATCACATACAATCTGCTCTGCAAAGGTCTCCTCTTCATCGTTGTAGCGTTGCTTCGTCAAAAACTTATAGAGTGTGGCCAGTGTGCCGTCTGTTTCGTTTGAGTATTGATTCTGCATATCTTGATATAATTTGATTTTTCTTTCCTGCATTTTTTTCATAGCGGCGGCTTCTTTGGCTGCCGCTTCAGCCTGCAGCTCTTCCGGTGTCCAGTACTGTTCTTTTAAATGCGCAACTTCATGGTAATTTAACCCAGCATCATCAATGACCAAATCAAAAAGGGTACGCAGAGTGCTTTGTGGGATTAGGCCCGATGCAGTTTTGTCCTGAAGCAGTATGCAGATAAATGAGATGTATGCAGAAGGCTGATACTGGAAAAGATATTCCTCCAACCAGTACAGCAAAATTAAGGCTCCCTGCGTGTCATCTTTTAAATAATCCCGCTCTAGGTTGATGGAATATACCTTGGTATTCGAGCTATCCAGCTTAATTAAACCATCAAAAAAAGTGCCATATCCGTGTCTTGCACTAAAATATCTTTGAGATTCGTCAAGCCCATATTGTCCAAGAAGTTTATCAAAAAATCGAAATGCCTGCACTGTTTTAAACCCATAGACATATTTCTTGATACGCCAGATCATCTCCGGCAAACAGATTGCTCCATCTTCGTTTATGGACGCCTGAAATTCCGTCCACAAATCAAGGATCCCTATTTCCACTAACAGAGAGAATTTCCGGCAATCGGATTCTTGGCGATACAAGGCAAGATAGCTGCTGCCTGTAACCGCATCATAGCGGTCAATATGGCGCTGGAGCTCAACCTTGGTCATGTCGCTGTTCAGACCATTCTCAAACAGAGCCAGGTACTTATCCTCCGGGAGTCCAGTACCCAGGCTGTCCCACTTGTGATCCAAAATATCAAATTCAGCGAACAGTGGATTTTCCACCGGCGCAAATTTGCTGCACCAGATAAAAGTGTAGGCATTTTGTATGGTCACATTATCAGCTTCCAATGCCTCCAAGAGCCCAGAATAGCCATAGCATCGGATAGGAAACTCCTTGTATTGTATAAACAGTTCGGAAAACAGCGTATACATCTCCGGGGAAAAGGTTTCTTTTTGTATGAGGGCACGCTTGAACAGGTCTATGACAATTTTCTCCGTCACAATGGAATTTGCGCTCAGAGTATCCGGCTCCGCCCGACAGCGGACGGCCATTATGTTGGCATATGCAATCTCGAACGGTGTGTAACCATGTTCCAGCAGGGTCTTGTGATGTTTGCTCTCCTCCTTGACGAATGAGACCGGCAGGGCGCACAGCGCACGCAGAAGGGCCAAGTCGCTGCCCCGCATGGCCTTTAGCACAGGCCGGAGATTGGCAATCAACCAACTTAGTATCCGCATGTTATCCTGTAGCGCCATTGTGCGGCCATGGCCCAGCAGATAAATCAGCTGCTCCTTGTAGTGTAAAAATGCCTGCTCAAAATCCGGAAGCACACTCATAGCAAAAATCAGCTCTTCAACCTTCCCTTGCCCTAGGTCATACAGGCGGTCTAGCCAATCGGTCTCACTACTTTGTCCCTCGTTCAGTAGGTATAGGGCGCCGGTCAAGTAGATGTCTCCACCTGCGTTTCGACTCAGTTCCCGTAAAAATGCGTCTCGTTGGTTACCAACAAACATTTCGTTAGTGACAATGTGCTTGGTATAGCCTAATGCCAGAGCGATGGCACGCCGGTCTCGGTCAGACATCCCAAACCGGCTCTCATAACGCTCCAACAGTTCGCCAAGATATAAAAAGCCATATTTTTGCTGAAACTCACTGCTTTTTGCCTCGTAGCTTAATAGCATACACCGATTCTCAATAATGCGCTTTTGTGTATAGTCCGCCTTTGCCGTATCAGCCACAAATGCAATGATATCATTTAATAAAGTTAAGTTGATCTGATCTTCAAAGGCTGTCATTTCCATCATAGACGCCATATTTTCACTCCTCAAAATAAAATTATTGGGGAAGACCCAGGCACATGGCCGGTCTTCCCCAACTGTATTTCGCTGACTCTACAGCGTTAGGTGTCATTCATTTTCGCAGATATGTGTCTCGAACGTACTGTTCTTCACACACTCTTCGCAGTAGATTGCACCGCAATCCGCACAATCGCAGAAAAGACTGCCCTTTTCCAACGGAGCACCGCATCCATTACAGCTAAAGCCACCGCTGGAGATAGGCGTCAAATATTGGGCATAGTTAGTCATTCTGCTTGTCTCCTTTCTTTTCCCCGTCTGTTTCTAACTGCCGCAGGCGATGCTTTTTCGCATACTGATCCAAGTCAAGCTGGGCCTGGCAGAAATCTGTCACATAGTTCAGGGCCCGGATGCCGGATTCGCGGCGCTGGCCTGGCTTCGGGTTGACATAGCGACGGAAACCCTTAAAGGTCCCGCCCAGACCTCCTCGAACAAAGTAAAGGTTGCCCTGTGCATCAACATACCGTTTGACAGGACAGGTATGCATCGCACGCTCCATATCGCCCAAAGCAGCCAGCAGGCCTTCCATATATGATCCACACTCTTTTTGGAGTGTATGGATATTGTCAGCTGTCAAAAGCTCTGCGCTTGCCAGCTGATACCTGGCACCACCATGCTGGAATACAGTGTCGTACGGAAGGAACAGAAACCCTTCTTGAACCGGAATGATAGCGCCGCCACCCTGCATTTTTTCGGAAAAGGGATATTTCCAAATCAACGGATTGCCAAACCGTTCGGTGTAGGTATCGCGCACCTTGTCCAGGGTCAAATCAACACCTCCACAACGGTTCAACATGTTTAAGAGGTCATCCATGCCGTACAAATCGGTTTTGCTGATTCTCATACCCATATATTGAAGCACGGAGACAGCCTGGTCATCGGGTACACTCAGCGTTACATCGGAGCGTAAACTGGCCAGCATCTGACACTCTATCTCCGGGGTAAGATGTAACTGCTTGACAAATGTGGTCAACTCCTGGACAGACCAGGAAACGCGGTTCGGTGCCCTTTTAAAGCCATATTGATCCATCAAATAGTACAATTTGGGGATGTCTTGAAGCGGAACATGCCCTGTCGGGATGAACAACATCATCTGCGGCGCATCGGCGCTGTCATAGTTAATGCCTACAACAGCATGTGGATTTATTTCGTGGGCGAGCTTTTCCAGGCACGCACCGTAACAGAACAGCACAGTATACTGCGCATCATACTCGACAGGGATGCCGTACCTTTTACAATAGTCATCGTCATATTCAGCGCACAAGAGGATGCCGGGCTGTTGATCCAGAAATACAATATAGCAGCAAAGACTCCACTCGCTTGTCCAAAACTCCTGGTATGGACGCTGGAGCAGTTGTGGCAGCTCGTCAACGCTGCTCAACATACGTCTCCCGCATTCGTGAAGCTCACCGATACTGTTGCAATAGTACTGCAGCTGTTCTTTTTTAATTTCTTTCATTTAGTGGTCCTCCTTTTTGAGCATTCCGAGGTATTCCTTATTTGTTGGTAATTTATTGACCGGCCGCATACTCAAAACTTTAAGCCCGGCTGCCTCCATAGCCTGATTCCGGCGCTTTGCTTCCGTCTCGTCAACAAGGCTGCCGTACCATAGGAAATCCACGCTGCCGTCCTGATGCTGGTATTTGACCTCCCACACACGGATACCATTTTCACAGCACTTGCAAAAGCTGTTCCACCGATCCACAAGCGCTTGCCCATCCAATATGGTTTCAATTTCCCAGTCATCGCCAGATCTCCACGCTGCAAAGTCGGCATCGTGTGTGAGGTGGGGAAAATCTTCAGGATATCGGGCGTAGCCTTTTTCCTGCGCTGCCTGTCCAGCTATGGTGTTGATCTTAAACATGATGTCACCTTTCCTTAGTCCCAGTCTACGAGCAGGTTGCCGGCGTCATCGCACAAGGCGTAGTCATGTTCTTCATCACCACCCTCAAAATCCGCAGGCGTAGACGTGCGATTGAGTTCAGCTGCCTTCTCCAGGGCTTCATCGTCGTTGTCAGCAGTAAAAGAGAATGCCACACGCTGGGTGCGTTCCATCGTAATGCTGTATTTCATTTTTAGCGCTCCTTGTCTGCATTCAAAAATTTTTTCTCTCCGTTCAGCCGATTGGCTTCTGCAATCCTCAACCGAATTTGCTCCAAGCCAGTAATCAACTCAGCCTGCGTTCTGAAATCAGTTCGTTTTGATTGCGCGTTGCAGTCATCCAGTAGCCTTTCCGAAATGTGATATGTTTCTGAAACCCCATATCCACCATCAGCGCAGCCCCAGAACTGGAGGTTCAATACCCTGCTCTTGGCAACAATGTTCATGGGATGGAACCTGCTGATAGACCCAGCCTGACAGAAATCGTCAAATCCAACCTGATAGAGCTTCAGTTTGATTCCGGAAAATCTCACAATTTTGCCTCCTTAGACATCCTTTTTTCGTACACCTCGATCTCCACGTAACTGAGCCATTCCGGCTTTTTGTCGGTCGGGAAACTGAGCCATAAGGCCTTCATGTAGGCGATGTGCGTAGCTACGTCCTGGCCCCACAGGTACTTTTCGCACCGATTCCCATTCCCGAGGAAGTAGTTGCAGTCTGACTGCATCCGGGACAGGAGTTGGTAGCGGAACTTCTCGCCGTGTCCCATGAACTCATTCAGCTTGTCAGCCAGGCCAAGTTCAAAGGCAACTGCCCAGTCATTGTTTCCGCCACCGATGATCTTGCCGCTGATTTCGTCAGCGTCGTGCTCCCAAGCCATGCCGCAGGCCTTCTCAGCGGCATCCTCCTCGTTCTCCGCCTCAACTTCAAGCGTGTGGACTGACGTGACTCTCACAGTAAAGGTCCGCGTCTTCGCTTGAATCAGTCCAAACTTCTCGGCAACTCCTACAGAGAGTTGCTGCTCATATTCCAAGTAGCCCCATGCAGAACCAACACCCGGAATGTCCACTTTTTCGTTGAAGCTGACCACTGTGTTAGCAAAGAGTGGGAATACATTGGGCCTGATTGGATATTCTGTTGAATAGTAGCGATACATCAAATTACCCCCTCTGTTTGATTCCAAGATGTCTCATAACTCCGCATCCTCGTCGGCATAAACGCCTTCCCCAATAGTTCATCCTGATTCACAAGGATACCAACCACGCCGCAGCAGAGGAAGTTCCCACTGTCAGGCCTGCCACTGTCGTGAATTATACCGTAGGTGGAAAAGAAGTCATCTGGGATCTCCGTTTCTACATCCCCCCAGTTGAAATCCCGGCAGGTTCTCTCATAGGCCCGTCTTCCATCCTCGGTCTGGAGGAAATCATAGATGGCCTTCCGTAGATACGCTTCACACGCTGCTTCGTTCGGCTCCGAAAGTCGCTTCTGAGCAATTTGAAACTGGGAGCTGTACAACTCCCTATTCGCCCCCTCGCACCGCTGGCGGATTACAGTGACTGCATACATTGCCATACTGCCTGTGAACCAGACGCCGTCATCGGAGGCGTGGGATGCGTCCACAGGAAAAGCCAGCGTTGATGAGACAAGTTTTTGGGACAGAGCTTGGGAGAGTCCCCAAACCGAACACTTATTTGCATCCCGATCACAGTCATCAGCTTGAAGAGCAGTGAAAATGGCCTCCAAGTCTTCATGGGATATGGGTGACTCCAAGAACTTCAGGCTCCAGCTGTCGCGGTTAATTTCTCCGACGGCTTGGACTGGGGTAGGACGGTCGAAAAAACCGGTCAACAGCGTGGAACACAACTCACTCAGCTGCGCCCATGTGTAAAAATGAGCCTGGCAGGAAGTCCCTACCGGGCCTGGTGTTGGGAAAGTGAACATGAAAGTCCCTCCTGATTCAATTATTGGGGAAAATGAGCATGGATGGTTACCTTGATGGCCTCCCGCAGATTCTCCGTATGATCGCCTCCATTCCCGTTGTAGTGATGCCACCGCCTTTGAACATCGGTAAGAAGTCCTTCATCGTTGAGCAGGGCGGACTGGCCGAGGCCGTCAAAGCAGAGGTCGTTCTTTTCCAAGTCGCTGATCTCGTCTTTTAGATATGCCATCTGAACCTGTTTGCCTTTGGCAGCACAGACCACATCGACTTCTTTCTCTGTCAGAGGAATTGTAACCAGTTGGCCGCCAAACGTGCGCCGGATGCAGAAGGGATTGGGTGCGATGGGACTTCCCTCCACTACGACCCGGGCCATGTCATCTGCAGCCTGAATTGTCATCATCCGGCCATCAAAATGTTCGGCCATCAGGCTGGCGAGCAGCATATAGTCGATTTGCCAGGATGGACTTGCGGCCCTATCAATACTGCCGTCTTGCCGAACCGTAAACCCGGCAGAATCCATACCGATGCCTTTCGCCTCACATACGAAGACGTCCAGACTTTCATAGCCGAAACCGCGCAGGATCTCAGTCAGTGCCGGTTCATCGTACTCTGTCATGAAGATGATCCGGTGTACGAACTCTGCTTGCTGGCCATGCTTGTCGTGTGTGACACGAACCGCTTCATAGAGATTGCCAAATTCCAGACAGCGGACATAGCAGTAGTGGTCCACGGCATCGGCATAGGAGTTCCAGGGGGCAAGGAGCACGATTTGTTGCATAAAAGATACCTCCAATCAATTTTTTCGCCTGCTACTGGCGTTGAGAAATATATATAAAAACGCACACAGACTGCAGCCTGTGTGCGTTGTGCCTGTTATGGCGATTCATTTAGTATGATATAGGAGCGGAAAACAAAAAGTGCCATCTGCAAACATGCAAATGGCACTTTGATACACGGGTAACTATGCGCACTTCCGTAAGCGGCACTGATACTTTATGGTTGCATTATAGCATTGCAACGACTATCCGTCAATGCTATCCCCATAAAAAACGCTTGTCAGAATGGGAGAAAAGATATATAATGCCCTCATACAGTATCCGTAACCTGCTATCAGCGGTTCCAGTATCCGTGTTTCACAGTATCCAGGAGCCAGTGGGCCTTTGGATGCTTTTTTCTTGCCCAGTATAATAGAATATCTTTGCCAGTTTGGCCACAAAGCGCACGAGCAGCGATGCCCGTGCGCTTTTTTATATAGATGTCTCTGCCCTGGCTGAGGGCAAAATTGTTTTGAAGGGAGTTGTGTCTAGCAATGAAAGCAGTAACAGAAAGCAAGGGTACCCATACCAATATTCCGGTGCATGACCATGGCGAAGCGGCGTTCTCTGACCGAGGTATCTGCTATGAACAGCGGGTATAGGTATGGAAGCGGGCAGCCCTTACTGCCAGCGATCCCAGGCCGCAGGGGAACGCCGCACATGGACCGCATTTATCTTCCGCAGTTGCTTCCGCTGGAGGAGTATGAGAAAATTATCGTTCTTTTCTCCGGTGGGAAAGACAGTTTGGCATGTGTATTAGATCTTCTGGAGCGCGGCGTCCCACGGGAACGGATCGAACTCTGGCACCATGATATTGACGGCGGGCATCCTAATCGGAAGATGGACTGGCCCGTCACACAGGCCTATGTCCGAGCCGTCTCCGAGTATCTGGGACTTGTCCTCCGTACATCTTGGCGTGTCAACGGTTTTTGGGGAGAGGTGTACCGGCTGGGTGCAAGCTGGCCAATCCAATATATTGAACCGGATAGCGGTATCATTCGGGAATGTAAGTTGTCTAAGAAGCAGGTTCACTCTGCACAACTGCGTGAGGCGATATTGAGCAGTGTGGAGCAGGCGGAGTTGGAACAACTGGGGCATCGCATGAAATTTCCTGCCAAAAGCGGCAATTTGGCCACACGCTGGTGCAGCTCCATCCTCAAGATTATGGTTGCGGACTCCGTAATCCGCAACATAGCGATGGATGAACTGAAGGAGATAGGCGATTGCAGAAGATTCCCTGCGAAGGGCGGTATCTCCAGTGGGCGCTACTGCAGCCCCAACCTTAAACGTGAGGTGGCAGATACCCTGATTCGCAGTATGGACGGCCTCCGGGCGGACGGTGAGCGCATGAAGTTTCCTGCAAAATCCGGATGCCATCAGGGAAGATGGTGTTCCGGTGCGCTCAAGGCCCAAGTGGAGGACAAGCTGTATTCCCACATTGAGGATACTGTAGCGGACACAAAGCTGCTAATTATCTCTGGGGAACGCCGGCAGGAGAGCGCTGGACGCTCTAAGTACAACGAGATGGAGATCCACCGTACCAACGCGACTGCCAGATCCCACAGGCTGGTCCACCAGTGGCGCAGTGTCATCGACTGGGACGAGGCCCAGGTCTGGGAGATCATCAAGCGATGGCACATCGCGCCACATCCCTGTTACGCCGCCGGATGGAACCGCTGCTCCTGTGCTATGTGCATCTTCAGTCTGCCCAAGCACTGGGCCGGTATCCGGGAGCTGTTCCCGGATTGGGTCAGTGCCGTGGAGGAGGACGAACGGATTCTGGGTTTTACATTGGATAACAAGATGACGCTGGCGGAATACATAGGAGATGCGGTGAGCTGCGTATGTCACGATAATCCAAATGCACTATCCCAATTAACCAGCGGGGAGTTCTCGCTGGATGATGTGGAGCAGACTGAGTGGGTATTGCCAGCCGGTGCTTTTCATGGTGCGGAGGGCGGTCCCTGCTAGCAACGCGGCAATGACTTTTGGGGCAAAACTTACTTACCAAAAGGCATCCAAAAACCATATATTTTGGACCGATTTTATATCAAAACACGGAGGAACTGCTATGGAACACATAAAAAAAGCGCTTGCCGCTCAGGAACGGTATTTGCGGTGTTATGGACGCCCAAGCGAAGAGGACCACTCTCTGAATGATTTGAACAGGGACTTGGTTCGGGCGATGAACGATTACTATGGCCAGGTTTATGTTGGCTCTTTCAATGGGGATCTCGCTCTGGCACAGTATGATGGCGGGAAAATTTACAACTTTGCATACGATTTTTGCGTACCCAGCTATGATGAGCAATTAGATGCGCTCCTTCGGCAGTGGAAAGAAGGCCACAAGGTATGCCAGTTAGAGGAGATCTATGCTCAGATTCGGAAGTTGGATGGACACCTTCTTCTTTGGGTATGACAGTTCCAAATCAAAGGGTAGCGGGAGGCCCCTGTTAGCAGACTATATCGCAAGAATAACATCTAGTTTATTAATCAAGGAGAGCATATATTATGACATTGGATAATCTGGCAACCCCGTTTGAGCGCCGGCGCGTGATCGAGTACGGTAAGGATGGCAACAAAGTAGTCCGTCACTGGTATGATGTGCAGCATGTGATTGGTTCGCTGTATAGAAGCAAAGAATTCCCCAATAATCGGGGAGAACTGGAATTTAAACTGTTTGTGTTCTTTGACGACAATTGTGATGGGCTGCAGTTTGAGTGGTTGTCTCACCCGGAACGCTACACTGTAGAACAGGTGGCAGATACCATGCGCCGCTGCAGAGTAGACAGCATGACCCATATGTGCCTCGAATTGAACGACCGTATGGGACAGAATAAGTTTATTGGCAACGCACAAATTGAGTTCGTCCGCCAGTTTGACTCTGCCGCAGCTGATCGTTATGCCCAGTACCGAGAGGACTTCTACGCCCGCAAGGCGGAGCAGGAGCGCGCAGAGTCCTTGGCCCGTCAAGAGAAAGAAGCGGCAAAGCGGGCAAAGGAGCAGGCAGAACTTGCCGCTGAGAAGGCCAAATACCTTGGTTGGGTTGACGATATGACCCCGCTTCGCTTTGGCCAGGTTGCGGTCTTGATGGATACCAGTATCCGTGTAGACGGTAAAGTAATGACTCGGCGAGAGTTTATTATCAACAGTATTAAGGACGGCTGGGTGCCTCAGAAAAAGGATGGCGTTACTTCCTGGTACAAGCGCGGGGGCGAGTATATGGAGAGCAGCCCCAGAACTGAGTACAAGCTGCATAGAGAAGGGTTTGTGTATAAGATCAACAAGACCGAGTATGACTTTGCGGTCTATCTGGTGAAGCATGGTGCTGCGTCCTAACCGGGCTGCACAGCCCCGCCTGGACGAATTGCGCGTTGTTGCTATTCAGAAAAAGGTATCCTTGCAAAATCGAAGAAAAAAGCATATAATATAAACAACAAGGGAGGATAAAAGAATGCCAACCAACATAACACCTCTATCCCAGCTTCCCCTTTCTGACGATTTTATGTTCGGAGAGGTAATGCGGCAGCCCAAGGTATGCCAGCTTTTCCTGGAGAGCCTGCTGGGAAAGGACATTGCCCGTATTGAGTATATCAGCAAGCAGGAGGATCTGACGGATGACGTTTCCGGGCACGGGATTCGTTTGGATGTCTACCTGAACGATGCCGCTGGTACCCACTACGACATCGAGATGCAGAAAACCAGCAGCAAAGGGCTTGAGCGCCGTATCCGATACTATCAGGGCGGCATCGACCGGCGATGCCTGGGCAAAGGACTGGACTATACGGATCTGCCGGAGAGTTATGTGATTTTTGTCTGTGATTTCGATTACTATCACGCTGGCCTGGCCCGCTATGAGCGTGTAAGCAGCATCAATGGCCGTGAGGACATCGCCTATGATGACGGTAGCCATGCGATCATTCTGAACAGCCGCTATCAGGAAGGCAATGCTCCTCAGCCCATTTTGGAATTTTTGGACTATGTCCGAACCAACAATGACCAGATCCAGCCGTCGAGTGAGCTGGCACAAAGAACCAAACAGGCCGTACATACCGTGCGTAGCGACCGGACAAAGGAGGTATCTTACATGACGTGGGCAATGAAAACTAGGGACTTGCTCCGGCAGGGCCGCGAAGAGGGCCGTGAAGAGGGCCGTGAGGAGGGCCGCGAGGAGGGCCGCGAGGAAGGTATTAAGGTTCTCGTGGTCACACTGAAGAGACTTTCCCAGGGGTTAGATTTAGTCATCCAAACGGTGGCAGAGCAGTTTGGCTTGTCCCCGGAGGAAGCTGAGGAAAAGACAAAGCAGTATTGGGAGCAGTGATCTGCCGCACAACACATTCAAAAAAAGGATTGCAATTCTCTGCTCCATCGGATATAATCCAACCATACAGTATCAGTTGATTGCAAAAGCAGTCAAAGTAACCGTGTAGCAAAGCGTCCAGAGGTATTCGTACCTTTGGACGCTTTTTTATTATATATGGCCCTGCAGGGCAGAGTTTGGGACGCTGAAAGGCGTCCCGTTTTCATTTTAGGAAAAGGAGGAAGCAAAAATAGTCTGATGACCTGAACACAACAACCGTATTCTCAACAATACTGATTTAGGAGGAATGAGTCATGCCGAAATTTGAAGAAATCGCCCATAAAGGCAGATGCGATGTGTGCGGAAAACCAACTGACGTTGCAGTATGCGCTTCATCCTGCGGGCCGATCAGTCTTGCGTACTGCTGCAGCTGCCTGGAGGCTGGACTGGAACCCTATGGGATCATGCTCGCTTATATTTCCGGCGCCGGCCACTGGCCCGACGATATAAACCCCGCATACCAGGAGCTTGTCCGTAAAAATCTGGCGTTCCACGGCAAAACCGAGGAGGAATTTGCCGCCGGTGTGGAGCGTGCGATTAAGGCAGAGCAGGAATTGTTCGGATAAAACCACAAAAAACTGTATGAGGAGAAGTGACCATGGACAAAAAGAACATGACAGAGTACATTAAAGTCAATCTCCCGCTGACTGAGCAGGACTATCTCGCCGGTAATGGCGAGGGCGTATGGGTGTTGGTAGACCCAAAGACGAAGCAGGCCCACGATACGGATGCCACAGGCGGAGGTTATGTGGGGATTTTGGATAATGACAGCTGCTATTATCCCGGCCTGAACGCAGGACAGCTGATCCCATTTGAACTGCGCGGTTCTTATCGACCGGTAGCCAATTTCTATTCGTTCCTCTCCAAACTGCCCAGGCTGACGCCGGAGGGGAAGGCGTTGCTCTTGGAAAGAATCGCGATGTACCAGGCGGGCCATAACCGTCCGACAGACCCGTCTGATCCACACTATGAGGGGATGCTTTGCTGTGACTGCCAATACTGCGGGGATAAGTACAGCTTTTCGGAGCCGAACGATTTACTATACATGGACCCGGAGAATCCGATGCTGAAGCGTTTCTACTGCTGCTGCGGAGACTGTGATCTCTACGGCAAGGATATCACGGGGCTGGGCATCCATGAATGCGAGCATTTTGAGGAGCTGTGACGGACAGAAGTTAACTGTCGGCATCACAGCCTATTTTTTACATGAGTAAAGGAATGGCACTTTGAAACAGTGAACAGAAATGGGGTGGCTGAGTAAACATATGAATTTTGTCTAGGCGGCAACCTGCACATATTTGCTGTGCAGATACCGGTTTGGCAACAGACAACTGCCAGCCAGGAGTAGGCGGTCCCCAAAATCACGGAAATCAATTTTGAGTATAAACATTCGAGATATTCAAATCGTGCCAAACAGGATTCTGAATTTCAGTTGTTTTACCCTAAATCTGTCACTGGAGGCATCCCTTAGAAAAGCCTTTTTCGTCAGTAAAGGTGGGCCTTGGATATTTTCTCACAAAATTGATTTCCGTGCCCCAAAATTAAGAAAACTTGACATGGAGGGACATATTTTGTATGATATCCTATCCAGAGTCAGAGAGAATGAAACGGCAGGAGGACTGCTTGCATGACACTGGCCGTGTCAATATACTTATAACGACTATGAGGAGGATCCAAGCATGAAATACATCTGTTCAGTTATATCGGTAGCAGATATCAATGCTGCTAGACGGTTTTACGAGGAATTGTTCGGACTGGAGGTGTTTCAGGACTACGGAAAGAACGTCGCTTTTTCCTGCGGGCTGGCATTGCAGCAGGATTTTGACTGGCTGGTTGGTCTGCCGAAGGAAAAGGTAATAAAAAAATCCAACAATGCCGAAATTGTTTTTGAAACACAAGACTTTGACGGTTTTTTTAACAAGCTGAAACAGTACCCGGACATTGAATGCCTGGGAGAAGTGATCAAACATAGCTGGGGCCAACGAGTAATCCGGTTCTACGATTTGGACGGCCATATCGTTGAGGTTGGCGAAGATATGAAAATGGTGATAAAGCGTTTTCTTGCTTCCGGCATGACAATGGAAGAAGTCTCTGTGAAAATGGACGCTTCTATTGAGGATTTGACAAAACTTCTAAACAGCTAATACATGATGGACGAATAAGCAAATTAGAATTTTATGGAGGGAAAAGGTAATGGCAAAAGAAAAGGGTTCGTTCAAAGAGTTTCTATCGGCAGTTGCACCAGAATATCAATCATTTGTCGAGAAACTTAATAACAAACTTATTGAACAAGGCTGTGACCTTGTAATCAAGGAAGCAAAGAGCGGTTATGCTGCTTCATACCAACTAGAGAAGAAAACTGTAATGAATTGGGTGTTTCGGAAGTCGGGGGTTTTGGCACGTATTTACGGAGACAATGCTGGCAAGTATGAGGATATAATCGCTTCTCTGCCTGCTGAAATGCAAAAGAAAATGACTGCTTCTCGTGACTGTAAGAGACTTATTGAACCTACTGCTTGTAGCGATACCTGCGTTAAAGGTTTTGTTTATACATTAAATGGCGATACACATAAAAAATGCCGTAATGACGGAATGTTCTTCCTACTCACAAACGAAACAGCGGAGCATATAGCTAGGTTGGTCTGTGCAGAGGTTACTGTGCGTAAGTCGGCTTCATAGCGACAGAATAGTTAAGTTCGATAAATTCCTGTTTGTCAGAGAGTAACGCAACAGAAAAATAAATGGAAATTTATGGAGGATACGATGCTTGAAAATATACCATCTCATTCAACTATGACGGAATTGCTTGGACAATAGACGACTACGATTCATTTATAACACATCACCGCCGGAAGGCTGATTTAGATAGGGCCCGGCAGTCCGGTATGGAAGTCTATAACACGGAGCAGATGGAGAAGGCGAGAATCCTGGATGTACTCATCTCCAATTACAACGACGGCCGCAAAAAGACGCTCTTTTGTGTAGCCGTCAACTTGTTGGAGTTGCAAGAGCTTCAAGCGGTACTCCGTGAAATAGAGTGCAAATCGGATATGGAAGCGCTGTCGCTCAAAGAGAAAAGTGCTTTTGTCGCGAGTTTACTTCAAGATACTGCATCCCGCAGAAAAATTGACCTGAAGCTACATAAGAAGAAGTGATGATTAGAATATTTGCCCTTGTACAAGAAGGCAGAAGAGATTTTGGATAGGGATTGCAATTTCCCCCAAAGTCAGGTATAATGCCATCATACAGTATCAGTCGATTGCGAGAGCAATCAAAGTAGCCGTGTTACAAAGCGTCCAGAGGTATTCGTACCTTTGGGCGCTTTTTTATATATATGGCCCTTCGGGGCAAAGTTTGGGACGCTGGAAAGCGCCCTTTTTTCATTTCAAAAACAAGGAGGTGAACAATTTGAGTCAGCCCCAGCATCTCGAATGCGATACGCCCGACTGCATCCACTGGAAGGACGGCGAGTGTATCAAAGAAACTTCTGTCACGATCCAGGAACATCACTGCGTCGATTATGAGCAGCATGTGGAGTTGCCCACGGCCACTGTGACCATCGAAGTCAGCGGCGGTGTGGTGCAGAATGTGTACGCCAGTCCCGACCTGCCGGACATCAGTGTTGAACTCATTGACTTCGACAATCTCAGGGATGAGCCGGAGACCGTGGAAGCCCATAGCCAGCGGCTGTTGGCCATGATCGAGCAGAGTCACAAACACATTTTCTGAAGGAGGGCCTTATGCTTAACAAAATAAAATCCCTGATTGCCCGGCTGAAAGAGGCGGATGCCGCCTACTACGGCAAGGACAACCCTATCATGACCGATCTGGAATACGACAGGCTCTACAATGAGCTGGTGCAGATGGAGCGGGACACTGGCATCATCTTAGCCTCTTCGCCCACCCAACGGGTGGCCGGAGAGGTGCTGGAGGGCCTGACTGCAGTATCCCACACCAGGCCCATGCTCTCGGCCGACAAGACCAAGTCCACCGGCGAGATATTCAAGTTCGTCAGCGGGCGGAGGATGGTCATCAGCTGGAAGCTGGACGGACTGACGTTGGTGCTGCGCTATGTGGGCGGCAAGCTGGTTCAGGCCATTACCCGCGGCGATGGGCTCAAGGGTGAGGATGTCACCCATACCGTCCGGGTCATGGAGAACGTACCGCTGACCATCCCCTGCACCGAGCCTCTGGAGGTGCGCGGTGAGGGCGTTGTCAGTTGGCAGAATTTCAAGGAACTCAACGAGTCCTTGGAGGAACCGTACTCCCATCCCCGGAACCTGGCTGCCGGCAGTATCCGAAAACTGGACGCCAGGGAGAGCAAGAAGCGCCGGCTGGAGTTTTTGGCCTTCGACCTGATCAGCGACCATCTGGGCGGCACGACCAAATGGGAAAACCTGCGCTTTATGGCCCAGATGGGCTTCACCACTGTAGGTTATTCCGTACTGGCCGAAAATGCGGACCGTGATTCCCTGGAAAAGGCCATCACGGTCTATCGCCCGGAGGAATATGCTTTCCCGGTGGACGGCCTGATCTTCGAGTTTGACGACCTGGCCTATGGCCGCTCCCTGGGGGCCACCGGGCACCATGAGAACCGGCTGATGGCCCTGAAATGGGCGGACACGCTTTATGAGACGGTATTCCGATCCCTGGAGGTGGCCACCACCCGGACCGGTATGGTCAGCCTCACCGGCGTGTTCGATGACGTGGAGATTGACGGCACCACCGTTAACCACGCCTACCTGCACAACTTGGACATCTTCAAGCAGCTGGCGCTGGGGCCGGGTGACAAAATCTCCGTCTATAAGGCGAATATGATCATCCCGCAGATTGCGAAGAACCACACCAGAAGCGGCGGCTGCATGATCCCCATCGTATGCCCCTGCTGCGGTGAGATGCTGATGATCCACATGAGTCCGGGCGGAACTCAGCAGCTCTACTGTGAGAATCTGGACTGTCCGGCCCGGCTGGTGCGCAAGTTCGTCCACTTCTGCAGCAAGACCCGCATGGAGATCGAGGGCCTGGCGGAGCAGACGCTGGAGACCTTTGTGGATCGCGGCTGGGTCAAAAATTTCGGAGATCTCTACGAGCTGGAGCAGCACAAGGCCGAAATCATTGCCTGCCCTGGATTCGGAGAAAAGTCCTTTGCTCGGCTCCAGCAGGCCATAGACAAGCGGCGCACCTGCACACTCAACCAGTTTATTGCCGCCCTGGGTATCCCGGAGGTGGGCCGCCATGCGGGGCGTATCTTGAACCGCCACTTCGGTGGCGACTGGGAGGCCTTCGAGCAGGCCATCCGGGACGGCTTTGACTTTACCCAGTTGGAGGACTTTGGGAAGGTCATGCATGACAACATCTATACCTGGTACAACAACGCCGAGGAGTCCAAGCTGTGGCGCCCGGTGCTGGAACACATCACATTTTTGAAGGAGGACAATACCATGTCTGAGAATATGAAGAACAACCCCTTTGCCGGGAAGGTCGTGGTTGCTACCGGCAAGTTGGAGAACTACACCCGCGACGGCATCCAGACCAAGTTGCTGGAGCTGGGCGCCAAGCCCGCCAGTTCCGTCAGCAAGAAGACCGACTACCTGATTGTGGGTGAGAAGGCTGGCAGTAAGCTGGACAAGGCCAAGAGCCTGGGCGTGAAGATCCTCACCGAGGAGGAGTTTGAGTCCATGCTGGCGCTCAGCAAGACGTAATCCCACAACTGCAACAGGCCAAGATGGCATAGAGGGGGTATCCGCTGGGATACCCCTCTTTTTGTTTTATGGAGGTTACTATGGACTTATATAATATGCTGTAGTCGGGCGAAGGGATCGAGCACCAGGACAACTATCTTCTTGACTTGGACTCCGAGTTCCGATTCAAGTGCCGCCGGTGCGGGAAATGCTGCATCCATCAGGAAACGATTATTTTCAATGCCCGGGATATCTTCAATATCGCCCAAAAGAAGGGCATGGCGATGCGAGAGGTAGTGGATGCCTATACCGAGACCTATATCAGCCGTAACTCCTGTATCCCCATTGTTCACTTGCTTTCCAATGGACCCAAGGGTGCCTGCCCGCTGCTGTCTGCAGATGGCCGGTGCAGTGTCCATGACTGCAAGCCCACTGTCTGTGCGCTGTTCCCGCTGGGAAGGGTCGCAATCAACAGAACGGATGACCAGGCACCTGGAGAGGGCGAAATGCCGACGATCAAGTATATTCTCAATGACCACAGCTGCGGTTCGGCCAAAACGGTCAATACTGTCCGCAGTTGGCTGGCCAAGTTCGGGATTCCGGAGCAGGATGAATTTTATCTGCTCTGGAATAAGGTGCGCATGAGCCTTACTCCGGCGGTTATGAAGCTTGAGGAAGAAAAAGTGTCCGAGCCTGTTCTTGAAATGCTTTGGGGCGTAATCTATGAGACACTCTATCTCCATTACGATACCAGCCAGGAGTTTATGCCCCAGTTCCAGGTTGTAGCAGACAAGTTGCTGAACCTGAGTAAGAAGATCATGAAGGCGGAGCCGTCCACCGGGTCAGCCTCTTTTGATAGAAATGGAGAGTAAAATGGAAAATCAAATTAAAGTGGTCACCTTTGTGGGGGACCAGCGTGGTAAATATGAGGATCTTTACTACTGCAAAAACACAGAGCAGGTGTATATCCGGCAAGTGTATAGCAATAGTCATGTGCGTTGGCTCACGGCTAGTAAGTGGACTGGTGGTTATGAAGCTGATTGTCATATGAAGAGCGGGCTCATAATTCAAGTAGCCGATAAAGCTGGCAATATCCTTTTTGAGGAGGAATTGTCAGACGCAGAGGATGTCACCGGCACATGGGCTCAAAAAAATGGCCCGTTTAGTTGGGAGGCTATTACCGGCTTTGCAAAAGAATACAAGGAAAAGTTTGGGCTCAGCACCTATGAGGAGTGGAAAGCATGGCTGATGGCCGATGCAAAACCCTGTGGGTTTGAAGGGTATTCCGACAACTGGCTGTTCGCAATGTCTACGCATGGGGCATACAAGAAAATATCTCAGTTGCATTTTCTTGGTATTACTGCATATGCCATGGTTCAGGAGGAAAAGCATAACGTCTGCGGTAAAAGCTGGTTGTGCTATGAGATTAAAGATGCCGACCTGGATTCTACACTCGCCATCTGCGGTTACAAATTGCAGTGTGCTGGCTAATAAAATGTCCCAAAGGGGGTGAAACATAGGAAATGGAAAATCAAAATGACAATCGGGATCAGATTATCCGCAAAGATGCCAGAAATTGCTTCGTGGAGGTTAAAAATGACTGTTTCCACTTGGACAAGGTCCACCTGCAGTTTGTGGCCTACGACAAATCCCGACCGGCCGGGCAGCGGTACACCAGCAATATCCATATCTACATTGATATACCGCAGTTTCTGGCTCTGGCGCAGGAGGCTGCTAACGGCAGCCTTCATATGCGGATGCAGCAGCACAAAAATGAGCACAAATCAGACCCGCTCTATGAACATCTGGGCGGCACCTCGGCCAAGCGGCTGGCCCATTACGGCAAGGCCCGAGCAGATGGAAAGAGTTTGTCTCGGGTGGTCAAGCTGACTGTGGCGGAAAAGTCGGATTATTTCTTTACTGCTGATAGTGGTCCGGGAGAAGAAAACCAGACCGGGCTGATTGTCCCCAAATATGGGAAAAACCCAGAGCAGCATGTATCCGTTATACTCACTTGGCGACAGCTTAACGAGTTGCTGTTTACGACGGTGGCTCATTACAACGCATGGTTGTCAGCCAGATACACTGCTGATTGGGCAAAAATACATGCGCCCCGTTTCGATGAAAAAGAGCGGAAAGGAAGGCAGAACAACCTCGACACTGCACCAGCACCGCAAGCTTCGGCACGCCAACCTGGCGCTACGCAGTCTCCGGCTTTACCAGCGCAAACCGGTTTTGGCAGCAATTTTGGCAGTGTTTATGCCGATGTAGATGGCAGGAATAATGCCGATGACAGGCAGATGTTTTAGTGCTATACTGATATTGTCCATCCTTGTGCAAGCGGCTGGCCTAACAGGCCGGAAAAGAATCTTGACAAGGAGTGGATCACAATGAAATTTTGCCCCTACTGCGGCGTTTCCCTCACGGGAATCGCCGCTTCTTTCTGCCCTGAGTGCGGGAAAGCATTGCCCATCAAAAAGGCAAACGGTACCCGCCGACAGAAGAAGCGCCCCCCTCAGAAGAAGTCCAGACAAGAGTCCCAGCCAAAACCGAAACCAACCGACCCGATGGATGTAAATTATGACGGCTACTACGATGACATAAAACCTGTTGATGCCGGAGTTCGTGGAGAGGGTGTGGACCCAGAACTTGTCAAACGGATTGCGCTGATTATTCTAGGTGCCATTGGGGTTATTACATTGTCAATCATCTTAATGATGCTGTTGTAATTTTGCTGATTGGAGCGTGTAATGTAGGCAAATAAGCAAATTGAGGTGATAGCTATGATGTATCTCTCTAGAGGAGAGCTGACACAGTCCGCCAAGACTGGGCTTGATTATGTATCCCGTTGCGGCTGCGTCTATGCACTGGGGCCGGAGCTGGCTGGACTCTGGAAAAAGGCTAGATTCAGACCACAACCAGTTCCGCAGGACAGGGAATTGGCAATCAAGCGCATGGAGAGCAACGGCTTGGTCGTTACTACTGAGGAAAAGGGTACGCTGGCTGCCTACCGGCTTTTGACCAGTTGCATCATTTGTCCCAACAACAGGAGATGGACAGACTGCTTACTCTCCAGACCTGCCCGGCGTACCTGGGAATGGCTCAACGAGGCAGGTCTGCGGCTAACGGCCAGTGAGCTGATTCGACTGGAGGAACGCCGGGTGCAGCCCACTCCTGCGCTCTTGGGTGAGGATGGCAGGCAGAGGCTGACAGAGATGATCTATTTCGCAGAAACAATTCCAGACGGCATCCTGGAGACACTGATGGAACGTTCGCCTGCCCGTGACGCTGTAGTAACAAATCTGTTAGGTCTTCTGCGTACCCGCCGTCTGTTATTAATTTGAGGGAGGTGCCCATGAAACACGCTCAAATTCCCACGCCCCTGCAAATGCAGATTTTAATACGATTGGCACTGGCTGTGTGCTCATTGATTGTAGGTAATGTATTTCTGGTTCTTTTTAATGTGTCAATTGCCATGCCCTGCTTCCTCCTCGCTTTGCTGTCTGCTGTCAGTGGAGGACATTTCTACCATCTGACCTCATGTGGTCACTATTTGATCCTTACAGGCACTGTGCTGAACGTGGAGCGCACTACCGTCCTGCGTCTCCCCAAGGCTGTGCTGATGGAGGTTGAAGGGATTGCCCTTCGAGTCGTACTACGAAACCGTCACAAGTCCGTTGTGGAGGGTAGTCGGCTCTCCTTCTATGTGCAGGACAATACCCCTATCTACGAATGGGGAGAGATGCATCTACTTAGCTCCTATCTGGCGGTGGAGGATGGAACTTCCAGCAAATCCGCATAACACGCGCTCCGATGGATTCTCAACACGCAACGGGCACAAAACCTAGGTAACTATGATGAATAGCATATTGACCTCAGCGGATTATCATGCTATAATTAAAACAATAGTTACCGTGTTTTCTCTTAGAAAACAAAGTTACCGTGTTACAGAGTGTCAAATGGCGCTATTGCGCTATTTGACACTTTTTTTGTTTTCTTTCCGTAAATGCGGATTGAAATAAACTAATTTGCAGCAGGAAATAACCTGCAGAAAGGAGAATTTGGCTGTGTTGAAAATGATGATCACAGATGCTGTTGTATCTAAAGGGTATAACGGCGACCCCGCCATCCGCTATTTCGATGTTGAGGGTGGCGGACAGATTGCCAGCTTCCGAATTGGCAAGCGGCTCTACGACAGCAAGGCGCCAGACAACCACCGCTGGTTGAACTTTAACGTCAAAGCATCCAAGAACATGTGCGAGCGTATCAAGCGTATGAAACTCAAGGAGGGCTCGTATATTAACATCGGTGCCCGCTATGACGAGGAGACCTGGAAGGTCAAAGGCACCGATGAGACCCGGACAAGTGTGGTCTTGTATCTGGACGAGATTGAGTATGCTGGAGGTGGTAACGGCCAGAAGATTAGCCAGACCAGCTCCGATAGCACTGCGCCCCAAGGCAATGGCGCACCTGCTCCGCAGATAGGCGAATCCACATCTCAGTCCCAGCAACAGGGCTATTCACAAAACCAGCAGATACCCCAGGGTCAGCCGGAGCCGGCCTTCGATACGATGCCCAGCGGTTTTACTGGGTATGAGGCCTTCGGCGATTCGGGAAATCCCTTCTTTTAATCAGCATCCTATAATAGAGGAGAAATGAATACCAGGCGTAAAAGGCGCACAGTCCGTGAAAACACATCTACGGACTGTGCGCCTTTTTTCGGTTAAGGGGGGATGTGTTTGCGAAACCAGGCATTTCAAGTGAGAGCCAGCACACAGAAACGGAAGAAACTGGAAGTCGTACTAAAACGGCTGGCCGGAGACCGTCTGACGTCTCAACACCGACAGTTGATATGTCAAGCGGTAAGTTGTCGTGAGCAATACAGTTTTCGTCTGTGTCAGGAGCCAGGAGGACTTCTTGACATCATTACTCACAGAAGTGAGGCTATTGTTTACCGTATTTTTGGTGATATAGAGGACAATGGTAGTGCTCCATCCGCCATTTTAATCAGAGCCCCCAACCAAGGAGGAATGTCTAACACAATTTATATCTATCTACCAATATTAAGGGAGGAAAAAAGGGATGAGACCCAATCAGAAGAAACATCTGCTCAATGACATAATTATAGTGATTATGCTGCTTGCAGCCCTGCTTACCATTATCCGGCTCTGGCCGCTTTTGCTGCTGCTACTGATTGGTCTGATCGCCTATGCGCTTTGGGTACTTTTCCAGACGGCCCGACAGCCAGCTAAAGACAAACCTGAACCCCTGCTCATGCTGCCTGCGCCAGTGTCGGAACGTTCGATAATGACTTCCGCATTTGGTCTATTGCAACACCGCATCTCAGAACAAGTAAATCTACAATACCCGAATGCTCGATGGGTGTGGAGCGTTTCTGACGCTTTCAATAGATTCACCGAAGGACAAGCTTTGAGCATATTGCTGAATGGTGCTGGCGGATATCGAAAAGCTACAGTGCAAATCAGGAATATGCAATTTGCAGGATTGGTTTATCACACCATACCAGACGCTAGTTCCCAAGGTGAACAGACAAAGGGCCACCCTTCCAGCCCCAAAGAGCCACCCGTAGAATCGGAGATGGTGGACTATGGGCTTTTGTCCTTTGAATGGGTAGAAGCCAACATGCAGCATCTGAATGAGCTGAGCAATGAGACGGTTGCCGTAGGTCTGGACGAGTTCTGCATCTCTGCGGAAGAATTGCCCCACGGAGACAGCTGGCCAACGGTATGTGCTGAACTGGTTCGCAATGGATTTGAAGCAGCAGAACCGATGGCTGACGGGATTCATGTCAAAATCAAAATAGCAGAATAGGAGCGTGATTTACCAATGAGTTCAAAACTGTTCGTATTTGACCGAACTCTGCCTGCGCCTTTTGATAAGGGCGGGAAGAAAGTCAAGGTGTCATCTACCTATGGGGATGGCACAGAGGCGACGCTGAGCAACACTGTTGTGAAAGCTGTGCTGGCGTACTGTACCTGCAAGGATGGATCTAAGCCTGGTGCCGTGGGTACCTGCAGCAGCAAGGGTGTTGCCGAGTACAAGTCGGCCTCCGGTGCGGATGCCTACCACCTGGCGGTCTATGACCCTGGGACCGGGACCGTACTGGCCAGTAAGTATGACAGCAACACCGAGATGATGGAAACCTATTCCGTGGGGAAGCGCGGTCAAGATGGTGCCGCCATAGTGCTGGCCATGATCCCAGCCCTTGCAGCTGACAAGGAATTTGGAGATAACCTAGATGCCTTTATGTCGGAGTATCAGGGATCTTTTCCTGACATAAAAAAGGCCACTGAATTATTGGCAATCCTCTGTGACAACGCCTATCGCCGGGTGAACGATAAAACCTGCTCCGCGCATCTGCAGGTCAATATTGATAACTCGGGCAATGTGATG
>Ga0137308_100995_pt1 | contig 33924 bp, 37 predicted proteins | sample Inofrocosms_June_FD_97181 | JGI IMG/M metagenome (GOLD analysis project Ga0137308, IMG submission 97181) | Mouse cecal microbial communities from Vienna, Austria - N-Acetylneuraminic and N-Acetylglucosamine D2O microcosms_June | ecosystem: Host-associated > Mammals > Digestive system > Large...
GATGCAGAATATGCAGCAACCGCAAATTATGTTAACGAAACCTTTCAGACAACTTCTGTAACGGCATCTGATATTGAAAAAATATCTGAGGAGTTTGATTTGTTGCTTCCAAATGAATCATACTCAGAAATAATAGATAACGGAACAATGGCTGTTACAATAAATCCCTTAGGTACTATCGTAGATATATGGTGGGTTTACGGAGAGATATCAGATACCTCTTTTTGTGTAAAAGTAGCCCTTGTTGATGCGGATAATACGCTAGATGTAGCCAGAGGTAGTTACACACATTACCGTTTAAGTAATTCGCGTTGGGTAAATGTAAACAGTGGTTCGATTAATTTTAGCTGCTCAAATATAACAAATGGTCCAATATATACATGGCATGCGGATAAATATTGGGTTAAGGAAAAATTTGAATATGAAGTAACCATTACGGATAACGGAACGAGCCAGAAGTTTACAAATAAAGATGAAAAAACAGAACTTAGTAGATATAATTTTGAAGCAAATGCATATAATAAGATGGAAGCAAATGGGGGACAACGACACCATTTTATTCCAGCAAAATCGTTAAGTACAAATGGGTTTAATACTGGCTCAGCGTATTGCATTCGTATGATGACTGATGACCACTATAATACTGGAAGTTATGGTAGTGCTCAGCATGTCAGTACTATTACTACATTGCTTTCAAAGAGAGCGTATCATGATGCAATTCAGCACGAAGTGGATGATTTTAAATCCCAGGACGATAGCGAGGGAATATACAGAAATTTACAGGAAAAGTACTATTATGAAATGATTGATTGTATATATTATTAAACAACTCTTTGGATTGGATTAATATTTATGAAACATATCAATATTGACCTACATGTAGGAATCGGACTACTAAAACTGGGAATGAATCCAGAACAAATGAAGGCCGCTGTTTTACAGCAATGTAAGGAGTTAGTCCCTACAGGAAATCACCGATTAGCCATTTCAGAAGATCGAGAAATAAACGGTATACAGTACCGGCGTTATTTTTGTAACCATTTGTTTTTTTTAATAGCATTTAAGGGCGATTCTGCTGTCGAAATAGGTTTTAATAAACTTATAAAAGACACAGCCGTTATTTCCCTCTATGGTATGGATGCTTTTGCCACGCCTGCCGAGCAATTGATTCTTGCACTGAAAGAATTCAGTTCGTGCCGTTATGACTCAGATGACGAACTGCTCAGCACAGAGTATGAGTTTGATGAGATTGGAATCCGGCTTTGGCGACAGGATGCATTTCACCCCAAACTGCTTTTGGATGAAGACTATATGAATATGATGTACCGAGTAATTGATGATATGCGTGAATTTCTTTACTTTGACATCGTAGCGGTTAGAAGTAAAGATTAAAGATTTTTTTCGCTTCATCCCATTGCAGAAGTCATGAGAAGCCGCAGCAGTCACAGAAACAGGCAGAACCCCGGAGAGGCAGTCGCTCTCCGGGGTTCCTTTTGCCGATAGGCTTACTGTTCCTTACGGAACTGGTCAAGCCATTTGCAGATGTAAGCTGAGCAAAAAAGAGTGGACAAAATATGGGAAGCGTATTATAATAGTTTGGTAAGTAGAGTTCTCAAAACAGGAGTAAACGCTTAACATGAACAAAGTGAAAGAGATTCGAAAAGAACGGGGTATGTCACAAACGCTTTTGGCGGAAAAGATTGATATAAGCCGCAAATATCTTTCTATGATTGAACGGCAGATTGCTGCGCCATCCGTATCCATCGCATTAAGAATCGGCGGCGCATTGGGCGTTTCGTTGGACAAAGTGTTTATTGATCTGACGTCCGGAACGCCTGCGGCCTATCCGCAGCCCATTAAATTTATAGATTTGTTCTGCGGGATCGGCGGGTTCCGGTATGCGGCGCAAGCCGCCTTTTCTCACCTGGGCGTTCCGGGAAAGTGCGTTTTCAGCAGCGATATCGACCGGTTCGCCCAAGAGAGCTACGCCGCCAATTTCGGCGAAAGACCCGCTGGAGATATTACGAAAGTTGATGCGGCGGAAATACCTGATTTTGACGTGCTTTTTGCCGGATTTCCATGTCAGTCTTTCTCTATCTGCGGCTTACAAAAGGGCTTTGCGGATACCACAAGAGGAACGCTCTTCTTCGATATTGCAAGGATCATCAAGGAAAAACAGCCGCAGGCATTTGTTCTTGAAAATGTCAAAAATCTGGCAAGCCACGATCATGGAAAAACGCTGAAAACGATTTTAGAGGTACTGCGGGACGAATTAGATTATCATGTAGCCTATAACCTGCTCAACGCCTTGGATTTTGGACTGCCGCAGAAGAGGGAGAGAATCCTGATCGTCGGGTCCAAGAAACCGTTTGTTATGGACTGGTCTTTTGAGATCAAAGAAAAAAAGACCTTAAACGATATTCTCGAACAAGACGTGGACCCAAAGCATTTCGCCTCGCCTGAGATTGTAGAAAAACGAAAAGCGCGCCACAAGGCAACGCAAACGCCGTCGATCTGGCATGAAAACAAGTCTGGCAATATCTCGTCCTATCCCTATAGCTGCGCGCTGCGTGCAGGCGCGAGTTACAATTATCTTTTAGTAAATGGAGAGAGGCGTTTAACGCCGCGAGAGATGCTTCGACTGCAAGGTTTTCCCGATTCTTTTAAGATCGTGGTATCCGACGCGCAGACGCGCAAGCAGGCCGGTAACGCAATACCGGTCGATCTGGTAGCGAAAGTTATTGAAAGATTTCTTCCGCTGGCCTTTTAATTTGCTGCGATTCAATTTTCTTTTCGCACTGCTGGAATTGTGCAATAGAGCGTGCTATAATACGACTACACTGCATGTGATTGCGGAGGTATTGGACCATGAGAGAACCGCGATTAAGAACTGTCAATAAGGCTGTGGCTCCATTTCATCCAAACTGCTTTCCAGCAAAATTTATCAATACGTTAGCCAGAGAAATTGTATACATGTCGGCAACCAAATCCTCTATGTCGGACCGTCTCTGAACAGATAGAGCGGTAGTCCAAAAAATATGGCTGATATTTTTGATAAAAAGAAACGTTCCGAAATCATGGGAAAGGTTCGGTCGAACAACAATAAGTCTACCGAATTAAAATTGATCCAAGTGTTTGCGGAATACAACATTACAGGCTGGAAACGGAACTATCCTGTGAAGGGCCGCCCGGATTTTGTCTTTCTTAAAAAGAAAATTGCCGTTTTTGTTGACGGCTGCTTCTGGCATGGGCACGATTGCCGTAATACCAGGCCATCGGACAACGCGCAATATTGGGAGAAAAAACGAGCTCGGAATATAAAGCGCGATGCGGAAGTGACTCTGCTGTTTGAACAGCGCGGCTGGAGCGTCATCCGTATTTGGGAATGCGAACTGAAAAAAGCAAACAGGGCAAAGCTGCTGGAGAAACTGGAAATTATCGGAATCCAGGAAAAAAATGCCCTCGGTATTACAACGCCAATCGTCAATCATGAAAGGAGCGCACCATGAACAACGAAGAAAAGATTTTGCACTTGCTGACTGAAATGAAAGCAGAAATGGACAAGCGGTTCGACAAAGTCGATGAGCGGTTCGACAAGGTCGACGACCGGCTTGACAAAGTCGATGAGCGGTTCGACAAGGTCGATGAGCGGCTTGACAAAGTCGATGAGCGGCTTGACAAAGTCGATGAGCGGCTTGACAAAGTCGACGAGCGGTTCGACAAGGTCGACGAGCGGTTCGACAAGGTCGACGAGCGGCTGCAGGAACTGGATGCCCGCTCCCTAAAGTCCGCCGTTCTGTTGGAGACAGACGTTTCTCGCGACATCCACCTTCTTTACGAAGGGTATAGCGAGATAAGCAAGAAACTGGACACCCTGGCAACCAAAGAGCAAGTGGAGGAGTTATCAGACGATGTAGCCGTAATCAAGGAAGTCGTCAGCCGCCACAGTGTGGATATCGGAAAGCTGAAGAAAGCGCAGTAATCCTGGTCTCTGCTAACGCCACAGTACCCCCTCTCCCCCGATACTACCCGCCGCCAATCACGAAGGAGAGTATACTGTATGTGCGGGAATTTTTTAGTGGAGCATCTATAGATAAATGCGAAAATTCCGCTCCGACATCTGGTCCGCTTTCTGGCCGGATGCGCCACTGGCAATGCCGGGAGCCGTAAAGAGGGCAGAAGTCTTGCCGGACCGTCTGCCCTCTTAAACTGTCAGTGAGGAGAACCGCTCCGGCCCCGGAATCTTAAGGAAAATGTAATAAACTCCCCTCTATGTTCTTAAAGAGGCCTATGGTACAATAGAAAAGAAAGGTGGAAATAATCCCATATGGCAAACATATTGATCTGTGACGACGAGCGCGATATCGTCACTGCACTGAAAATCTATCTATCGTCCGAGGGCTACGGTCTGTACGAAGCCTATACGGGCCGCGAGGCGCTGGAGATTGTGCGCAAGCACAACATCCATCTTGTTCTGATGGACATCATGATGCCGGAGATGGACGGCATTTCCGCCACAGCGAAGCTGCGGGAGGAGTACAACATCCCGATCATCCTCCTCACGGCCAAGAGCGAGGATACCGACAAGGTGTTGGGTCTGAACATCGGCGCGGACGACTACATCACCAAGCCCTTCAATCCCATTGAGGTCCTGGCCCGCGTGCGTTCCCAGCTGCGGCGGTATACCACGCTGGGGGGCATGGAGCAGAAGCCCAGCAAGCTGGTCATTGGCCCCATTGCGGTAGACGACGAGACGAAGAGCGTCACCGTAGATGGGGAGGGCGTGAATCTGACGCCCATTGAGTACAACATTTTATTGCTGCTGATGCGCCATCCGGGGCGGGTCTACTCCTCTGCGCAGATTTACGAGCAGGTGTGGAACGAAGCTGCTTTTGGGTCCGAGGGCGCGGTGGCGGTACACATCCGGCACCTGCGGGAAAAGCTGGAGATCAATCCGTCAGACCCCCGGTATTTGAAGGTGGTGTGGGGCCTGGGATATAAAATAGAGCCGTAAGCGGTTCGCCGGAGCGGCTGCGCCGCCGCTTGTGATGGGAGGTCTTTGCATGAAGCATGATTTACGGGGGAGCCTTGCCGCCAAGTGTGCGGCGGTATTTCTGCTGGCGTTTACTTTTTCGGGAGCTTTGGCAGGCTGCGTCATTGTCTTTTTCCAGTCCTACGGCTACGGCGTTCAGGACAGCTTCACGGAAGACCCGCTGTTCCTGTCGGATGTCACGGCGGCAATGGGCATGGCTCTGGATAAAACCCTGGAGCCGGACAGCTATTCCGAATACAGGCTGAACGCTTACTTCACCGGATTTTCCGCGCTGATCTACGACGGCGAGCCAACGGAGGAAAACTTTGTCGGCTCCTGGTCAGAAATCCCGGAGCGCATTTTTGCAGAATACACCAAAGTCCTTCACGACTCCCGCGCCGCTGCGGGATACTATACGGTAAAAGGCTATCTATCGGAGCCGCTGCAAAAGGGCAGTATATTTCAGCGGAATCTGCACATCTACAATTTTCTTCACTCCTTTCCCTATGCCGCAACGGCGCTGCTGGCCGTTTTCTTAGCCACAGCGTCGCTGGCTCTGCTGGTATTTCTTCTCTGCGCCGCCGGACACAAGGCCGGGAAAAGCGGTATTTACCCCAACTGGCAGGACAAAATCCCGCTGGACCTGTATCTGTTGTGCGACGTCATGCTGTTTTCGGTCTGCATACTGATGGTAGGCGAATTTGGTTCCTGGAACGGCTACGCTCCCCTGCTGATCTACTTTGCGCCTCTGATGCTGTCTCTGCTGTGCGCCGGTTCCGTTGCGCTGGCTGCGCTGCTGACTCTGGCTACGCGGCTGAAGCTGGGCAGATGGTGGCGGAACACCGTCTGTTACCGTGTTCTTCGGTGGTGCCGGAAGCTGTGGCGGCGGTGCTGGGCGGCGGTGACGGAGCTTGTAAGCATTCTGCCGCTGACCTGGCGTGCGGTCTTAGGGGCGGGGGGCTTATTGGTGGTACAGTCTTTTTTGATTCAGTGCTCGTTTTTGTCATACGACGGCGGCATCTTTTTCCTCCTCGCCCTGGCTCTGGACCTGGCCCTGCTGGTTGGCACGGCCTGGCTGACCCATCAGCTGCAAATACTCCAGGCGATGGGAAAGTCCCTGGCCGCCGGGGACCTGGAGGCCCAGCTGGACACGCGGAAGCTGTTTTTAGACATAAAGACCCATGCCGAGTCGCTCAACGCCATTGGCGCGGGGATGAACGAGGCGGTGAACCGGCGGATGCGTTCGGAGCGTCTGAAGACGGAGCTGATTACCAATGTATCCCACGACATCAAGACGCCGCTGACCAGCATTGTCAACTATGTGGACCTGCTGAAAAAGGAGGACCTCCCCCCTGCCGCCGCCGAGTATGTGGCGGTGCTGGACCGGCAGTCCAGCCGTCTGAAGAAGCTGACGGAGGACTTGGTGGAGGCCAGCAAGGCGTCCACCGGGAACGTGGCGGTCCATCTGGAGCCGATTGTCGTGAACGAGATCATCCACCAGGCGGTGGGCGACTACGACGAGCGTCTGGCCGCCGGTCATCTGGACGTGGTGGTCAACACCTACGAGGGCAACCTCATGGCGCTGACAGACGGACGCCTGCTGTGGCGGGTGCTGGACAATCTGCTGAGCAATGTGTGCAAATACGCGATGGCGGGAACGCGGGTCTATGTGGACCTGGGCGTGAGAGACGGCATGGTGCTGCTGGCGGTGAAGAACATCTCCCGCGACCCGCTGAACGTCAACGCGGAGGAACTGATGGAGCGATTTGTCCGGGGCGACGCCTCCCGCCACACCGAGGGCAGCGGACTGGGTCTGAACATCGCCCGGAGTTTGATGGATTTAATGGGCGGATCGTTCCAGCTCAGCGTGGACGGAGATTTGTTCAAGGCGGAGCTGTTGCTGAAGAAAGCGGAAGAAAAGCCGTTAAAGCCGTTGGAAAAGCCTATCCGTCTGAGCCTGGAAAAGAGTTCCGATCTGCCGGAGAGCTGCTCCCCATAATGGAGCGTCCCCCCTGCTGCATGTCAAATAAACCCCTGGAGGGGTTCTCCGGTTAAAGATTGCTACAGTTCATAGGACTCTCAAAAAAGCAGGACAACCGTTTTGTCCTGCTTTTTGTATTCACGAAAGGACGAAGTCCATATAGACCGGGTTATGGTCGCTCCAGCGGAAGCCGGTATCCAGGACCTTAGCGTCCTGCACCTCGACGCCGCCGGAGACGATGAAGCCGTCCACGGTCACGCAGAAGGTATCCGGATCAAAGGGGCGGTCAGCGTTCCGGCAGGAGGGCGTTGGAGCGGAGGGGTCAAAGGGCGCAACCACCGTCAGTTTTTCCGGGACCAGCTCTGGGGGGATGGGCTGCGCCCAGGTATACTCCGGGCCGGACACGCCGAAAATTTCGCTGGAACTGCCCAGCAGGTCTTTATTGAAATCGCCGCCTGCAATGGTCCAGTTCCCCTTCTCCAGCTCGGACAGCATATCGGCAAAGAGCATTTGCAGCTGTTCCCCGGCAATCGAGCCGTCGGAGGTATAGGCGGACAGATGCACCGCGTAGAGTACCAGTTCCCGCCCCGCCCCCGGTACCGGCAGGCGGTTGACCGAATAGCAGCGGTCCAGGTCCACCAGTTTCATCACGCCGTTTTCTATGGGCAGCTGCCGCCGGAGAGCGGAAGCAATGGGGAATTGGGAGAACACGGCAATTCCGGCACGATTGGCGCCATGGGGTTCCAGGAGGGGCCAGAAGAGGTAGGGACTGTCGTAATTCTGGGCAAAGGTACGGTGGAGGAAGTCTCCGTGCAAGCCCTGGCCCGCAAGTTCCAGCTCGTCGATGTGATAACTGCGGGTACCGCAGGTATCCACCTCCTGCAAAAAGAGGAAGTGCGGGCGCAGCGATTGTACGGCCTCCACTGCGCCGCCCACATTCTCCCGCACCGCATCCGGAGACAGGGCGCGGCTGGAATCGCCTCCGTCCATAAAGAAGCTGTAGTCCGCGCTGTAGGCCCCGAAGCCGATATTATAGGAGGCAATCCGGTACCGTGCCCCTGTGGACAGCTCTCCCTCCGCCCCGCCGCCCAGGGCGTCAATCTCCAGCGTCTGACGGTCCTCCACCCGGTACCAGGCGAGAAAGACATAGGCGGCATAGATTCCCGCCAGCAAAATCAAAAGCAGCAAAATTATCAATGCCGCCCTGCCCGCTTTCTTCACAGCTCTTCTCCTCCTTATGCCATGCGTATTAGAAATAAGCAAAAACGAAAGTTGCGAAGAATTACCGGTAAGGCGATTTTCCGCAACTTTTCTTTTCAGCTCTTTTTTGCAACAGCCTTTTATACATTTGATTTATCCGTGAAAATAGGAATGAAAGAATCCGGCAATGCCATATCCGATAAGCAGTGCGGGTAATATCATGCAAGACGCGGATAAAGGAATTACGCCAATCAAATACAGTAACAGAAACAACAGATTCGATATAATGAAAAACAGAGGAACCAGATAACCCGCTGTTTTTCTGCCAGACTGCTTTTGTGCGGCCAGCATGACTGTCAGGGCCAAAAAAATACCGATGACAAGGTAAGGAAGTATATCGAGCAAAAAGAATAAGAACCGGGATGGATTGACTTTCATAGTCAATCGTAGCTGCGGAAGAAGCAATCCGTCAAGACAGACCAAAATTTGTGTGCATATAGCCGGTAGAATTGCAGTCTTTTTCATTGATTATCTCCCCTTCTCCTTTTTATATACCGAATCCAGGCGGATTGGTTTTTTCTATAGGTTTATTATAATATAAACAGAAGAGGATGTCAACAACCTTTGTCACTACGATTTAGCAGAAAGGTCCCGCGCAATACGGAGGATACTCCAGGCCGGGACGGGACAGGGCAGCTGCATCCGGAAGAGCATCTGCGGATTTCTCGGTTCCAGGAGGACCGCGCCGTCCAAATCCTCCATAGGGGGCGCGGTAAAGGACACCGGTTTGAAGTCGGGTCCGACTACCTCCAGGGTCTCCCCCGCCGCAAATTTGTTGCGCAGGGTGAGGACGGCGCGGCCTGTACTGTCACATTCCGTCACCAACGCCACCACCTGCCACTGACGGATGTAGCGGGAATTTTCGTAGTACTGTCCCGGCGGACCGTAGTAGAAGCCGGTTGCGTAGTGGCGGTGGCTGACGCGCTCCACCTCGTCCCGCCACACGGGGTCTGGGGGACGGCCTGCCAGGACATCGTCGATCACGTGCCGGTACGCGCCTGTGACAATCGCCGCATAATACGCGCTTTTGGCCCGGCCCTCGATTTTCAGGCTGGACAGGCCCGCGTCCAGCAAATCGTCCACGTGGTCGATCATGCACATATCCCTGGAGTTCATGATATACGTCCCCTTCCCGTCCTCAAAGACCGGGAAATACTCTCCGGGCCGCTTCTCCTCCATGAGATAGTATTGATAGCGGCAGGGCTGGGCGCACGCGCCGCGGTTGCTGTCCCGGCCCGTCATGTAGTTCGACAGCAGGCACCGCCCGCTGTAGCTGACGCACATGGACCCGTGGACGAAAGCCTCCAGTTCCAGCTCCGGGGGCGTCTTCTGCCGGATTTCCCGGATTTCCTCCAGGCTCAGCTCCCGCGCCAGAATCACCCGGCTGGCGCCCAGGTCGTACCAGGCCCGCGCAGTCTCAAAGTTGGCTACGCTGGCCTGGGTGGACACATGACGCTCACAGCGGGGCGCATAACGCCCCGCCAGAGTAAAGGCGCCCAAATCCGCCGCGATCAGGGCGTCCACGCCAACCTCGTCCAGCAGCTCCAGCCATGCCGGGAGCTGTTCGATCTCCCCATTGCGGGGCATGGTGTTGACGGTCACATGGACCCGCACGCCGTGTTCATGGGCAAAGGCCACGGCCTGGGGCAGCTCCTGGCGGGAGAAATTCCCCGCAAAGGAGCGCATCCCAAAGCTCTCGCCCGCCAGGTACACTGCGTCCGCACCGTAGAGCGCAGCCATTTTCAGCCGTTCCATATCCCCTGCCGGAGCCAGCAGCTCCGGTTTTCGTCTCTCCGCCATCTCAGCCTCCCGCCGCCACCTGCGCAACGGCGGCGTTGTGCTGTGCCAGGGTCTCGTTGAAGATGTGCTTTCCGTCGCTGCCCAGGACATAGAAATAGTAGTTGGTCTGGGCGGGCTGCAGGGCCGCGCGGATGGAGGCAATGCCGGGATTGGCAATCGGCGTAGGCGGCAGGCCCGTATTCCGGTAGAGGTTGTAGGGGCTGTCCAGGTCCGTGTAATCCGCCTGGGTGATCTCCCGTCCGGCGGCGTACACCAGGGCGGCGTCGATTTGCAGCAGGTAGTTGGTCTCCCCGGCGTTGGTCAGGCGGTTGTAGATCACGGAGGCAATTTTATCCCGGTCCTCGCCGTCCGTCTCCTTCTCAATCAGGGAGGCGATGGTAATAATCTGCTGGAGGCTGTAACCGGCGTCCTGATACGTGACGATGAGATCGGACAGGTCGTCGTTGTTGTAGACCTTGCTCTCGAAGTTGTTGAGCATGGAGGTAAAGGCCAGCTCTGCCCGTCCGCCCACGTAGAAGTTGTAGGTATCGGGGAACAGGTAGCCCTCCAGGCGGCTGATATTGCCCAGGTTATCGTTGTCAACGAACTCGAAGTCCTCAAACACGTAGTTCTGGGCGGTCTCCGTCAGACCGGCCTCGGTGCCGACGCCGTTCTTTGCCATCAGGTCGATGATCTGTTTGACCGAATAGCCCTCCGGTATGGTCAGCGTCACGGTCTCCGCCGAGCCGCCGGAGGTGCGCATATTGCGGATCAAAGCCATGTAATCCATGTCTGTGTTGAGGGTAAAGGTGCCCTGGGAAATCTTGGCATCCGCCTTATAGACCCAGCCGAACAGCCGGAAAAACCAGGGATATTCAATCAACCCTTCTTCTTTCAAGGCTTTGGCCACCTTGGAGAGGTCGTAGCAGGTAATCTCCTTACCGTCCTCGTTGGTCCGGGTCTCGGAGGCCCAGTCCTCCGGGATTTCGAAGCTGACCTCTTTTCTCGGCGTCTTGTTCAGCGCGGCGAAGTCGTTGGCCAGCAGCCAGCCGACGCTGGCAAAGATAGCGGAGGACGCGCCGACGATGGCGACCCACAGCACGAAGCCCAGGAACGGATTGATCCGCTTTTTCTTCTTTTTTCTGGGCTTGGCCGGACCCGCCGGAGGGCGTTGGGCCTGCTCCGGGCGGTTGGGCATCTGCCGGGCGTCCCAGCTGGAAGTATGGTAGCGATCCTCTGAATTCATGGAAGAAATCCTCCTTTTTTGCGTTTGCGGATAGAGGGATTGGGTCCCCCATAAAAAAATTTTTGTGGTCAAGCCGCCTTTTGCCGCTTTCCATCATACTATAGCACAGTAAAAGAAACGAGGTGACAAACAATGTGGAACAACAACAACTGTCTGTGGATCATTCTCATCATCATCCTGATCTGCTGCTGCGGCTCCAACACGGGCGTAGGCGGCGTGAACACGGGGAACTGCGGCTGCAATTGCAGCTGCAACAACACCGGCGTAGGCGGGGTGAACACAGGCAGCGGCTGCAACTGCTGCTGCCATCACTGCTGCTGCTGCTGCTGCAACGGCGGCGGCAATAACAGCGACTGCTGCTGCTGAGCGCTACATAAGCGGCGGGGGCTGGGGGGCGCGGGCGCGTCCCTCAGCCTTTCCGCGCCAGGGGCAGAACCAGCCGCCACGCCTCGTCGTGGATGGCCTCCGGGGTACGCAGCTCCCCGCCTGCGGCGCAGTGCAGAATCTTCCAGCCCAGGGCGCGCGCAATCTCCCTGGCCGATTCCCGGCACCGGCGGAGATAGGCGGCGTCCCGCTCATGGATATCGGCCTTGGTTCCGGTCTCCGCCTCTCTGCGCCGCAGCAGCTTCTCGGACAGCTCCGAGGGCAGGTCCAGATAGACCACCAAATCCGGCTCCGGCAGTTCCAGCCGCCGGTATTCCAGGTCAAACAGCCAGTCCAGATACGCCTGCCGCTCGGACTCCGGGAGCTTTGCGGCCTGGTGGACGGCGTTGGAGGTAGCGTACCGGTTGGCCAGAATCAGCCCGCCGGAGGCGTATATCCCCCCCCAGTCCTCCTTGTAGGAGGCGTAGCGGTCCACGGCGTAGAGGGTGGAGGCGGCGTAGGCGCTGACGTCGCCGGGGCTGGACCCCAACGCGCCGTTGAGATAGAGCCGGGCAGGCTCTGCGAAGGGGTTGCCGTAGCGTGGAAAGTCGATCTCATGGAAGGGGATGCCCTCCGCCTGGAACCTCTGGGCCAGCAGACGGGTCTGGGTCGCCTTGCCCGCGCCGTCCGCGCCCTCAAACACAATCAGTTTTCCTCTCATGGCCGCCTCTCCCCCGCTGTGTGGAGCAGGAACAGGGGCAGCTTCATCATCCGGCCGATCCGGCTGGGGTTTTTGACCAGCCGGTAGAACCACTCCAGACCCAGCCGCTGGAAAATTTCCGGCGCGCGCTGCACCTCGCCGGAGAAGACGTCCAGGCATCCGCCCAGCCCCACCAGCAGCCTTGCGCCGGACGCCGCGCCGTTTTTCCGCATCCATTTCTCCTGTTTCGGCGCGCCCAGGCACACAAACGCCACGTCCGCGCCGCTGGCGCGGATTTCCTCCAGTACCGGGCCGTCCTCCTGAAAATAGCCGTCGCGGGTCCCGGCGATCTGCAGGCCGGGGTACGCCGCGCGCAGCTTGTCCGCCGCCTTTTCCGCAACGCCGGGCTTGGCTCCCAGGAGAAACAGGGACTTACCGTTTTGCGCCATCTCGCCCATCAGGCCCTGAGCAAAGCCGATACCGGTGACGCGGCCCTTCAGGGGCGTTCCCAGCAGCTTTGCGCCGTAGATAATACCGATGCCGTCGGCCAGAACTAAGTCCGCGTTCCGCACCGCCTCCATCGCCTCCGGGTCTGTCCGGCAGACCTCGACGATCTCCGGGTTGGGCGTAACCGCGTAGTGCGCTCCCGGCGTATTGATCAGGCGCACGCCCTCGGCAACGGCCTGTTCCATGGTGATGTTGTCGAAGCCTACGCCTAAAATTTCAATCCGCATACACAGCCTCCTTGAATGGGTATCTTTGGGGAGTATAACACATTTTTCTGGTCTTGTCCATCCTGGCAATCTTTAATATTTCTTTTCATTTCCAATCCGGCGGGTCAAAACAGGGGCGCGGCGCGGCCCCGAAGGACTGCGCCGCTTATGTATGAAACTGTAACAATCCATCCGCAGGCATTGCCGCCGGACACGGTACGGGCAGCGCGGCATTGACGAGAATCGGTTCGCCGCTGCAGACCTCCGGCAAAACGACCCGCTTCATCCCTCCACCGCCAGTGCAATGGCCCGGCTGATGACGTCCTCGAAGGACACGCCCGCCGCTTTCATCATATTGGGAAAGCGGCTGTGGGCGGTAAAGCCGGGGATGGTGTTGACCTCGTTGAAGACGATTCTGCCCCCCGGCTCCAAAAAGGCGTCCACCCGCGCGAAGCCGCTGCAGCCCAGGACGCGGTAAACCGTCTGCGCCGTCTCTTTGATCCGCCGCGTCTCCTCCGCCGTGATGCGGGCAGGCACGTGGATGGCGGAGGTCTGGAGGGTATATTTCTCGTTGAAGTCAAAAAAGCCCTGGGACAGCTCGATTTCGTCCGGCTCCCCCACGGTGAGGACCTGGTTTCCCATCACCGCGCAGCCCACCTCAAAGCCTGGGATGCACGCCTCGACCAGAATCTGGCAGTCGTACTGGAAGGCCAGCCGGACGGCGTTGGGCAGCTGGTCCCGTTTTTCCACTCTTGTGATGCCGTAGGAGGACCCGGCCCCCACCGGCTTGACGAACAGAGGAAAGCCCAGCTCTTCCGCCTGCCGGATGGCCTCGTCCTCCTCCCCCATCCGGAAGACAAAGGACCTGGGGACCTCCACCCCCGCGTCTCTGACCAGTCTGTGGGCGCGGTCCTTGTCCATGCACAACGCCGAGGCCAGCACGCCGCACCCCACCACCGGGATGCCCGCCAGCGCCAGCAGGCCCTGCACGGTACCGTCCTCCCCGTTGCGGCCATGGAGGACGGGAAAGGCGGCGTCAATGCGGAATGTTTCCGCCCCGTTCTCCCCCAGCAGCAGCAGCGCGGAGCCGCCGCCCAGAGCCGCCGTCACCGGGACGCAAGCGTCCTCCTGCAGCCAGCGGTCCTCCGGAATCCGGTCCAGGTCCCCCGTGTAGAGGAACCACTCCCCTTTGGGAGAGATACCCACCGGGACGGGTTCGTATTGGTTCCGGTCCATGTGGGTCAGGACCGCGTAGGCGGACTGAAGGGACACGCTGTATTCCGGGGAACAGCCTCCGAAGAGGACGGCAATTTTTTTACGCATAACGCATTGATCTCCTTTATCATACGGGCAAACCCGCCCTGTTTCGGCCATTGTACCAAAACGGGGCGGGCATTGTATGGAGATCATCCTGTGAAAATCTTACGATTTTCTTGCAATTTCCAGAATCCGCCGTCACAGGGGCAGGCAGACGGTAAACGCGATCTCGCCCTCGCCGCTTCTTGCGCTGATGGTCCCGCCGTGGAGCTCCACGATCTCCCTGGCGATAGCCAGACCCAGACCTGCGCCGCCGGTGCGGGTTGCGCGGGAGCTGTCCAGACGGAAGAACTGGTCAAAAATGCGCTCCAGTTTTTCCTGTGGGATCGTCCGCCCCTGGTTGGCGAAGACCAGCGTCACCCGTCCCTCCTCCCGCTGCCCGGAGACCCGGACCGCCGTGTCCGGAAAGCCGTAGTAACAGGCGTTGCGCAGGAGGTTGTCAAACACCCGCGCCAGCTTGTCCGGGTCGCAGGCGCAGGGGAGTTTAGGCGGCAGCGTCAGCTGACAGCGCATTCCCCGTTCCGAGAGAATGGGTTGGAATTCGCTGGCCGTCTGCTCCAGCATCCGGGTCAGGTCCACGGGCTGTTTCTCCAGCTCCAGGTGGCTCAGGTTAAAGCGGGTGATATCGAAAAACTCGTTGATTAAATCCTCCAGACGCTCCGCCTTCTCCAGTGCAATCCCGGTATACCGTCCCCGCAGCTCCTGGGAGAGCTGGGGCTCGTCCCGCAGGAGGGTGAGATAGCCGATGACGCTGGTGAGGGGCGTCTTCAGGTCGTGGGCCAGGTAGACGATGAGGTCATTTTTCCGCTGCTCCGCGTCCCTGGCCGCGCGGGCGTCCCGCCGGGCCTGCTCCTGGGCGCGGTTGAGATGGACCTGCACGCTGTTGAGGGCCTCCGGCAGCTCCACCGGCTCCGCCTCCGGGAGCGGCAGCCGTTCCGCCGCTTCCGCCAGGGCGTCCAGATACCGGAGGGGAATCTGAAAGAAGCGGGCCGTCACCGCCAGCCAGCCCCCCAGCGTACACAGGATAAACAGCAGCAGAAAATAGTCCCGGCACCAGTAAACAAGCTGGCGGAGAACCGCCGTCCTCCGCCAAAAGCCGAAATTTCCCAGGAAAAGCACGGCGAAAGCCGCCAGCAGCAAAACGGTTCCCGCCACCGCCGCCAGCGACGCGGCGTAGCGCAGCAGCAGCCTGCGGGAGAGCGCGCCGCTGTAATGCTTTTGCTTACTCAATGGTGTACCCCACCCCCCAGACGGTCTTGATAAACTTAGGCTTCCGGCCCGGCTCCCGCATCTTCTCCCGCAGACGGGCAATGTGGCTCATCACGGTGTTGTTGCTGTCCAGGAACCGCTCGCCCCACACCTGCTCGAACAGCTCCTCGCTGGACACCACGTTTCCCTTCCGGCGGCAGAGATACCACAGGATATCAAACTCCCTGGGCGTCAGGGCCAGCTCCTCCCCGTACAAAAAGCATTTGTGGGTTGCCTTGGAAATCTGCAGCCCCCGGAAATCAAATTCCGCCGCCTCCCGGCTCCCGGCGTTGTAGCGGGTGTACCGCCGCAGCTGGGTTTTCACGCGGGCCGTCAGCTCCAGGGGGTTGAAGGGCTTGGTGATGTAGTCGTCCGCGCCCAGGGTCAGGCCGTTGATTTTATCCATGTCCTCGGTGCGGGCGGTGAGCATGATGATGGGAAAGAGATGGGTCTCCCGAATGGTCCGGCACAGGGCGAAGCCGTCCATATCCGGCAGCATCACGTCCAGCACCGCCAAATCCGGCGTCTCCGTCTCCAGGCAGGCCAGGGCGTCCCTGGCGCAGCAGAACTTGCGCACCGTGAAATTTTCGTTCTCCAGGTACAGCCCCACCAGGTCCGCGATGGCCTGCTCGTCGTCCACCACAAAAATTGTCTCCCCCACGCCTTACCGCCCCTTTCCGCCGCAGCCTGGCTCTAAAAGAATTTGAAATCCTCATCCGGCAGCTCGCTCTCCCGGATGAGCGCCTGTACCGGCTTCATATAGTGGTCGTAAATGGCGCGGCAGATGGCGTCCTCGTCCCCGGAGCGGAAGGCGTCCGCCAGCTTCCGGTGGATGGCGTACTGCCGTCCGGCCAGATTGTCCTTAATGGAGCTGCTGGCCGTGCTGACGGCCATATTCCCATAGTTGAGCTCCTCCCACGCTTTGAGCAGGCGGGGCATACCGGCCTTTTCCACCGTGATCTGGTGGAGCATATGGTCGCAGGCAATGAGCCGCGGAATCTCGCCGTCCTGCAAAGTCTGCATCAGCTCCAACACCCGCTCGATCTCCGCGAACTCCTCCTCCGTGAACCTGCCGCCGCACAGCCGCACCGCCATGATCTCATAGCTGGCCCGGAGCAGATACAGTTCGTAGACATCCGCCAGGGTAATTTTCCGCACCGAGCACCCGGCGTTTCTGGTATATTCCACCAGCCCCTCGTATTCCAGCTGCCGCAGGGCCTCCCGGATTGGCCCCCGGCTGATGCCGAACTCCTTGGACAGGCTCTGCTCCACAATCCGCGTTCCGGGAGCCAGCTCCTGGTTCAATATTTTCATCCGAATCTCCGCAGCCGCATTTTCCCGCAGCGTCCTGTACGTCAAACCGCTCATTGCCTGCTCCCTCCCCCGCCGACCGGCTGTCTGTGAAAATCGCACTTGTCTTTTATTATAGCTCCAGCCGCCGGAAAAGTAAATGACTTTTCTACAATAAATTTACAAAATTTCTGTTGACATTTTCTTGGGGGAGTCGTATACTGTCCATATCACAGAAACATTAAATTACATATTGTACATAACAGGAGGACGATTATGGCACAGCTCATGGACGCTCTGGTAAAAGCCGCCCCCGGCGTGGGGCTGGAACTGCGGCAGGTACCCATCCCCGAACCCGGCCCCGGCCAGGTGCTCATTAAAATCCACAAGACCGCCATCTGCGGCACGGACGTGCATATCTACAACTGGGACCCGTGGGCCGTGGAGCACATCCGCCCCCCCATGGTCATCGGCCATGAGTATGTGGGTGAAATCGCCAAGCTGGGCGCGGGCGTCACCGGCCTGAAGGTGGGCCGCCGGGTCAGCGGCGAGGGGCACATCACCTGCGGCCGCTGCCGCAACTGCCACACTGGCAATATCCAGTGGTGCAGGGACACCCAGGGCGTGGGCGTGGACCGGGATGGCGCGTTCGCAGAGTACGTGTGCATCCCGGAGAGCAACGTCATCCTCATTGACAAGGACCTGCCGGAGGACGTGGTCTCCTTCTTCGACGCCGTGGGCAACGCCACCCACACCGCCCTCATGTGGAACCTGGTGGGCGAGGACGTGCTCATCACCGGCGCGGGCCCCATCGGGATCATCGCCGTGGGCATCTGCAAATACGCGGGCGCGCGGCGCGTGGTCATCACCGACATCAACGACCACCGCCTGGAGCTGGCCCGGAAAATGGGCGCGGACGCCGCCGTCAACACCCTCAGCGAGGACCTGACGGAGGTCATGCACAAGCAGCGGCTGGTGGAGGGCTTTGACATCGGTCTGGAGATGAGCGGCAGCGGCGCGGCGCTGACCCAGATGGTGTCCGTCATGCGCAACGGCGGGAAGATCAGCCTGCTGGGCATCTCCAACAAGCCCGTCCCCATGGATATGAACAAGATCATCTGCAAGGGCCTGACCCTCCAGGGCATCTATGGCCGGAAAATGGACAACTGGCACCAGATGTCGTACATGGTCCAGGGCGGTCTGGACCTGACCCCCGTTATCACCCACCGCTTCCACTACACGCAGTTTGAGGAGGGCTTTGCCGCCATGAACAGCGGGAAATCCGGAAAAGTCATCCTCGACTGGTCAAAATAAAATCAGGAGGAGAGCAACATGAAAGCAGCATTGGAAAAATACCGCAAGGAACTGGAATCCATCCGCGAGGCCGGGACCTGGAAGGGCGAGCGGATCATGACCACCCCCCAGCGCGCCCGCGTCGCCACCACCGAGGCCAGGGACGTGGTGAACATGTGCGCCAACAACTACCTGGGCCTGTCCAACCGCCCGGAGCTGATCGCGGCGGCAAAGGAGAGCTACGACCAGTGGGGCTTCGGACTGTCCAGCGTGCGCTTTATCTGCGGCACCCAGTCGGTGCACAAGACGCTGGAGCGGAAGCTGTCGGAGTTTCTGGGCATGGACGACACCATTCTCTACTCCTCCTGCTTCGACGCCAACGGCGGTCTGTTCGAGACCCTGCTGGGCCCGGAGGACGCGGTGATCTCCGACGAGCTGAACCACGCCTCCATTATCGACGGCGTCCGTCTGTGCAAGGCCAAACGCTTCCGCTATAAGAACAACGACATGGACGACCTCCGCGCCCAGCTGGAAGCGGCCAACGCCAGCGGCTGTCAAGTGAAACTCATTGCCACTGACGGCGTGTTCTCCATGGACGGCTATATCGCCAATTTGCAGGGCATCTGCGGCCTGGCGGACGAATACGGCGCACTGGTGATGGTGGACGACAGCCATGCGGTGGGTTTCATGGGCGACACGGGCCGGGGTACGCCGGAATACTGCGGCGTGCAGGGCCGTGTGGACATCATCACCGGCACCCTGGGCAAAGCGTTGGGCGGCGCGTCCGGCGGCTACACCTCCGCCCGCCAGGAGATTGTGGACCTGCTGCGCCAGCGGAGCCGTCCCTATCTGTTCTCCAACACGGTGGCCCCCGCCATCTGCGCCGCCAGCATCAAGACCCTGGAGCTGCTCACCGCCTCCACGGAGCTGCGGGATCAGGTCCACGCCAACACCGCCTATTTCCGTGAGCAGCTGAGCAAGCTGGGCTTTGACGTCCTGCCGGGCTCCCACCCCATTGTGGCCGTGATGCTCTACGACGCCAAGGTTGCCAGCGAGTTTGCCGCCCGGATGCTGGAGAAGGGCGTCTATGTGGTGGGCTTCAGCTACCCGGTGGTCCCCCAGGGCAAGGCCCGCATCCGCACCCAGGTGTCCGCCGGACATACGAGAGAGGACCTGGATTTCGCCGTGAAGCGCTTTGGCGAGGTAAAAAAGGAAATGGGCATCTGATTGTATTTCGGCCCACGGCTGCAAGAGGGCGGTCCCGGCGGGACCGCCCTCTGTCCGTCAGGAAAAGCTGACCTCCTGCACCAGGTTCTGCTGGAAGAAGCGGAGGATATCCTCCCGCCTTTTCGTCTGTCCCAGGCACCACATCAGCTTTGTGACCACCGCCTCCTGGGTCATGTTGTGGACCGGAATGCCGCCGCACTCCAGAATCCGCTGGCCGGTCTCGTAGACCCGCAGGTTGCTCCCCTCGTACCGGCACTGGCTCCCCACCAGGATGGGCATTCCGGCGTCGGACGCCCGGCGGATTTCCGCCGTGAAGTCCCCCTTCAGGAACGGCACCCCGCCCAGCCCGAAGCCCTCGATGTAAACGCCCTCATAGCCGTGCTCCTGTAGGAAGCGGAAGATATCCGGGTCCATGCCTGGGAAGAGCTTCAGCACGGCAATCCGGTCGGAGTACGCCTCCTGGACCCGGAACAGCGGGGACGGATTGTCCCGCCGCAGGTTCAGCTGCAGGCCGAAGGCGTTGAACTCCCCCACATTGGGGTAATTGATGCTCTCGAAGGCGTTGAAGCTCACCGTCCGCACCTTGGACGTCCGGCAGCCCAGCATGATCTTCCGGTTGAAGGCCACGAACACGCCGCTGTATCCGCTGGAGGCCATCTCAATGGCGCACAGGCAGTTGTCGGCGGCGTCGGACATGGGCGCGCCCAGGGGCAGCTGGCTTCCGGTGAGGACGATGGGGATGGGCGGGTTCTGCAGCATGAAGGACAGCATGGAGGCCGTATAAGCCATGGTATCCGTGCCGTGGATGATGACCACGCCGTCATAGGCGGCGATGATCTCGCCAATGCGCAGGGCCAGCCTGCTCCAGTCCTCCGGACGGATGTTTGCGCTGTCCAGGGAGCAGTAGTCCTCCACCTCCAGCTTGACGGACGAGATACCGCCCCCCAGCTGGGCGGCGATCTCCCCGCCGGTCAGCTCAGGAGCCAGTCCGCTGGGGCCGGGCCGGGAGGAGAATGTTCCCCCGGTGTTAATCATGAGAATTCGTTTCATTGTCATTCCTCCATTGATATGAGGAGGCTTCCCCTCCCCTGCTGGGGTGCATTATACTACGCGGCGCACCCAAAAGCAATGCGGGTTGTGAAGAAACCGCCATTTTTCACAGGGTGGGCGAGCTGGGCATTATTCTGCCCCGGATTGCCAGAAATGAGCGGGCAAAAATGTACCGCAAATACGCAAAAGGAAGGAATAGCGCTATGTACAGGAAATTAACTGAGGAGATGCTGGCCTTTATCCAGAAGAATCCCACCGCGTTCCACACCGCCGCCTCCATCCAGGAGGCTCTGGACGGCGCGGGGTACCGGGAGCTGCTGGAGAGCAGTCCATGGACGCTGGAACCGGGCTGCAATTACTATGTCTGCCGCAACGGCTCCAGCATCATAGCGTTCCAGGTGGGGACGGAGCTGGAGCAGTACAGCTTCAATATTGCCGCCTCCCACAGCGACTCGCCCGTTTTCAAGGTCAAAGAAAAAGCGGAGCTGGAGACCGGCGGCAAGTACGTCCGCCTCAACACCGAGGGCTACGGCGGCATGATCTGCAGCGCATGGCTGGACCGCCCTCTGTCCATTGCCGGACGTGTTCTGGTGCGGCAGGACGGCGGGAGCATCCGCACCCGGCTGCTGGACTTCAAGCGCGATCTGGCGTTGATTCCCAACGTGGCGATCCACATGAACCGGGAGGTGAACGACGGTTTCAAATTCAACAAACAGGTTGATCTTCTCCCCCTCTTCGCAGGCGTTGAAAAGGGTACGCTGCTGGGACTGGCGGCCAAAGAACTGGGCGTGGAGGAGAGCGAGATTCTGGGCAGCGACCTGTATCTGTACAACCGGGACCGGGCCTCCGTCTGGGGCTGCAACGAGGAGTTTGTATCCTCTGGCCGTCTGGACGACCAACAGTGCGCTTTTACCGCGCTGAAGGGCTTTCTGGCGGCGAAAAACAGCCGGTCGGTCAATGTCATGGCCTGTTTTGACAACGAGGAGGTTGGTTCCGGCACAAAGCAGGGCGCGGCCTCTACCTTCCTGCCGGACACGCTGAAGCGAATCAATATGGCTCTGGGCAAGAGCGAGGAGGCCTATCTGCGGGCGTTGGCATCCAGCTTCATGCTCAGCGCGGACAACGCCCACGCGGTCCATCCCAACCACCCCGAACACACGGACGCAGGCAACTGCGCCTACATGAACGAGGGCGTGGTGGTCAAGTCCCACGCCGGACAGAAGTACACCAGCGACGGCATGAGCGTGGCCGTGGTCCGGGAACTGGCCTCCAGAGCCGGCGTGCCCCTCCAGTATTTCGCCAACCGCTCGGATAAGAACGGCGGCAGTACGCTGGGAAATATCGCTATGGCGCAGGCGTCTGTGAAGTGCGTGGATATCGGACTGCCCCAGTTGGCAATGCACTCCTGCTATGAGACGGCGGGAATGAAGGATACCTGGTATATGGTACAGCTGATGAAGGAGTTTTTCAGCAGTCATTTCCAGGAAACCGGAGCCGGTGTTCTCCAGATTGAAAAATAAGAGGACCGGGGCGTCATGCCCCGGTCTTTTTGTCAGCCTTGTGTCAAAGCGGCGATTGCCTGCTCCGCAGCCTTATTCAGTGATATTCTCGCTGTGGATTCTTTCCGATTTCTTCGCAGAAAGCCAAGTAGTCATCCACCGCACTATGAAACGCACCTTCCAAAACCCTTGCATTCTCGGAAGAAAAATCCACCAAATCATCAATGCCTAAAATTTTACCATAGAACAGCCGGTCAGCGGCAGAGTATTCCGGCTTTGCACTATAGCCTTTATAGTGCAGCACGCTGCTGGCCTTCATATTTTATCTCCACTCTTCCCGCAGGATGGCATAATGACAGGCGTCGCAAATTCCCTGATTATTGCGGTCGCTTTTTCTCATGGTTCCCTCGTATGTCATACCGCACTTACGCATAACCGCACCGGAGTTAGGATTTCTCGGATCGTGCCGGGACTCCACCCGGTTCAGCCCGACTGTCTCAAACAGGTAAGCAATGACCTGCGCCAGGGCTTCGCTGGTAATCCCCTGCCGCCACCATTTTTTTCCGATGCAGTATCCGATTTCCGCCTTTTCTGCGGCGTCGCTGCGGGAGACCACGCTGATGGAACCGACTGGCTCCCCCAGTTCTTTCAGCACGATTGCCCAGGTATAAAAGCTCTTGTCTGCGTACTGCTCCACCCATCCGGCCAGCACCTCCGCCGACGCCTCCGGCGAGGCATGTACAGGCCATGTCAGATATTTTGTAACGTCCTTGTCAGACGCCCAGTTCCGGTACATTGCCTCTGCGTCCTCCAGCCGGAAGGGCCGCAGGAGCAGCCGTCCGGTCTCCAGAATTTCTGTCCCTGCATGTGTCATATGCTTCCTCCTACTTTCCCAACGCCGCCCGGATAGCCTCTCCGATATTCGCCGCTTCAACCACCTGCAGTCCCTCCGGACCTTCTGCCGCCTTTCCTTTCCGCCGTGGGATGACACAGCGGCGGAATCCCAGCCGCCGCACCTCGCTGAGCCGCTGGTCCAGGTTGTTCACCACCCGCAGTTCCCCTGTCAGGCCAACCTCTCCGATGGCGGCTAAATCCGGTGCAATGGGCCTGTCCAAGTAGCTGGAGGCCAGAGCCAGGACCGCCGCCAGATCAGCGGCAGGCTCGTCCAGGGTCAGGCCGCCGATGATGTTCAGATATGCGTCGCAGGTGGAGACCTTCAGCCCCCCCCGCTTCTCCAGCACCGCCAGGAGCATGGATGCCCGGTTGTAGTCAAAGCCGTTGCTGGACCGCCTTGCGCTGCCATAGGGAGCGGGGGCCAGCAGAGCCTGTATTTCCGCCAGGACAGGCCGGATGCCTTCCATGACGCAGGTGACGCAGGTACCGGGGGCGCCGTCCGGCCGTCCGGAGAGCAGCATCTGGGAGGGGTTCTCGACCTCCTTCAGACCGTTGTCCAGCATTTCGAATACGCCGATCTCGTTGGTTGCGCCGAAACGGTTCTTCGCCGCCCGCAGGATACGGCAGGAGCTGTGCTGTTCGCCCTCGAAATAGAGCACGCAGTCCACCATATGCTCCAGGACCTTCGGCCCTGCGATGGACCCCTCCTTGTTGACGTGGCCAATGACAAAGACGGTGATATCCCGCCCCTTTGCCAGCTGCATCAGGGCCATAGTGCAGTCCTTGACCTGGGCGATACTGCCGGGCGGGCTGTCCAGGGCCCCGTTATAGAGGGTCTGGATGGAGTCCACAATCAAAATATCCGGCTCCTCCTCCGAAACGGACTGCAGCACATCCTCCAGCCTTGTCTCAGACAGAACCAGCAGATTTGCGCTGGCTACGCCCAGCCGCTGCGCCCGCAGCTTCAGCTGCCGCACCGACTCCTCGCCGGACACATACAGCGTCTGGTTTTCCCGGCACAGGCTCCCGCAGATTTGCAGCATCAGCGTTGACTTACCCACGCCCGGCGCGCCGCCCACCAGCGCCAGCGAGCCCTTCACGCCGCCGCCGCCCAGTACCCGGTCCAGCTCTCCCATGCCGGTGAGGAAGCGGACTTCCTCTGTGGTATCAATCTCTGTCAAGGAAACTGCCTTCACAGAATGGAACCCGCTGTTCCGTCCCTCTCCGGACCGTGCGCCCCGGTTTACCGGCTGGATTTCCTGCTCCACCACCGTGTTCCAGGCTCCGCAGGCCGGACAGCGTCCCGCCCATTTCAGCGTCTCATTGCCGCACTCGGTGCAGAAAAAGACCGTCTTTTTTTTTGCCATGCCGCCACCCTTCTTTCTCTCTCTCTGTTCAACTGCCGGACCACATTATAGCACAGATGTTTTTAATTGACAAGGCTGTTTTCGTAGAGCTGCCCCAACGCCGCCGACAGGATCGTAATGGCAAGACGGGTCTGATAGGCGTGGGACTTGAGCAGCTCCGTCTCCTGCTGGTTGGATAAGAAGCCGCACTCCACCAGGACCGCAGGCTTTGTGGTGTGGCAGAGCAGATAGATACTCTGTCCCGCCGCCTTGATCTCCTTGGGGCGGTCGTTGATTGCTGTATTGAGCGCGTCCTGCACCGCCAGCGCCAACGCCTCGCTGCCCTCCGCGCCGTTGTAAAACACCTGCGCTCCGTGGACGCTCCGCACTTCCGGCAGGCTGTTCTGGTGGATGCTGACCAGCACGCCGCCGGGGACGCCCTCCACCAGCTCCACACGGTTTTTCAGGTCGGATACCTTCCTCTGGCGGACCGTACCTGCGCCGGGACTGTCCAGCGCGGCGTCCTCCCGCCGCGTCATCACCGTCTCCGTGCCTACCAGCTGCGCTATGGCCTCCATTTGCAGGCCCACCGCCAGATTGATCTCCGCTTCCACCGTGCCGTCGCCCGCCACCGCGCCGCCGTCAAACCCGCCGTGGCCCGGATCAATCATCAGCGCCGGGCCTCCCTCCTGCCGCAGCGCGATGTTCTTGGACGCCTTTACCGTTCTCCCCTGCCAGACAATCGCCGCAAAGCCTGTAAAAAGCAGGAGCAGGGTCAGCAGATACAACGCCGTCCATTTTCGGAATGTAATAAACATGCAACCACCTCCCTGCACTCTATGCGGGTCGAGCCGCATCTATGCCGCGCCCTTTCCGCTCAGGCAGAAATAATTTTTGTCTACTGAAAATTGATTTCCGCGGCGCACCCGCCGGTTTTACCGCTTGCATTTCCGCCAGGAGAGAACTATAATGTCCTATAGGAGCGAGGTGGTATAATGGCAAGCATTCTGATTGTCGAAGATGAGCAGGCGATGCAGGATATCATTGCAGACTATATGCGAAAAGGCGGGCACCGCTGTTTTACCGCCGGCGACGGCCTGGACGCTCTTGTCATGCTGAAGGAGCATCCCATGGATTTACTGATTCTGGATGTGATGATGCCCCACCTGGACGGTTTTTCTGTATGCAGGATGGCGCGGGAAATGAGCGATATGCCGGTTATCATGCTGACCGCCAGGGGCGCGGAGGACGACAAGCTAAATGGCTACGGCTGCGGCGCGGACGACTACATGACTAAACCGTTCAGCCCCAGGGTGCTGCTGGCGAAGGCCAACGCCCTACTGCGCCGCGCCTCCAAGCTGTCCGCCGGAGCGGTCAACGCGGGGAAGATCATGCTCCGGCCCAATGCCCGCAAGGTCGATCTGGACGGCCAGGAGGTTGTCCTGACCCACAAGGAATATGAACTGCTTTCTTTTCTGATGGCGAACCCCGGCCAGATTTTCAGCCGCGAGCAGCTGCTCAACCGCATCTGGGGCTATGACTTTGCGGGCACGACCCGCACCGTGGACACCCATATCAAGACTCTGCGGCAAAAGCTTGGGGACGAAGGCCGGCATATTGTCACGCTGATCCGGTCCGGCTATAAATTTGAGGTAACGCCATGAGAAGGGCTTTCTCCCTCCGCACGGTGCGGAAAAAGATTTTAATGCTCACCAAGCTGGGGGGAATCGCGCTGATTTTCTCCTATATTCTGTCTGCCCGCCTGCCCGTTGGCGGCGACGCCGTATGGTTTCTGTCCGTGCTGCTGCTGACGCTGCTCATCGACTTTTTTATGGGACGGTTCATCTCCGAACCTGTTGCGGAACTGAACGCCTCGGCCAAACGGATGGCGAATCTGGACTTTTCAGCCTCCTGCTCGGTTGCCTCTGCGGACGAATTCGGGGAGCTGTCCGCCAGTCTGAACACAATGTCCGCCAATCTCCAGGAGGCTCTTGCCCGCCTGGAAAAATCTCTGGCGGAGCGCAAAGAGCTGGCGGACAGCCTGTCCCACGAGATGAAAACGCCGTTGGGCATTATCCGGGCCTATGCCGAGGGCTTGCAGGACGAGACGGACGAGGCCAGGCGGCAGAAATACGCCCAGGTGATTGTCTCCGAAGTGGAGCGCATGAACGGCCTGATTGCCGCCCTGCTGGATTTGTCGGCGCTGGAGAGCGGGACCGTCAATCTGGACGCCACCCGTTTTGACTTTGTGGAGCTGGTGGAAACAGCCGCCGGACGGCTCTTGATTGACGCTCCGGACACCAATTTTGAACTGCAATACCAGCTGCCGGAACAAAAGGTTTTCGTGCAGACGGACCGGCGGCGCATGGAGCAGGTACTGGGGAATCTCATAGTCAACGCCAAGAAAAATGTATTTCCCGGCGGCGTCCTCCGGCTGGAGCTGACGGAAGAGGCTGGGCTGCTGCATTTTTCCATCTTTAATCAGGGCCGGTCCATTCCGGAAAACGACCTGCCCAAGCTGTGGACCAAGTTCTACCGCGGCGGCGGCGCGGACTACAGCGGTTCCGGCCTGGGGCTGTCCATCGCGGCGCAAATACTGTCCATGCAGAACCTGCCCTATGGCGCGGAAAACCAGGCAAACGGGGTGCGGTTCTATTTCTCCCTTCCCGCCGCCGAATAATTTCACACGGATTTCACAGGGACCTCACACGAATTTCACACCAAACCTCTAAACTCTCCTTATCACAAATAAGGAGGGTTTTTATGTTCTTCGGTTTAGCGTGGTACTGGCGGCTTGTCATCGCGGCGGCGTTGGCGGCCTCCATTCCGTTCAAGGTCAGGTTTGCGAAGCGGTGGGACAAACGCCGGCGCGGAAAGCGGGGTGGCGGCGAGTGATTGCGGTTAAGGACCTGACGTTCTCCTACGGCAAAGACAAGCAGGCTCTCCACGGCCTGCATTTTACCGTGGAGGACGGCGAAATTTTCGGCTTTCTGGGTCCGAACGGCTCCGGGAAATCCACGACCCAAAAAATTCTGACCGGGATTCTGAGAGGTTACGGCGGAACGGTCTCCCTGTTCGGGCAGGACGTCTCCGCCGCCCGCGGCCAGGAATTTTTTCAGAAGACCGGCGTCCTCTTTGAGTTCCCCTACCTGTACGCCAATCTGAGCGCCGTGGATAATCTGAATTACTTTGCCTCGTTCTATCCCAAGGAGCAGCGGCGGGATGTGGGGGAGCTGCTGGACATGCTGGAATTGAAACCTGGGTTTCTGAAAAAGCCGGTGTCCACCTACTCCAAGGGGATGCGCCAGCGGGTGAGCATGGCGCGGGCGTTGGTGAGCAATCCCCGGCTGCTGTTCCTGGACGAACCCACCAGCGGTCTCGACCCCTCCGGCGCGGTACTGTTCCGAAAGATCATTGCACAGGAGCGCAAAAAGGGTACAACGGTTTTTATCACCACCCACAACATGATGGACGCCGATCTCCTGTGCGACCGGGTGGCGTTCATCTCCAACGGGAACCTGGCGGCCCTGGACACCCCCAGGCGTCTGAAAGAGAAGAACAGCAGCCACCGGGTGGTGATCGACTATCTGTACCAGGGCCAGCGGAAAACGAAAACCCTGGAGGCCCGGTCGCTGGAGGCGGGTCTCCCCTTTGCCCACGACGAGATCATCAGCATCCACTCCCAGGAGCCGACCCTGGAGGATATGTTCATCCAGTACACAGGAAGGGGGCTGTCCTGATGGGAAAAGGCTTTTGCGCCCTGTTCAAAAAGGACTGCCGGATGCTGTTGTCAGGGAAATTTTTTCTGATGGCGACAGGCTTTCTTGTTCTCTATACGGCCTATGTGAACCTGGGCTATATTCGTTTCATGCAGATGCCGCCCTACACCGTGTATCTGTACGACCCCGCCGGGACGCAGACAGAAAAATCGCCTCTGCTCCAGACGGTTTCCTCCATGGAGGCCATGGATGCCGCCCTGCTGTCCGACGCCAACGGCGTGGGGCTGGACGCCAGTGGCGGCGATGTGCGGGTGGCGCTCTACAAAGGCGCGGAACACGTTGACCGCCACCGGGCGGACTACGCCCTGTCCTTACTGCAGCCCCCGGTCACCGCTGCCCCGGAGGTCCTTGGCACAAACACGCCGGAGCAAAAGGCGCGGAGGGAAATCACCTGCGAGTTGCTGTTTTTTGAGCTGTCCGCCGTGGGATTTTTAGGGATTGCCGCTGTGCTGTTCAAGGAAAAGGGCATGGGGGTCATTCGTGTCCACGCCGTTCTCCCGCTGCGAAAAAGCCTGTTTCTTCTGTCCAAGCTGGCGGTGTTTCTGCTCTCTGATCTGGCCTTTGCGTCGCTGCTTACCCTGCTGAATGTGGGACTTGCCGGCGGGGCGGCGGTTCTGCCTGCCGTCCTGCTCCAGACGGCTGTTTTATCGCTGGCAATGTCCCTGACGGGTCTGCTCTGCGCCCTGCTGCTGAAGGACTTCCGGCAATTTACGCTGGCTTATCTGCTGCTTGCCATTTTTGCCGCAACCCCGGTATTCTTGTCCGCCAATACGTCCATCAAATTGGACTGGATTGGCTGTCATCCCCTCTATCACGTCTACATGGGCTTGAAAAACGCCTATTTCGGGACCGCCGTTTCACCCATCTATTATGCCGGAACTGGCGGTGTGATTGCGCTGCTGTTTCTGGCGGTACGGCTTGCGTTCCGCCGGGAAATTGGAAAGGAAGGGTGAGACATGAAAGGCTTAAAGTATCAACTGAAAAGTGTTCTGCGGGATAAATTCTGTCTGATGACCTTCCTGCTGCCCATTCTGGCAGCCGCGGCGCTGAACTTTATGGGTTCGATTGATTTGTCCAGCTTGGGCGAACTGCATTTCGGCGTACTGGAAAACGACCTATCTCCCCAAGCGGCTGCTTGGCTGGAGCGGTACGGCCCGGCAACGGCCTATACAACGCTGGAAGAACTGACCGCCGCCATCATAGAACCGTCCACCAATGTCATCGGCGTGCGCGCGGACGGGGACAGTATCAAAACTGCGGTCAGCGGGGACGAGCTGGACATCTTTCAGCAGGCGGCGGCTACCCTCCCCGCCCTCTACGAGCAGCGGGCCGAGGCGGAACGGGCAAATGTCCTGACGCTGGAACGCCCGGATATTCTGGAGGGCTTCCAAGACATTTTCATTTCCGCTGTGCTGATTATGGCTATGTTTATGGGGTGTACGTTCAACGCTATGAATATCATTTTGGAAAAAGAAGACGGCGTAGCTTTTGTCAACGAAATCCTGCCCATGACGCCCAGCCAGTACATTTTGCAGAAAGTTGCGGTGGGGTTCCTCTTTGGCAGTCTGTCCTCTATTGCGACAGCCTGTATCTGTTTCCGGATGTCCTGGCAGAATTGGGGGATGATGCTGGCGCTGATTGTTTTGTCGTCCTTTGTGGCTGCTTTGATTGGACTGTTTATCGGAAAGCTCTCCGAGGGTCTGATGACCGGCGTGGTTCATATCAAGCTCGTCATGCTGCTGTTCCTGGCCGCGCCTCTTTTATGCGCCCTGATCGGGGTAAGCGGGCCGCCGGCGGTTATGTGCAGTATTGTCCCATCCCAACCCGCTTTTGATGGGATCATGGCCCTGTCCGCCGGAAATATGGGAACAGCGGTAAAAGATGCGGGTATTCTCGCCGTCCACTGCATTGCGTGGTTTGTCCTGTATATTTTGCTCTCTTCCCGGCGCAGCCAGCAGGCAATGTAATCGCCGACGCATAGCCGCACCCTTTCCCCCAAGGCGCATAGGATGGAGCGTGGATGCTTCCGGTATCCCGACAATCCTTGAAGGAGGAAGACGCTCTTGGAGAATACAAATGTTCATCCCCATGCCTGCGGCGTAATGGAGGGGTCCATGCCCGGTACATGCGCCAATCTGGCATTTCCTTATATACCCATGCAGAATAAAAACGCGCAGCGGTACGATGCCGCCGACGCGCTGGCTGCAGGCACACTCTTTCCCGGTCTGAACCTGCCGTTTTTTAAGGCAGTCAAGAGCCGTATGAACACCGACAACACGCCCCTCTGCGAACTGATGGCGCTGGGCTTTGCCATCAATGAGCTGGGACTGTATCTGGACACCCATCCGGACGACAGCGAGGCGTTGACGCTCTATACCAAATATGTACAGCTGTTTCAGGAGGGCCGCTCCCGCTATGAGTCCATGTACGGTCCCCTGCAGCAGACGGCGGTAACAGAGGCGGGCTATACCTGGCTGAACGATCCCTGGCCCTGGGAGTACGATGGAGGGAAAAAATAATGTTTGTTTATGAGAAACGCTTGCAGTATCCTGTCAAGATCAAGAACACGAATCCGAAGCTGGCGTCATTGATTATCAGTCAGTACGGCGGACCGGACGGCGAGCTGGGCGCATCCCTGCGCTACCTCAGCCAGCGTTTTTCCATGCCCTACCCGGAACTGAAGGGATTGCTGACAGACATCGGGACCGAAGAGCTGGGGCATCTGGAGATGATCGGAACGATTGTCCACCAGCTGACGCGCAATCTGACGGACGAACAGATCAAGACGGCAGGTTTTGACGCCTATTTCGTAGACCGAACTGCCGGCGTATATCCCACCGCCGCCTCCGGTTTCCCCTACAGCGCGGCCAGTATGGCCTGCAAAGGCGATCTGATTGCAGATTTGACCGAGGACCTGGCGGCAGATGGGGCGATGGCGTAAGCGCAACAAGACCGGAAAGCCTTGAAAACACTGGATTGCTGGTAGGACAAGCCTTTTCCGGCGGCGATGGTGTAAGGACAACCTGATAAAATTTTTGATGGGACAAGCTGCTTCCAAACGCAAGCTGCAATAAAACTCTCCACTTTACCACCAGACTTTAGAAATGAGGTATAATAGTGGGTGACAGGGGGTGAATGACTTGACCACATATAAAACTGCCGAGGTTGCGGCGATAATCGGAGTACACCCGAACACCGTCCGCTTGTATGAAAAATGGGGGCTGATCCCAGCGGCAAAGCGGCAGAAAAACGGCTATCGTGTTTTTACCGCTTTTCACATTCAACAATTCCGGCTGGCCCGGACTGCTTTTCAAATCGAGGTATTGCAGGGCGGTCTGCGAAAAAAGATTGTAGAGGTTGTGAAATTATCAGCCCAAGGAAACTTTGACGGAGCCATCCTGCTCACGCGGGAATATGTCGCTGATTTAGGAAAAGAGCGCGACCATGCGGAAGAGGCCATCTGTATTGTTCAGCATATCTTATCTGGGGACAGCCCGGACACTCCAGTTTTCTTGAAACGGAAAGAAGTCTCCGATTACCTGAGTATCTCAATGGACACGCTGCGGAATTGGGAAATGAACGGGCTGTTGACGATCAAGCGGAAACAGAATGGGTATCGCGTCTACTCGGATCAGGATATCAGGCGGCTGAAAATCATTCGCTCCCTGCGGTGTGCAAATTACTCCCTGGAGGCAATTTTACGGATGCTCCAACAGCTCTCCAAAAACCCGAACGCCGATATTAAGCTGGCACTCAATACGCCGCGGCGAGACGAGGATATTATTTCCGTCTGTGACAAGCTGATTGTCTCCCTTTCCTCTGCGGAGAAAAATGCAATAAAAATGCTGGGTATGCTTCAAGAAATGAAGAAAAATTTTTGAAACCCTCCATCTTACCACCAGAGTTTCCTCTGGTGGTATTCTTATACCATGAAAAAAGGAGGTATCAATGTGGAAGAAGTTGTAAAAGTCGAAAGTTTGACCAAGGCGTATGGGGCGCTCCCTGCGGTAGACCATGTGAGCCTGTCGGTCAAACGCGGTACGGCCTTCGGACTGCTGGGGGCCAACGGAGCCGGGAAAAGTACGACCATTGAGTGCATCCTGGGAACGAAACTGGCGGACAGTGGGAATGTTTCTGTCCTCGCCCTCGACCCCAGGAAAGACCGCCGCCGCTTATTCCAGCAGGTGGGCGTTCAATTCCAGGAGTGCGACTATCAGCCGGAAATAAAGGTTTCCGAATTGTGCGAGGAAACGGCCTGTCTTTACAAGTCCCCTGCCGATTGGAGAGAACTGTGTGAACAGTTTGGGATTGGGGATAAAACGGGATCACTCGTCAAGAGCTTATCCGGCGGGGAACGCCAGCGGCTTTTTATCGTACTGGCCCTTATTCCAAAACCGCAGGTCGTTTTTCTGGACGAGCTGACAACTGGGCTTGACGCAAGAGCGCGGCGGGGTGTTTGGAAAATCCTGAAAGAGCTGAAAGACAGCGGATTGACAATTTTTCTGACCTCCCACTTTATGGACGAGGTAGAGGCCCTCTGTGATGAGATTTGTATTCTCCAAAAGGGCCGGGCCGTGTTTTATGGAACGGTGGCACAGGCGAAAGAGAAAAGCGGCTGTGAAAACTTTGAGGACGCCTATCTGAAACTTTCCGGGGAGGGGATCGAATGAAAGCCTTTCGCACTCTGCTGAAAAACGAGTTGAAGTTGAATATCCGCAATATGAACATGGTGATTTTTGCGCCTCTCCTACCCCTGGTGGTGCTGGTGATCCTTGGTTTTTTGTACGGGAAAAGCCCGGCGGCGGACGGCGCAGACTATACATTTTTGGAACAGTCCATCGGTGCGTTGTGCGCCATCTCCGTCTGCGCTGGCGGTCTGATGGGCTTGCCGCTGGTGGTGGCGGAGTACCGGGAACGAAAAATCCTGAAACGCTTCCAGGTCACGCCCATCAGCCCCGGTATGCTGCTTGCCGTGGAATTTCTGATCTATGTGCTCTATGCGCTGGTGTCCCTGATTACCCTGCTCCTGGTTTCCGGGCTGGCCTGGGGCGTTCATCTGCGCGGCATCTGGGTGAGCTTTGCTGGCAGTTGGCTCCTGACCGTACTTTCTACCTTGAGTATTGGCATGATGGTGGGCGGTATCGCCAAGAACGCCAAGAGCGCAAGTGTTATCGCTTGCGTGCTGTATTTCCCCATGCTGATTTTTTCCGGGGCAACCCTGCCCTTTGAAGTGATGCCGGAGATCATGCAAAAGGTTATCAGTGTGTTCCCCTTGACCCAGGGCATCCAGCTTATGAAATCTGCGTTCCTGGGCCTGTCAGTTGAACATTTCACATTACCCATTCTTGTGATGCTGTTCGTCACTCTGGCCTGTTCTGGAATTGCAGTGAAATGCTTTGAGTGGGAGTGACTTCTCCGCTATCCCAATAGAAACGACTTCATCATATCGAGATGCAATATAACATGGAAGTGATCATCCGCCCAACGGGATAATAAAAAAAACGTTGTTTTGGCGGCTGGTATCTGCGCGCCCAAACAAAGTACGAGCAGCCCTACGGCGGTTTTGAAATAACAAATTTCAAGGCCGCCGCTTTCTTTTTAAAAAATGGAAACCGGAGGGGGTGTTGAAGCCACCCCTTTTTAAGAACACGGCGGTATCCAGGAGGTATCGTTGTGTCTATTTTTATAATTGCATTACCTGATTTTTCATCAAAAAAAGCCTGATCCCCGCAACGGCGAACTCCACCCAAGATTGCGAAAATCGTCAGTTTCAAGTTAATCATGTCGTACCCAGCGTCCGAATGGTCTTGAACCATCCGGGCGTTTTTGTATCCCTATGGGCTATTCATAGTCTGCCTTTGTCCCGGTGCCGCTCCCCACCCTTCCCCGTTCAGACCCCCAAAAATC